>Ga0209542_10008647_pt1 | contig 18937 bp, 14 predicted proteins | sample RifCSPhighO2_01_FD_184028 | JGI IMG/M metagenome (GOLD analysis project Ga0209542, IMG submission 184028) | Soil microbial communities from Rifle, Colorado - Rifle CSP2_plank highO2_0.1 (SPAdes) (version 2) | ecosystem: Environmental > Terrestrial > Deep subsurface > Rock core/Sediment ...
AAATAAAGAAATGGTTGGCTGAAAGAATTTGGTACACAGTGGGGGAAATGGAAACGCAGTTGAGTTACGCATTAAATAATCCTGATTTTATGATTAAAATTTACGATTATTATTTACGTTAACTATAATAACAAACAACAAAGAGGATGTGCATGAACATAAGACCTAAAAAAAGGTATTCCCTCATTTTAGTGGCTTTATCTATAGCGTTAGGATATTTTTGAAGATACCATTCTTTCCATTCTTTATAACTTTTATAAGGACATTCTTTAGTTAATTCTGTTAATTGCCCAACTACGGGGGTCTTGTTGCTTGTGTATTTTGATTGGCTAAATTTATAATTTGAGAAGTATATAATGGAAAATTCTTAACATCTTCTGCTACGGCTTCTAGTAAGTCTTTATTTTTAATCTTGAAAATCTTCTTATTAGGCATAAAACTTGGTAGAGATAAACCTATTTAAAACTGACGAATGCGACAGCTTTACTTAACTGACGGATTTGTTGACAGAACCAAAAAAAGAATATTTTAAATAGTCAAAGCATTACAAAAAAGACATACAATGTCAAAAAAGAGGTTCTTTAAAGGTGTAATTTTCTTATTTCTTTCTATCTCTTTCTTTTTATTAATTACTAACAACGCCTCTTCATCTTATGTTGCTGATATATATTTTACACTTCCAAAATCAGTATATATAACAAATGAAGGAATAGATCTAAAAGGATATTTATACCAATCAAACTACTCAAGCAATGGAAGCCTAGTTTCTTCATCATCCCCCTTACAAAATACAAGCATAAATCTAACAATAAGGTTCACCAATGAAACACAACTAAAAAATTACACATTAACAACTAACTCAGCAGGCTCTTTTTACTCAAAAAGCACATTCTATCCAACAGCTACTCCTATTAACATTTCATCAGTGGGCAACTATTATATTAGAACAGAATACAAGGATCCAAATAATACAACCTGGTTTTCAGAGGTTCAGATTAATGTTGTAAATCAAACATTAGACTATTTTGTAGTAAAGCCTGAGAAAACAAGGCACAATCCTTCAGAAACTGTAAAAGTGAATGTTGAAGCAATAAGAATAATAGGGGATGATATAATCTACGTAAGTAATGCTTCTATTAACGGTACTCTAAGAAATTCAAGTAAAAGTTCATTACAAACATTCAATTGTACTACCACTAGTAATGGAAAATGTTCTACAACAGTTACAGCCCCCTCAACTTATGGAGGTTATATCCTGGAGTTAAATAACTTCAAGGCCTTTAGCTCATTCTCAGTAGTTCCTTTTTCAGCAAATACTTATATGAAAGATGAACTCGGAAAATCATTAAAGAATGTTTTTGCAGTAGGTGAGCAAGGCAAAGTTGAAGTCAGCATTACAAACGCATCTTCATCAGATATATACACTTTTTCAGGTTATATCGCAAATTCTTCAGGCAGCAACATCAAGACAATTACTTCAACAACTTTAGATAGCAATAACTCATTTACAAATACATTCCTATTCACAGTGGATGCCTTAACCTTCAGTTACGGTTCATACATTGCACAACTAACAATAACAAAAACAGGAGACGGCAGTATAACATCAACAGTTTCCTTTGAAGTGAAAGATTGGAAACTAGCTATCAATAAAAGAACAAGCAATCCGGGGTTTGAATATGAGTACAGTACTTTTCCAAACAAAACATTAAACTTTGAAGCCTATCCCACTAATCGCTCAGATGGTTCTGTAATAGCCAACATAAGCGCAGTATTTTTCTCAATATCTCTAAAAGATAGTTTGAATAATGTTGTTTCTTTTGGAAATGCTACATGGAATACCTCTTGTGGTAAAGGTGGTTGTTACGAATTTTCAATAAATGCTTCTTCAAATGCAGGTAAGTATACTCTGTATGTAACCCTGGCAAATGAGGGTACTGTTCAAACAGAAACCCAGGTAATAAATGTAATAAGCACAGTTATATCAGCTCAATCAACTGACAAAGAGGGGAGTTTAAAAGAGCTATTTGGAACAAATGAATATGCCTATATTAGCCTAACAAGTTATAATCAAACTGCCTCTTCTTTAAATCTCACAGAGGCAGAAGTTTTCCTAGTTAGTTACATGAATGGCTCAGAATTTGTATATACCCAAGTCAACAATTTTGATGTAGTTAATACATCTAATTCAGTTTATGAATGGGCATGGAATTCCACAAACCAAAGGTTGAAATTAGATGTTCCAAAAGCAGGAGGCCTATACAACGTCTTTGTATTCGGCAACAACAGGACAGCTGGAACAAATGCAAAGTTTATAGTTAATCCATACGATGTATGCATAGCCCCCAAAGATACACCAGGCTCAGTTACCTCTGGTTATTACTATGTATGGCAATTCAAGACCTCAGATACAATCTACTTTGAAATAAAATTAAACCAGGCAAACAACCCTTCAGGAAGGGCAACAGCCATAAATTCTACAGCAACAAACTCTAGCTCTTACGGTACAATCTCTGGTTGCACAATTGACACAACAAAGAAACAAGCAATCACCAATGCAACATTAACACTAATGGAAGTAAGAAACCAAGAGTCTGGAGCCTTACAAAACGTGAATGGTACAGATTCAACATGCCAGGCATCTGACAATTCAGGCACATATACATGCACAGTAAAGCCATCCTTAAAATGGGACTCAGGTGCTAATATAGCCAAATTTAATATTCAAGGGCAAGATGGCACAAGTTCAATTGCCTATGGTAAATTCGAGGCAAGATCTTTCTATTTATATGGTTGGAGTCAAACATGGCAAAACAGCCCATCAAGTAATATAACCTTAAATGTGCAGCTTTATGAAGCCGGAGGCAATTGGTGGAGCACTTCATCTAGCTCAGGAGGTTTATCAGGAACAATAACAGTAAAAAAAGTAGAATATCAGGGAAGCGATGGGGAATGGATATGGCCCCCGATTAGTTACAGCTACAATCTCAGCAACATAAGCTCTGCAACAATAACATCGGGCACTGGCTCAATATCTCTTCCAGCCTCAAAAGCACCAAATGGTGCATGGAGAACTGGTTATTATCGCGTTATTTTGCAAGCAACAACTTCTAGTGGAGATACAGATTACGGCTATGCCTGGTTCGGTGTCAAGCTATGGGACGTTTACGGCCAGCCCGTTGAATGCTTAACAACAGGATGCAACTATAAAAATTATTTCAACTCAAAAGAAAATATTAGTTTGTATATAAAAATATCAAAAGCAGGAGATTATAGTTATAACTATGTTGGAGGAGACAATATCTGGGGCAACATAAGTATTGGTGTTAAAAAAATCCAAGATTGTAGAACATGGCCTTGCAAAGAGTTGAATTCTTCGCAATACTCAGCAGACAAAATATATGTAAATGCTTCAAGTCCCTGGTACTGGAATGCTAATGCAGGCAATCAAAGCAATTACATCTTAAGAATATCTCATTCTGCAGGCACATGGAACACTGGTTATTATTCTGTTATCCTAGACGTTAATGGCACAGATACAGGATACGCATGGTTTAACACAATAGCTTTTTATGTTGAAACCCAGCCCACAGATAATAATGGAACCAATTATAAATATAGCATTAGAGGCAATAATCCAATGTACTTTAATGTCACAACTGTTAAAAGTTATAAATCCGGATATTGGTATAACAGTATATTTAGTAAATACAACAGCTCAGATTACATAAATGTCACAGTCAGTGATATAGTCTTAAGAACATGGGACCAGCAGACCTATCAATCAAAAGAGTATAACTATCCAGAAAACCTTAACTTTACTCCAAATAACATCACAGGAAATGGATTACTCAACATAACTTATAATAATGGAACCTGGCCGACAGGTTATTACTGGGGCGAATTAGTTCTAAAGAACTTAGAAAACGAAACCTCAACCGCATGGTTATGGTTTAATGTCCAGCCATTTAGGGTACAAGTATCCTCAAGTACATATAACATAGATTCAGACCAGTGCATCAATTCCTCTCTAAATGTTTATGAGCCTGACTGGTACTCTAACTCGCCTTTAGTCGGAAATTATTCAATTATTAATGTGTATGAAGATACATGGACAATATCTGGGCGTTCTAGAACAAACTATACAAATTATACCTCAGAAACCTTCAACGGAACAAGCGTTATTATCTTTTGCCCAAATAGTGGCGAGTGGAGCTCTGGAAGTTGGGGTGGCTACCACTACTTAAATATAGTTGTTAAGGATAATGTTCAAAATGATACTCAAATAGGGTGGTTGTCATTCAAGACAATTCCATTCCAGGTAAGCTGGAGCCTGGTTGGCAGTACAAATAAATTAACAAATGCGAATATAAATGTTACAGTTAACGTATCAAAGCCCCTATCAGGAGCAGCTGCAATAGGAAATCTAACAAAAGTCTATCAATGGCGTTATGACAACTACAGAAACATAAAAGAGGAATACGTTTTCAGTGTAGGAAGTTGTTACTCAAATGTCTCTGGCCAATGTACAGTTAATGGCACACAAAATGTCATAATTTATCCTCCATCAGGTGGTTGGAAAGTTGGTTATAATTATCTGCAAGCAGAATGGACAAAGCAAAATAACCCCTCTTCTAAAGTAGATGATTGGTCAGGGGTTTACTTTGAAGGAAGATCAGCTTATAATGGATACTTTTCAAATTCAGATGTAAATGGCCTCTATAAATATGAGTTTGCTGTAAATGAGAATATTACAATAGGGCTTTATGCAAGAGATACAAGTTACAACTCTGTTGATGTAAACATAACAAGCGTTCAATATGCTTATTCAGGTACAAATTGCTGGAATGAATGGTGCAGGACTTACACTACTGCCACATACTCTCCAACAACTACAACAAATGGAAATGCCATATTAAGAATTCAAGTTCCTTCATCTAACTGGTCAAGGGGAAATTATTACATAAAGGCAACTATTTCCGGAAGTTCTGGAACTGCAACAATAACTAGTGGATATGTTCGTGTTAAAGATTTGATTGCCCCCAGCATAACAATAGTCACCCCAGTTAATAATGCAACTTACAATACAAGCCTATCATTCAGTGCAACAACAAACGAGAACAGCCAATGCAGCTTATCAATATACAATTATGACCTCTTCCATAGTTGGAATTGTGGAGCTTGGAATTCAACTAATTCTACAAGCTTTTCCGCACAGTCACTAGGGGCATGTAACACAACAAAATATAGTTATAACGGAAATATATATTACGCAGAATGGGTCAGAGACAACTACCGCACAACATATAACGGCTCATATTCCACAGCTACCCTTGGGTCTTTTGTAACAACAGGCGGAGCATCTCATACATACACATTCAACACAACAGATTGGAAAGCGCAGCATTACGGATTACAAGTAACATGCTATGATGATGATTGGAATTATATTATAGAAAAAGTCGCATTTAAAGTAAACGCAACGTCATAAAATGAAAAATAAGCTAATTAAAGCATTTGTATTTTTAATTATGCTATTTATAAGTATAACCTTTGTATCTGCAGCTGCGGATTTTGCAGTTACAAGCTTTTCCTGCTCCCCTTCAGAGTCTGTAATAAATAACGTTTTTTCTTGTACTGCTGATATAAAAAATAACGGTGATGCATCAGGCACTGTAAACACTGCAACTTTATACCCTGATGCAAGTAACTGGCTTGAAGATTCCAACTATCCTCAAGCTTCTGGCGTATCAGTGAGTGCAGGACAATCTACTCAAGTTACATTTTCAGGGTTAAGGGCCACAAAATCAGGGGACAATGGCTTTTCAAAAATAATGCTGGATCAAGTTACAGATACCTATGTAGTAGATAATAACAAGAAAGTAAACATAATTAATATTGTTGTTACAGTGTCAAATTCAGTTTCAAGTGCAGCAATGAGCAGTTCTTTTACAACAGCAGCAGAAGTTACAGCAGGAGGTAACATAGATGCCTCTTTAACACTTACAGTAAATAGTGGGGGTTGTTCTATAGGAAACCAAGACTCAGAAAAAACCATAAGCAACATGCAAGAGGGCAATAAGCAATCAAGAACATGGACAGTAACACAAGGAACATCAGGAAATTGCAGGTTCACAATATCCGCTACAGCAACAGGCTCAGGAGAGGTAGCGTCAAAAACAGATTCAACATCAAGCACAATTACATGTACGGACTGTCCAGTTGATTCTGGTAGCAGCTCTTCAAGCGGAAGCGGGGGAGGATCTGCTGTTGGCGGATCAGGTACTAAAGCAGGCATTACTGAATTCACAAAAACCAAAGAGCTAGAGTTCTCCCAAAATGACTGGTTCAACTTTAAAATAAATGGAGGAGAGCATAAGCTAACGTTACTAAACGTAACAGATACATATGTAATAATATCATTAGAAAGCGAAAAGCAAACATTTACTCTAAATGCAGGAGACGAAGTAAAAGTATCTTTAAGCAATAACAATGAGCCAGATATATCAGTAAAATTAAAATCAATAAATGTAATCTCAAAAAAAGCAATACTTGTCATAACAAGATTATCAACTGTTCAGCTCCCTGAAACCCCTACAGAAAGCACAGAAGAAGAAAAGTCAAAAGAAATAGAACAAAAAACACCAGAAAAAATGGGCAAAGAATCAACACAAGGTACAGAAAAAAAGCCTTATTATATCATCGCAATAATACTGATATTCCTTTTGTTGGTAGCATCCATCAAAATCTTGAAACATCTGCATAAAAGGCATTAGAACTTAACACTTTTATCACCCGTCTATGTTTCAGCTCAAACAAAGTTAAATTTTTCAATCAAAAAATATTTTGCTCCATCTTTGTGCAATTCACTCCTATAGAGACAAAAAAAATCTACATTCTGCTCACTATCTTTTAATCTCATTTTTTTGATAGAATGTAATATCTTAATAGTATTTTTTGACTCTCTGAGTCTAGCCAATGTGATATGCGCACCAAATTCATGATCTCTTTTTAAACCTAGCACATCCAACAAAGATTCATCTATGTTCTTCTGCAGTTTTATCACATCCTTATCTGGCTCAATTCCAACCCATAATACTCGTATGAAATTTTCATTTGGAAAAACACCAAGAGTTTTTATCTTAAATTTGAAAGGTTTGACCTTTAGATTGCTAAGTAAATTCTTTATTTGATTTATCTTTTCATCACTAAGCTCTCCTAAGAACATAAGAGTTAGATGCAAATTTTTCTTGGGAACAAAGCTCGCTTTTAGGTTATGCTTCTTAAACTCCTTCTTTAAGCCCATAGCTAATAAAAACAGATAGCCCTTTATTTCATCACTTAATGGAATAGATAAAAAGCATCTCATCTTAAAACAAGCTTATCTCCAACATTAATATTATTTTCCTTTGTAAATCCTCCATTAACTTCTAAGACATATCTTGCTTTATTGCTATAAATATCGCAAATTTCAGTAGTGCAAGGAGCTGCATATTGGATATCCATTATTGAAAAATGGTCATCAATGAAGATTATGTCTAAGGGCATTAGGGTATTTTTCATCCAAAAAGATCTATAGTCCAAATCATCGAAAGCAAAAAGCATCCCGCAATTACCGCATAAGCTTTCTCTAAACATTAACCCCCTAGCTCTTTCAGCATTAGTATCGACTATTTCAACATTTATAGATATATCAGTATCTTTAGAGTAGATAATAACATTATCTGCAGAACACCCAGAAAGCACAGTTAATAGTACAAAAAATAAAAATATCATCTTAAGATTATCTCCTCAAGTTCTAAACTAGTTAACTTCTTAATATCTCTAAACAAAAAGTAAAAAATTATAACTAAGATAAGGGTAGAGGGTAAAGCAATTATCGGAAAGCTCAATGCAGTCATTTTTCCAAGCTCCTGATTAAAGGTTATAGTTCCAGGTTCACTTGTTAAAATAAATTTAGCCAAAGCATAATTTAGCAAAGCAGAAAAAAAGAAAGACAAAGCAATGAAATAGGTATAATGCCTAACTTTTTTCTTAAACAAAATTAAATTGCCTTTGTTTTTTAAAGTTCCATAGACTAAATCCATCTTTACAACCTGTCCTATAAGTTTCTCAATTAAAGGGTGTTTTGTTTTAACAGAAAGCAAGATAATTAGTCCAACAATAAAAGGAACACCCGCTTCCTTGAATGCCACCCACTTAGATCCTAGTTGCAAAAGTCCAATTCCCCCAGTCAAAAAAATACTAATTAACCCTACTAAAGAAAAGAAGTTATACTTCCTTTTTTTGGCAAGGTCATAAAGTCCATAAAGTAAGGGGAACGCTAAAGCCAAAGCAAAAACACCTAAAGGGTTAAAAGAGTTATTATTGTTAAACTTAGTCAGTATAACTACCGGAATAACAATATTTATCAGTAAATTCAAAAGGGGATTTTCTCTCATTAGAACCTAACTAAAGCAAGCTACTATAAAAAATTAATTCAAAAAAATGTAGACAGGATTTTAGAGCCACAATCAAGAGTCATGCCATTAATATCCCTATCGGGGTTTATCTCTACTAAGTCTATTCTCCTCAGATTCTTCATTTTTTTAATTCTTTGTAATAAAAACAATAATTCCCTGACACTCATTCCTCCCGGTTCCCTATAACCTGTTCCAGGTGCAAAAGCAGGATCCAGTACATCTACATCAATACTTAAATAAAGTTCAGAAAAATTAATAGCAAATTCAGTTAAATCATCTACAGTTTCCTTTATACCATTTTCAAATAAGGTTTTCATATAAACACACTTAATCCTGTTTTGTTTAATATAATCTAATTCATTTTTGCTCACATTTCTAATTCCAATAAGCAACACATTTTCTTTTTTAACTTTGCCTTCTTCTATCAACATTCTCAAATAGCATTCATGATCGGGAGTTCTAGTTCCAACTTCTAAATCCGGATGAGCATCTAGGATTATTATCCCTTTATTCTTACCAGGTAAAGAGCTAAAACTAGAGTAGGTTATAGAATGATCTCCACCAATATAGATATCGCCAGGTTCATGTAATATACTCTTATGTGTTAAATCAAAATCAGTCTTATAAGCTTTAATTTTTAAGTAATCAAAATTAACAGAATTCCCCTCTTCATTTAACAGAGTATTTCTTAATCTTTCTACGACTAAATCTGGGGCATTCTCACAACCTTCATTTTTACCTAAACTTCCAGATGCAAAGGGAATTCCTATAATCTTCATAATCCAGCAGTTATAACAAGGGTTTTAAAAGTTACTGATTTAAAATAGACATGAAAGAGTCATCGCTTTTTAAAATAGCATTGACAATTTCACTAATAGGAATACTTATTCTTTTGATAATAGTGGAGAATACAGAAGTAAAGAAAGTTGAGATAAAGGATATTGACAGCAAAAAGGAAGAAGAAATCGTAAGAATAATAGGAATAATAAACAATGTCAAAGAAACACCAGGGTTATACCTCTTAGGTGTAGAAGACAATAGCGGAAAAATCAGTGTAATAGTTTTCAAAGAAGAAAAACTTAACATAAGTAGAGGAAATCGAGTAGAGATAGAAGGAACAGTAAAAGAATATCAAAACAAAAAAGAATTAATAGCTAAAAGAATAAGCATAACATAATGCTTGAACTGCTAATAGTGGTAATATTAGGAATTCTTTTGGGATTTATATGTGGTATTATCCCTGGTGTTCATCCAAATGCAGTAAGTGTAATCCTCATAACAATATCTCCCTTATTATTAAGTTACGTCTCACCTATAGCATTAGCTGTGCTAATAGTAGCAGTAGCTGTTTCTAATTCGATAATAGATACGCTTCCGTCAATTTATTTGGGTGCACCAGATGCAGATAGTAATGCAATGAATGTTCTGCCTGGCCATAAGATGCTGTTAGAAGGAAAGGGGCATGAAGCAGTAGTGTTGACAGTAACTGGTTCACTTCTAGGTTTAATTTTTGCAATAGTTTCAATCCCCCCATTAACAGTCATTCTAAAAAATGGATATCCCATAATCAGGGACTACCTGGCATTTATCATTATAGCAACAATGGCGTTCCTCATATTAAGGGAAAAAAACAAGATATGGGCATTGATAGTCTTTTTACTTGCAGGTATCTTAGGCATAGCAACAATTAACCTACAAATAAAAGAATCTTTGTTCCCTTTATTTTCAGGTTTGTTTGGGATAAGCACATTGATTCTTGGTTTAAAAAATAAGGTAAAGATTCCAAAACAAGAAAATACAGAAGTAGACATTAAAAAAAGAAATGTGTTCAAAGCAGTTGCAACAAGTCTGATATCGGGGAGTATAGTATCGATGTTGCCAGGGTTAGGAAGTGCACAAGGGGCAATTTTAGGAAGCAGTATAATAAAAGAAAAAAATCCAAAAAGTTTCCTCATAATGGTAGGAGGAATAAGTACAGTAGACTTCATAATAAGTTTTGTATCAATTTATACATTAGACAAAGCAAGAAATGGCTCAATAGTAGCAATATCAAAGATACTAGAAACGTTTACAACTAATGATTTAATTCTTTTCATAGCAATAGCATTGATAGCTGGAGGTATTTCAGCTGTAATAACAATAAAAATATCAAAAATCTCAAGCAATTATATCTCAAAAATAAATTATAGGTGGTTAAGCATAACCATAATAGTAGGGATAACAATAGCAGTAGCAATAATTTCAGGAGCAATAGGATTGCTTGTCTTAATCACTGCAATATTCCTCGGAATGCTTCCTGATTTAAAAGAAACAGGCAAAAGTCACCTAATGGGTTGCTTGATATTGCCAGTAATTTTATTTTTCTTGTTATAACTTATTGTTTTCACCATTTTAGCCGAACCACTTTCCAAGTCCTTCCTGCTTCTCAGGATCTTTGCCAAAAACACTTTCGATACGCATTTTTGTTAATTCTAAAGTTTGTCTTAGATACCTTGGCAGTTCATACTTTTCAGCAAGGCTGATGCTAGGTTCTAAATATTTAGTAACACTGCCTTCAGAAACAGTAAAAATTAACCTCCCCTTGCACTTCAAACAATATCCTGCTAGAGGAGGTCTTCTATACTTATCATTACAGCTAACACATCTAAACTCCTGTGTAGAAAACTTTCTTAAATTTCCTTTAATATCCCTGATAAAATGCCTTTCTATCACTAGCCTGGCAACATCCACTTCATCTACAGCTCTTATTTTCTCAGCTATCTCCAATTGGCCGAGAACTTTCTGCTGCATATCAGGTATAGACTTATACGCACTACAAACCACACCTTTATTAATATCACTTGTATTGTGAGTGAACCTCCATCCTGTCTGCTCATTCTCTTTTCCTATCCTGTGCCTCAATTGCTCCACTTCTACTTCCCAAGGAGCTTTGTATTCTTGAGCAGATTCATAAAGCTTTAATGGGTAAAAAGGTACAATATCAACATCAAATGCCATGTCATCAATCTCACTAGGAATTAAAGTGGAACTCAAAACTAATGGCGCATCTTGTGTAGCCCCTCGATGTGCAGGCAGATAGCTTTTAGAAAAGTTAAGCAATGCATCTAGCAGTAAAGTAAAAGCCAGTTCATCTCCATCAGCATCTCTCCTCACAGCACAATGTAGCATAGGATGCGCATAAAACCCCTGGGTATTACTAAATCCAACTATCCTACAAACAACCCCCGCAGATATGTGGGGGGCTATAGCCAAAACTAAATGTCCTACAAGATCCTCCCTCTTCTCTACACAATAAAAAGAGTCAAGTCCATACATGTAGGTTAAAAGATCATCTATGAACTTACTTGATCTTAAAAGAATGTCATCCGCACCCTCATCTAAAGAATCTTTGCATGCCGGAATAATCACATCTTGGGGCTTAAGTTCAACAATTTGAGTATCCTCCTCTAAAGGATTGCCGTACATATCAAGAGTATATCCCATTTCTCTAAGTTTTTGCAAGCTTACACCAATCTCAAAGGGTTTAAAGTGGGTAATAGTAAGTTCTGTTGCATCATACCTTACAGTTCCATCTTTATTGACATATACATCATGTACTGCTCTTAAAATTCCTTTCATAAGATTCTCAGGAACATGATCTTTGCTACTTAATCCCCTAACTCCTTTAATAAGATCAGGCAATCCTACTAAGCTTAATTTGTTCTGGGAGTAGTCCATATAATCTCTAATGGGAATTTCTCTATATCTAAAACTCTTTTGGACATCTTTATGCGAACATGAAATAACATCTTTGTTACATGACAAGCAAGAATAAAATTTCTCAGTTTTGCCATTACATTTAATACAAAAAGGATAGATTGAATCAATATTGCAACTCAAGCATTTATAAAGTGGAAAATCTCCTCTAACATACCCTTGCTCAATAGCACTTTGAAAAGATCGCATTCTTCCACCTTGTTCTCCCACAGGAAAAAGACAATGAGGGCTTCCAGTGAGTTTTCTCATTTTAGCCTTTTCAGGTCTTCCCATTCTAGCACCAATAAAAGTCCCAGATTTGTCTCTTATCTTCACATCACAAATTTTATTCACAATGTCTAAACCATCCTTAGAATCTTTCAAAGCTTCCTGATCAAAAGAAAAGTTATTCAATGAAAAGGTAAAAGCCTGTGCATGCTCACCGCTTAGGATAACATGGCTTTTACCAACAACAGAATGAGGCACCCCCAAAAGTTCCAAAACTCTTTTTGGATCTGTATCTCGAAGTGCAGAGGTTAGATTATAAATAAAGGGTAATACTATATTTTCATTTTCAATTCTTCTTTCCATAAGCCAGGAAGCCAAACTAGAAAATTGTTCAACACCTATATCTGCCCAGTGATATGTAAACCTAGGAGCCAAGGGCACATGAAGAACAGTTGAAATCTTAAGTGCCTGATCAAAAGAAACAGAAGAAGGTTCTAAAAATATATCCTGTAATGTGGTCTTTTCAATGCTTAAGGACAAAGCAGCTTTATCTAAATCCCCATGAAATTTCTTTTCCACTGAATCTAATATCTCTCTCACCCACCACTCTTCATTATACCCGCATGGGACAAGGGAATGCGCTCTATTGAAAAAGTCTCCGTAACTGATAAGTATATCTCCTAAAAAGATTATTTCCTCAACATCTTGAGCATATTGTTTAGCATCTTCTGAATTATTCAAGAATAAAACACTTTGATCTTTCAGTTTGACAATAGGACCTTCAATTGTATCGCAAATACTCAATGCACTTGCCTTGCAAGGTCTTTCAATTTTAATTTGAGTGCCGATAGCAATATAATTATTGACGATATACATTGTAGCAGGATGAATAGCATTAGAACTTAATCCTGTATTTCTCGCCCTACCATAACGCAGTCTAAATCCTCCATTTCTAAGGGGGTGTGTAAGTACAGGCCTACCAGCAACTAAATCCTTAATAAATGTAAAGTCTGGTTTAAGCTTTAATTTATCCTTACTTTCAACTTTAGATAATCCTTTAGACTTGATTTCTTTTTGAAGAGCCAAAAATTCTTCCAAAAAATTCCAATGACCTAAATCAAATTCTTTTCCCCATTTACCTAATTGTTTCCACAACTTTGGAGCTTTCTGACATAATCCCTCCCCAAGAACAAGGCATGGTCCATTTCTTATTTTATTTGTTTCAATCCGATCCAGATCTTTATAGTTACTTACATCATATTTTTCACTAGGATCTCCATCAACCTGAACAGCAAGATGCTTGACCATAAATTCTAGCTCTTTCTCACTGGGTAAATATTGTAAGTTAGTAACCTTCTCATGATAGTCATAAAGTTCTGTAGTCATTCGTTTAATCTCTTCTGTAGTAGGATCATATTCGCTATATCCCATCTTTTTTCGAATATAGTCTCCTATAATAACAGAAACACTTGCTCCAGTACCCCCCGCACTTCTAATAGGTCCAGAAAAGTATAAAGCAAAATATTCTTTTCCATCTCTCCTTTTTTTGATCTTTAATTCTGTAAAACCCTCTAAAGGACTTGAAACAACACCGTTAGTTACATATGCTATACCTACCCTAATAGCAACTTCCATTGCCTCTTTCTTATCTTTAAACTTACAAAATTTTTCTTGAGCTATTTCCTCAGAAACTTGAAGAGCTACTCTCCAATTTAGTTTTCCATACTCTTTTTCAAGTTCCTGAATGCGCTCTACTACACCGCAACCTTTTATCTGAGGAGCAGCTACACTAATCAAACCCTCTACTCTCTCAGCCATATTTTTAGCTACTAGGATTTCTACTTCTAAGCTAGGATCCAACCCAACTTTACGCGCATTTGAAGCAATGGCATAAACTTTTTGCAAAGCAGAATGCAAAGATTCATGGTATGATTTCATTTGTCACCTTCAAAATTCAAGATTTTTGGTTCTCTTGTTTGCAAATTAACAATAATAATCCTGTTAGGGTCTGGAACAATGCCTCTTCTTGCCTGATCCTCTGTTTGTCCTGTCCAACATCCACATCCAATCATAGTAATATTTCTGTAATTGTTAATAACTGTTTTATGAATATGCCCGCTTACAAAAAAATCGGGTATCTTGTCTATAACAAGAAAATCTTCCTCATCTGGAATATATAACGTAGAAGTATGGCTTACTGCTAAATGTCTTCTTTGTAAAATATATTTCATGATAAGATCTGGTCTATCAAGTCTTCCACTCCTTCTCACACTGTTTACATTCTCAGAAAGATAAGGAAAACTCCCCCCATGATAAAGAAGAACATTAAACCCGACAAACTGCTCGGTAGACCCAATATTAACAAACGAGGGATTAGTAACAAATAGGATGTTCTTAAGTTCGTAAAGTGTGGAAGCAATTTTTGGGTCAATAGGTGGCTGAGGTTCACTTAACCTTAAAGCATCATGATTCCCCCCTATGATAATAATATGTAAATCCTTTCTTATTTTAGAGAGATATTCTGTAAGTTTATTATACTGTTCATAGATATCCCTGATAACTAAATCTTCCTCTTGCCCTGGATAGATTCCAACGCCCTCGACAAGATCACCACCTATAAACAAATATTTCACTTTTTTTGCTATTGCCCTGTGCTCTTCATTTCCGTATTCCCCATTAAGCCAAGAAATAAATTTCAAAAAATTATCCTCAAAAAACATCTTGCTTCCAACATGTAAATCAGAAGTAAAAACAACATACTCTTCTGTATCTAATTTCTTGAGCTCATTATTTAAGGGAATGTCAGGAAAAAGAATTTCATTTGCAAAAACAATTTTTTCACTATTTATTCCAACAACTCCAATAACTTCATCTAGAAGAATATCCTGACAAGACGAAAAAAAATCTGGTTTATTTTTATTAACAACAACAGAAATTGTTCCAGTAAGATCTTCAAGGATGAATATCAGGTTTCCATTTTTGCTCAATTTTTTATCTTTGACTAAACCTATAAGAGAGACAGCGCCTTTTTCTGTTCTTTGAAGAACCCTATTAATTGAGATGGTATTATGCAGTTCTGCTCTGTAAAGTAATAAACTTTTTAAAGAGTTATACCTTGCTCTGAAATAATGGACAAAATCCATAACCTCTTTTTTTTTATATTTTTCAATGTAGTTCTTAAGAATGATAACGCGATGCTCTACTGAAGATAAAGAAACCATTTCCTGTTTTGGTTCTTCTAAAATTTCTTTTTTAGTTTCATCAAGGTTATAATGAAGCACATCCAGAAATTCATGATAAGGCTTATCATTAATCCCTCTTTCAACTTTTACTCTAGACTTCTCAAATTCAGGCCAATTAACTTCTGCAGGTATATCACCATTCACAATAAAAAAAATATCATCTGTAAGGACAAGCGGAGCTGTAGATGTATTCTTAAGTTTTTTATAGAAATCGTCTACTTTAAAATCTTCATTTAATTGCTGCAAAAAACTAGGACTAACCAAAAATCCTTTAGTCAAAAAAAAATCATAAACTTCTTTTTTACGACTTATAGCGCTTAGCATATTATAGACCTAAACCTTCTCTTAAAGTTTCCTCAATTTTAGGAAGAGTTGAAGAAGGTATTCCTAACGTAATATCTTTTGTCCTTCCATACCTTCCTTTACTAACAACACGAGCGTGTATAATACCAAACATATCAAGCTCAGCAATAATGTCACTAACTCTTCTTTGAGTTAAAGGTTTTGCACCAACTTGTTTGCATAAATCTTTATAATAATCATAAACATCACCTGTAAATATGTGATTTCCATGCACACAAACTTTTAAAATAGAATACAATGCAATCTGGCTTTGTTTTGGTTGAGTCCTAACAACATCTAATACAGTATCTTTTTCAATTTTTTCCTCAGCTTCATCAATATGTTTAATTCTAATCATCTCACTATTAGAACGTTCTGCAAGTTCACCAGAAACTCTCAGAAGTTCTAATGCCCTTCTCGCATCACCATGCTCTCTAGCAGCATAAGCAGCGCATTTCTCAATAACCCCTTCTTCAATAGTATTTTGGCGAAAAGCAATTTTAGATCTCTCACGTAAAATATCTTGAAGTTGAATGGCATTATAAGGAGGAAAAACAAGCTCCTCTTCACTTAAGCTAGATTTTATCCTTGGGTCCAGATTATCAGTAAAAAGTAAATCATTGCTTATTCCAATTATGCTCAATTCACAATTCTTAAGTTCTGAATTTATTCTAGTTAAGTTATATAAAACTCCATCTCCTACTCTATTTACTAATTGATCTATTTCATCTAAAACAAGAATTATTAATTTTTTATCCTTTGACTCGATGGCTTTAACAAAAATTTTATAAACTTCTTCTGTAGGCAATCCTGTAGCTGGTACTTCTACGTCAAAATTTCTTGCCAATTCTGCCATTAATCTATACTCTGTATCTGCAACCTTTTTTAGTTTACAGTTTAAGTAGCATATTTTTAAGTCCAGATTTTTTTTTTTGCTAATATCAAAAATTTGGGATGTTACATAATTAGAAACACAGGTCTTACCTGAACCAGTTTTTCCATAACAAAAAACATTACTAGGTTTCTCCATTCGCAAAGCAGGTGCAAGAATACTCGCTAGCTGTCTAATTTGTTCATCTCTATGATAGATGGTATCTGGCGTAAAATTTCCTTGTAAGGCCTTTTTATTTAAAAAAAGGGGGTTTTTAGTGAGATATTCCTCAAAAAAATAAGATAACCCCTTTTTCATAGGGATGACAAGCCTATTCTCCTTATAAGTATTATTATTCAAAAATATATACTCCCCCACCTACATTTCCTATGCACTCTTTAAATATCAAATATAAAAAAATCAACCCCATCGTTTCAAATAGAACTGTAAAATAGTAACAGTATATATAATATATATTTTATAATAGATATAATTTAAATATATAATATAATACAGAAAAATTTATATATAAAAATAAAAAATAAAAAACTAAAATATCAATATAAGGGGATTATAAACCATATAAACCTAGTTTAGAAAAAAGTAGTTACTAATAAATAAAAATAAAAAATTGTTAAAATAGCTAAAATGAGTCAAATCCAATGTTTAAAGATATTTAAATCAAATAAACAACAAAAATAAAGTTTCCATAGGAAACAAGCATAACTATCTAAATTCCATAAGAAATAAAGGTGTCAGGGTTAACTAATAGTATAATACTAAAGATTTAATTAATACTTTATAAAAACAACAATATTTATAAACAAGTTCAATTTAAGGGTTTCAATATGAAAGAAGAAGACAGAAAATATTCTAAGCAACTTTTAGGGAAAACCATAGTTTCTAAAACGGGTAAAAAATTTGGTGAAACAGCAGACATAGAATTTGAAATGAAAACCGGAGAAATAATTCATATACTATTAAAAAACCCAACAGGCTATTGTGAAGGTCTTGAATTGGAAAAAAATAAAGATAATCTTCTAATGGTACCATTTTCATCTGTAATCGCAATAGGCGATTATATAGTTATTGCAGAAGAAGAGATTATCTAATTTTTTCTTATACAACTATCAAACGGGCTAATATGAAACCCTTAGCCACAAGATAAGACTTTGTCTTATCTTTCTATCAATATTCTAGGCTATGAGTTTCCATATCAACTCCTTCTTTTGTGTTTCAAGATGTCTTAACAGAAGTACTGATCCCTATTTTCTCTTTACCACAGAAAATACAGTTTCAACAAGGCTTCTTTTGTGGTATGTTTCTTCTACAAAAGGAATCACGTGATTCTTCTCTCTTAACTTTGTTATTCCACTTGTTTTCCTGTAAGGAATATTAGGTATAGCATGCAGTTTATAGAAGACAAATAACCTGTGTTCTTTGCTATCATAACCCTTGTCCGCAAGAACATACTCAACATCAAGACCTTTCAGCAGATGCTGAAAGTCCTTAGAATCATGCCTTGGTCCTTGGTGTATCCTGTAAGAAAGTATCTGCTGATTGTCTACATCAATAGCTATGCTCAATTTCACGAATTTCCTTGTTTTCTGTCGAGAATCACTATTCCATATGGTCTATAGTAATAACTCTTTTACAAGGTTCAAACCCCGTGCCATCGACAGCAACCGTCTTTGCTGTTCGCTGATTAATCAACAGGTCAATCATCTGTTTCTTAATTCGTTTATGGAATTTAACTAAGGTTGTATAATGAGGCGCTGGTGCAACCCCTAGTATAAGCAATAAATAATGTTGCATCCTATCAACATTATGGGCAACAAGCTTGCTTATTAGCTCTACTTTCTGGGTTGCAACGGTTCTATTCCTCAATACAGAGCCGTATTTTCTTTTGATGCAGAAGAAAACATTCTCAACTATTTGCCTCTTTGGATAAATCCTTTTATCTGGAAGAGGGGAAATAAACCTGCCTCTTTTAACTTTGCCAGAACAGTTTCTATAAGGAATGTGTGGTTTTGCTCCTAACTCATATACAACAAACT
>Ga0209542_10008648_pt1 | contig 18937 bp, 17 predicted proteins | sample RifCSPhighO2_01_FD_184028 | JGI IMG/M metagenome (GOLD analysis project Ga0209542, IMG submission 184028) | Soil microbial communities from Rifle, Colorado - Rifle CSP2_plank highO2_0.1 (SPAdes) (version 2) | ecosystem: Environmental > Terrestrial > Deep subsurface > Rock core/Sediment ...
TCGAGCGTTCCAAACAAACATTGTTTTGCAACTGTTACTGCTTAAACGGCGGGTATCTCTCTGGATCAATGGTGCGGTCAAAACACACGTCCCCTGCCACATGCCCCCAGGTATCATCTACGACATTTTTAACACGAGGGGCTTCCTCGCGAATTATTACGGCACCCATTGCCGAAGTGTTCGCGTCCTCGTTGTTGAATGTCGCGCACAGCTGAAATTTTTTGTCTCCCGTTACTGCGTAACCATATGACTCCCCGCTTTGAGGGTCAACGGGAATAGTGGAGCCACCAAGCGAATCACGCATATCTTCCAGTGTTGCCGGCAAAATCTGCTTTTGTTGCCAATACTGCACTACTTGCCATTGAATTTCTTGCAGATGTTGAACTTTCTGACTGTCAAAACGCAGAAGGCGTACTTCACCTGGAGTTCCGATGATAAAGAATCCTGCCACAATGGACGCGAGCACCAACCCAGCCGCACCAAATCCGACTGTGCGAGCGCGCTTCTGATGTATCATCCAATATCCTCGCAAATCTAAAAGAAAGTGGAAGAACGCCATTCCCGCAACTGCCAAAACAACAACAACTTTCAATATGAATCTCGTGGTCAAATCCCCGCCGAGAAATGTATTGATGAGCGCGATTAAATCACCGACAACCATAATCCCCGCGACAAACACCGTCAAAACAAGTGCCCAGCGTCTCACCCACAAGTCCGCCTTGTGCGCGGCGCGAGCAATATCGTTTCTAATGGCACGCATCAAGAATAGCGTAACGGGCATCAATACAATGAGGGATGCCATCGCAAACCGAATTCCTCCAGAAAACGGGTCCACGTAATATTCAAGAGAATCCGGATAGAGATATTCTATGTATTCAAATAGTAATGTGATAAGCGCGATTGTGCTTCCGTAGAACGCCGCCATCGCTCCCGCCCAGAGAAAAAAATCTTTTGGTCCAACTTTTGGTGTGTCCATATCGTATAAATATTTTATTAATAAGTATTGTTACGTAACGAATACTATAGCATCAGCTGTGTAAGAATTCCATAACATCACCATCTTTCACGATGTATTCTTTTCCTTCTGTGCGAAGAATTCCCTGCTCGCGAGCTTTTGCGTATGAGCCAACGGTTAGAAGCGCATCGTACCGAATCACTTCTGCTCGAATAAATTTATCTCGAAAATCACTGTGAATGGCGGCGCCAGCGGAGGGCGCGGTCGAACCATAGACAATTGTCCACGCGCGGCTTTCTTTTTCTCCTGTGGTGAAAAATGAAATGAGATCCAGCGTTTCGTATCCTTTTTTTATCAACGCATTCAAACCGTCTTCGGAAACACCGAGTTCTCGCCTAAAGTCGTCCCGTTCCAGATCCCCCACGTCAGACAGCTCTTTCTCAACTCCCGCGTCAACAATAACCCACGGGGCTTTCTGTTCTTGCAAAAAATTCTTGAGGGTGCGAAACCGCTCCCCATTTTCCGCGTCCACATTCACCGTCCCACTCTTTTTATTCAACACATACAACATCGGCTTCATCGTGAGTAAATGAAACTTCTTTGCAATTACACCTTCTTTTTCGTTGAGTGGGACGGTGCGCGCCATTTTTCCCATTTCAAGTGCGGCAGAAAGTTTCGTCAAAACATCGCGTTCGGCAATGGCATCTTTGTCCCCGCCCTTTGCGTCATGTCCCAAGCGTTCAAACTGTTTTGACGCGCTCTCCGAGTCAGCAAGCACGAGCTCTAAATTGATGACCTCAATGTCGTGCAGAGGGTCAACCGTGCCGTGAACGTGGCTGATGTCCGGGTCGTCAAACATACGCACCACCTGTGCGATCGCATCCACTTCGCGTATGTGCGAAAGAAACTGATTGCCAAGTCCCTCCCCTTCGGAGGCGCCTTTTACAAGCCCCGCGATATCCACAAACTCAACCGCCGCAGGAACTGTTTTTATTGAGTGCGACATCGCACTCAACCTCCTCAATCGTTCGTCGGGTACCGCAACCACTCCCACCGATGGGTCAATGGTGCAAAAAGGATAATTTTCCGCCGGCACACCTTTTTTGGTAAGCGCATTAAAAAGCGTCGATTTGCCGACATTGGGTAATCCTACGATTCCTATACTAAGAGACATTCACACAACAAAAGCATGAAAATCATATAAACTCCAGTACCAAAAACGAAAAGTGAACATGGTATAGTTTTATTATGAAATCACGAGAACAGCTTTCTCCGCACGCAAAGGCTCCCGAGAAATTAACGAGAAGAATCGGCTTTGACGGAAAAATGAAATTGTATAACTCGCGAGGTCTTCTCGATCCATCTTCCTACACCGACCACATTCTTGCGAGTTTAAAAAACAACCCAGAACTGGATGTGTCTCGCGCAGATGGAAAAATTATAGAAGAATACCTTAACCAACAGTCGCCTGAATATCGCGCAGAACTTCAAAAACTCATCGAGAACGCACCACCACTGTCTCCAACCACCGAACTTTCAATCGCGATACCCGCGTATAGAGAAGGTAAAAATATATACAATACCCTGTCGTGGTACGCAACGATGCCGAATCATTCTGAGTTTGAGGTTGTCATTCTCGAGAATCATCCAAACACAGTCGCTCGCGATGACACCGCCGCCAACATAACTCGTTTTCAGAAAGAACATCCTGATGTGCACGTTATTCATCTGTACAAAACGTTTGAGGAAAAGCACATTGGGGGGGTGCGAAAATACCTGACAGACGCGATTCTCGAAAGAAAACGGGCGAGTGGTCGTGACGATTCAATACTTATTGCAAGTAACGACGCAGATCTTGAGGGTATCAATCCGCGGTACGCAAAAATACTCATCGAAAAATTTGAAAGCGACCCGAACATCGATGCTATTCGTGGAGGCACTGATCACTCAATAGAATCGTTCACACATTTTCCCCTCATGCATGCCACGATTCGTTTTCTCAATTATTTTAGAATGATTCAACGGCGCATGCAGGGAGGTCCTATGTTGAACGGACGCAACAGCGCGATGCGTTCAGGTATATACGCTGCCATCGGCGGATATAACGAACACGCATTAGTTGGAGAAGATATCGAAATTGGGAAACTAATACTTCATGGAAGAAAAAATAAGCCGAACTGCATGCGCTATGTACATAACGCATGGATTCACTCCAATGCCCGAAGAGAGATTGAGTCCTTGTTGTCTGGAGTGCCGATAATACATCGTTATCAGGGGTTCGTATCAAATGAAAATGTGTATGACTTCGCGAAAGAAAAACTCGCGTCGGAAAACAGAGATTTTTCCCCAGAACAATTTGCGTTAGAAATTCAAGCAATCTATACACACTACAAAGGCAGGACAGTTGGATCGGGAGGATGGCTCGCGAACGAAGTTTTTGAAGAGGCGTTTGATCGAGCGATGCGATTTATGAGTATACGATATCACACAAAAAATGACGTGGTCGTTATTGATGACATGTCAAAACTCGTTGCGGACCTAGAACGATATGCGGAACGGAACGAACGTGCGGCATGATTTGACGCACTTCATACTTTGTGATATTATACAAACGGTCATATCGGCAATAAACACGAAAAGAAAGAGAGGAAAAAATGACCCGAATCATCACTGTTCTCCCCGGAGACGGAATCGGACCCGAAGTAGTTGGGGCAACCATGCGGGTGCTCCACGCTCTCAATGTCGGGTTGCAATTCGAGGTACATGAGTTGGGTGAAAAGACGGGAGGTACTCTCCCTGCCTCTGTGCTCGAATCCATGAAGCGCAACAAAGTTGCCCTCAAGGGGCCAACCGGAACACCGCTTGGCGAGGGGCACAAAAGCTTGAACGTGCGCCTACGGCAAGAGCTTAATTTGTACGCCAACGTACGACCCCTCGTTTCTATGCCGTACATAGGAACACGGTATGGTCAAGATTTAGACCTTGTTATTATTCGCGAAAACGTCGAAGGCGAGTACGCCGCCACGGAAGAAGTGTTGGGCGGTCAAGTGCGCGTTACCTACGATATTACGCAACGCGGGTGCGACAGAATTGCGGAATTTGCGTTTCGGTACGCAGAACACACTGGACGCAGGCGAGTATGCGTGGTCCACAAGGCAAACATCTTGAAGGTCTCGCACGGCATGTTTCGTGCGGCGGCGTATGCGGCGGCCAAACGGCATCCGAATATCGAATGTCGCGACCTCATCGTGGACAACTACGGAATGCAACTCATGAGGGACGCATCACAGTTTGATGTAATGCTGCACACAAACATGTTCGGGGATATCTTCTCGGATGTATGCGCTGGCATCGTGCACGGCTCGCTCGGTTTTGCACCAGGTGCAAATATCGGTGATGAGTATGCCGTGTTTGAAGCGGTGCATGGAACGGCACCCGATATCGCCGGAAAGGGCGTTGCGAATCCTGCCGCCATGATGCTGTCCGCTGCCATGATGTTGGATCACATAAACATGCGTGACGATGCACAGCGAATACGTAGCGGAATCAATTTGGCTCTTGGTGACGGATGGTTCGCAAAGGGTGTCAATCAAACCACGAGCGTGTCAACAAACGAATGGACACGCGCGGTAATTGAGGGCGTTCAAGATGTTTCAAGAACATAAGAATCAACGGCCACGCACGACACATGCGTGGCTTTCTTTTTTAAATTGACTTATATATCGTTTATGGTAAAATCAACGTAGGTAATACTGGTCAAAAACAGGAGGCACCCATGATCTCCAGACACGATGTACTTATCGTGGGCGGTGGGGTTACGGGAACCGCACTGCTCTATGTATTGAGCCGCTACCATCCGAACATCAAAAAAATTACACTTCTTGAAAAATATTCGGGGGTGGCACAGGTTAACTCTCACCCACTCAACAACGCGCAAACGTCGCATGATGGCGGGACAGAAACAAACTATTCACTCAAGCATGCGCTTGAAGTGCAAAAAGCCGCCGTGCTACTTCGTGCGTATGTTGAAGAACATGCAGTCCCGGGACTATTCAAAAAAACACACAGAATGGTTCTCGCGGTTGGCGCGAAAGAAATACAAGAACTACGGGAACGCTTTCTAGAGTTCAAGCCGTTCTATCCAGACTTGCGTCTTGCGGAACGGGAAGAATTGGCCGACATTGAGCCGATGGTTGTTCTCGGCAGACGGGAAGACGAACCCATACTTGGGTTGGTGAGCACCGAGGGGTATGCGATTAATTACCAGAAGCTCTCGGAATCCTTCGTTGAAAATGCTCGCGTGTTCAATCCAAACGTACGCGTACTTTTTGACACGGAAGTCACAGACCTGAAAAAAACGGGAAACTGGTTCGTGCTTGAGACAAACCGAGGCACACACATGGCCCCAACACTTGTGTTCGCCGCTGGCGCATACTCACTTCTATACGCGCAAAAACTCGGGTACACTATGCATCTAGGAATTCTCCCTGTCGCGGGCAACTTCTATTCCGCGGGACGACTTCTTCGAGGAAAGGTATACCGCCCGCAAATAAAGGGTATACCATTCGCCGCAATCCACGGGGACCCAGATGTGTTGAACGAAAACGACACGCGTTTTGGCCCGACGACCAAGCCCCTACCCCTCATGGAGAGACATCGTCTGAATACGTTTTTCGACTTCGTGCGACTGCCAATCGTGTCTTTGCGTGGACTGTGGGTTCTGCTCACGATTCTCGCCAACAAGAACCTTCTGTGGTACGTATGCAAAAACGTACTGTACGACATACCACTCGTGGGCACTTTTCTGTTCTTAAAGGAGGCGCGGGTCATCGTGCCGACCTTGCAGTACAAAGATCTTTCACTGCGGAAAGGTGCTGGAGGCACACGCCCCCAAAGTGTAGATCTTGAGACGGGTGAACTGGAGATGGGCGACAAGACCATCGTGGGAAACGGCTGTATCTTCAATACAACCCCCTCCCCCGGTGCGTCCGTGTGTCTTGCAAACGCCACTCGTGATGCCGCCATTGTTCAGCAATTCTTTCAGAAACACGTTGTCTCAAAAGAAAATCCCCCAGCGGTATAACCGCTGGGGTCCTTTTTTAGATACTACTAGACGAGCACAACTTCACTCGTGCGTTCAGTAGCGCCAAAAATCTTTTTGTAGCGTTCCACTTCTCCCACGGGTCCCGTTGCCTTATTGATGTTATCGGACAACTTCACGCACGGCACACCGTTTGCTTCAACAACTTTGCAGACCATAGAGAACGGCCGCAAGTATTGGTTGCCTGTGTGACAGTTGCGGAAATCGTTGGTGAGAAGTGTTCCCCACCCGAAAGCCGTTTTAATCTGTCCCTCAAAGTGTTCTTGAAGCAGGACCATCTGGTCTACATCAAGCCCGTCAGAAAAAACGAGCATCTTCTCACGAGGGTCAATACCGTGTTTACGAAGCCAGTTGATGTACAGGTGTCCTCGAGTGAACGGGTCACCTGAATCTTGCCGCATCCCTCGCCATTCGCCCACAAACTCCGGTGCATTCGCGAAAAATTGCTCCGACGAGAATGTGTCGGGAAGCATGATACGGAGCGCTTTCCCATACATTTCTTCCCACTCCTTGAGAACAGTGTATTGAGATGCGACCTTCTCCTCATCAGAATTGGCGAGTGCCGCAAGAACCATAGGAAGCTCGTGTGCATTCGTTCCAATTGGGGAAAGGTCATGATGGAACGCCATCCACGCATTTGAAGTTCCCGTGAATTGCTCTTCCATAACATCTCTACACAGTCCAATGACCCATTCTTGCCAAAGGAAACTATGTCGGCGTCGTTGTCCGAAATCAGCGAAGCGAATGTGTGGATGACGTCGCAATGTCTCCAGTTTCGTATATATGCGATCTTTCGCCCGCACATACACAAGCTCAAGCTCATGCTTTGGAATTTTTGCCAACACCGAGCGATAGTACAGCTCTGAAATGATAGCGAGCGCTATTGTCTCCCACATACTCACTCTTTCCCACGGTCCGCGGAACGTGAGTTCAATGTTCCCATCAACCTGCCGGAGCTGGTATGGGGGTAACGTGAAGTCCCGCAGAAAATCAAGATACTCTTCCTTGAACATGTATTTGTCGTAGAGGTCTACGCCGCGCAAATAATAGAGATCGGTTTTTCTGAAACGCAGACCCATCGCATAATCAAGATACTTCCGCAGCTCTGTTTGAGACACAATGTGCCCCACGGAGGCAGTCGGGTCTCTCACAATGAGTTTGAACACGACCTCCATTCCCCCGTGGTGCCTTAAAATAAGCTGACCCATGGTGAATTTGTAAAAATCCACATCCATAAGTGAGCGCACAGGTGGGGTAAATTCAGTTGCACTCGCGCGCAGACTTTCAACAAAGTCCTGATTTTTCATGACGCACTACTCCTTTTGTATGTTCCGAATACAGTCGGAACGATTGTGAAAGAACTCTCTCTAAAGACGTCCCACCTTGTGTAGCGAGGCGCCTTACAAAGAGGGCTTGTGAAGAAACGTCAGTTCCTACGCAAACCCCAACACTATCTTAGGACTATTTCATCTGCAATTTCCAGAGTGCGCCACCGTACACATACACGACCAAATCTTCCCAGTTTCCAAGGTGCATATCGGTTGCAATCTGTCGGTCAAGGACGCGATGTACCTGTCCGTTTGTAGGAACGAACACGGAAAGCTCACCATCTTTCACGATGGTCGCGCACACGCCCTTGGGCAGAATCGCGATATTCAAGTCGGAGCTATCGGTGTGTCCACTCCACACGGTGTACGAACGGTAATCCGCCGTAAACGTGAGTTCGTATTTTTGATAGGTACCCGACTGATAGTTAAGGCCTACCATAGCAACAAACCGAGTGCCCGCTTTTGCTGTCACGAGTTCAATCCCGTCGAGCTCTTTGACGCGAATTGTCGTGCACGCATTGTCGTCAAACGGCAGGATCATAAACGTTGCGCCGAATGCTTTTTGGACACCGACGCCATCAAACCATGTCGTCGCGCGAGGAGCAAGTATCGGTGTTGATTGTTTGATTGAAAGAAGATCGTGTCCGACGGACAGCACTTCAAGTTCAACCAACGCGTCGTCAGTTGCCAAGAACATCCTATTTTCAAAACGCATAAATCTGTGTCCTACGAGTTGGAACGGAAGAGATTGGCGCTGTAGAGTGCGGTCATCAACGAAAGAAAATGTGGGTTTTCCATTCATCCAATCGCCGATGAGCCAGCCCCAGGGCACTTTTACAATTTCAGCACCATGAGATTGACCGACACTGATGATTCGTTTGGAGCGAATGTCAAACATCTTTCCTGATGCAAGAAGTACCACCCCAGACGGCCATACCCGAAGTACAGGGTCCCCCGTTACTTCAAATAATTTCTCAAACACCAGTTGGCCCGTTGCAGTTACAACCGCCCTGTATGTTCTGGCACTCGGCGCAATTGCGGCGATACCTTTGTCAAAAGGCGAGGGTGGTATCGTCCGCTCCCCCTTTTCAAACACCGCTTCGTACCACGACCTAAGCGCGGGCGGGATGGTGTTGAAATCACGCACCGAAGCGTTCAGGTGTACGCGAGGAGCGAACACGGACACTTTATCTTTCATCCGACGCTCCAATTCATTTCTCTCATACCCGTCGCGTGTTCCCCGATACGGATGTATACCCGTGAATAGTTGGAATGTTACAACACCCCACGTAAACCAGTCGCTATTTTTTGTGAACCCTTTGGTATGCCAATCACGAATGGAAGGCATAACAACCGTGGCTCCGAATTTCCCTATAGCCCACGAATCCACATCAATTGTGCGTGGCTCGGGGCCATTTTTCACGCGCGTTTGCGCAATCCAATTCAATTCATTTCCGTCAACCATGACTGCCCCATTGCTATGCGCAAACGAAACAGTATCTCGCATGCGTTCAACAAGCGTTGACGCGTGCGCGATGTCGAAAGATTCTCTCTGCCAAAACGCGTTGGTGAACACTCGCGGGAGTGGTTCTCCTTCCGCGTATGGCATGTAGATTCCTATCTCATGCCCCTGTGCATCTCGCACAATTCCCTCGGGCGCCATGATGAATGGATGACGCAACACTTTCAGCAACTTTATTTTTTCGGCCGTTCCGTCGCGTCGCATTTTTTTAGAATCGGTATACAACTTCACGCTTGTGCCGTGTGCTTTATATACCGACGCCTCTCCTCCACTTGCAACATAATCGCTCTCGCGAAGCGTGAGGGGACCACGCCCCTCAAGCTCCACATGAATGGTGCCTGTGCGTGAGGTCATGGTGCTCCTCCTTGTGATTCGTGTTCCACCCGAATGGCCGCGTATGCGATGTCATCCGAGGGACCAACGCCACGCGCTGTCGCTTCTTTTGTCACGAAACGAATCATGCGCCGTTTGGCGAATACACCTGCTGTATTTTTGAAATCCAACAGATGCGCGGCAGCTTCTTTCCAATCCATACCATCAACTGCCTCAACGCCGTCCGTAAATACAGCAACATACGCAAGTTCGTTTTTCACTACTTCTTGATTAATATCAATCAGCATACCCCCCATTCCGTGAGCAATGGAATGCGTCGTCGTTGAGATATGTTTGCATTCATTGTTCGTAAGGAGCCATTTTTCCTCCGTAAGCGCGTGCGCATCTTCTACACCACCATGCGCTTCCACAAACGAGGAAACGTCATCGTTCAGATATTCAGGATAGAACGGAGTATTGTTCGCCCAATCAAAGCGATGAAGCAGTATGCTTCCATTGCGCTTTACGAAAGCGACAACACCGTCCCCGCGCACATGAACAAATCCACCACGTTCTGATACAACGGCATAGAGGCACGTTGCCAACATGTCATTTCGCGTGACAGAAAGTAATGTCTTAACTTCGTTTAGAATAGTTTGTTGATGGAACACAATTGCCTCTACAGCATAGTCCCGTTTCGGTCCTGTGACCGCGTCTCCCAATGTATGGATAGCTTTCGCAGCCGACAATGCTACAAGTCGTGCTCCCACGTCGGTGTTTCCACCTGTGGAACATCCATCCGAAACAGTGGCGTACGCCACTCCCCCACTAAGTCCGGAGAGAGCATAATCTTGGCAAGGTTTGCCTGCCACCACATGTTCGTGTCCGATGTGGAAGTAGTCGTCGCTATGGAATTTCATGACCCTCTCCTTTGTATGAGTGAAAAAAATAGGGAGAAGACGATGTCGCCCTCTCCCCTTTTGTTTTCAGATCGTAGCGGCGATCTGTTTGCTTGGAACACCAGTTCCGAGCGCTTGACTCTGACTGGAAACGGACCTAGAAACGAACGCCGCGAGTTTCGCAAGATTCCGCGGTGTCGCATCGCCAATGTCCTTGTAATGCGTCATGCCCGCCTCTTTTTGAAACTCTTCAAGATACGTGCGACATTCCGCAGAATTGATACCAACAAGGATGCTGATCATCGATTCGAGTTTTTCACCCGATATCGCCTTTTTCAGTTCATGCTTGATCATGGCCATCGTCGCGGTCGATGAATTGTTGGCGCCATCGGTGATGACGAACGTGATTGCGTTCACGCCATAATCTTGATTGGCAAGTAATTCGGCGTAGATGTTTGTCGCACCAATCGACGAATATACCGCGTCCCACAGTGGCGTAGAGCCACTAGGATGAAGTGCCGGATACGCCGCCACATCAATATCCGTGAGGGGCTTGAACCCATGCAGTTCAGAAACTCCGCCCTGAAACTTCGTTGAGAAGAGCAGTACGCGAACAAGAATGTTATCCGAGCGTGGCGACTTCTTGCATGCGTCAACCGCGAGTTTGATTGCGGAAAGCAGTTCTTTTTCGAACAACTCCACCGAACCCGATACATCAACCGCAACAGTCACCAATGTGTATTCTGTGGCGCCCAACTTGTCGAAGCGTAAGCCCGTAAAGGCAAATCCGCCGCGACCAATCAGGTGTGAGTCCATGTCGCCCGTGAGACGTCCCATGACTTTATCCTTTTCTGCTTTAAGTTGGAAGGACATGCCGCGGGCGGGATTGCCCGCGGCATGCTCTCGCCTAATTAGGCAAGAAATTCTTTTGACGTTGAGAGCGTCATGCCCCGTGCTTCCATGTCCTTCAAGAACTGGGCAGCAAGTGCTGGGAAATCAGGCCCACCCGGCGCCTGTGGCACCGGAGACATACAGTCGGTAATGAGAACGAGCTTTTTCACATGCTCGCTTCCGATATTATCTGCCACTTGTAGCACGGTTTCCCGCACACAGTGGCTCGACGCTTCTCCAAGGAACCCGACGATATCTGCTTCTTGCAACACTTTAATCAGATTCGTGTTGAGCTGGGTTGAGGGGTCAACTGGATCCGACACCTGCGCCTTAAGTCCGCCGAAATGTTCGGTCCATACACTGGAGCCCTTGGTAATGTAGTCAACGACTCCCATTTCCGTGCGTTCCCATTTGGTGAGCGCGGCTTCCATGGTGCTTTCCACGTTGTGTCCCCACGTGCCGATACGACAATGAGGCGGCCATATCATATGAAGATACGAGCCCGACGCTTCGAGATTCGCCAGATATTCAATCACGCGCTTCCGATGAGAAGGGTTGCGCGGACGCCAGATGTCATTCTTCACGTCGTCTGCCTTGACCATGGTGAATGGCGACGGCGCTCTGCCGTTCCCATCAACCCACATGTCGGGATGTGCAATGTGCATCGTGTGATGCGAATCGAGCGTCACGTGAATGTCGTCAACCCTGCGCCCGATACGGTCGATCAGTGCCGCACCCCGACGCATGTCGGATATCCCGCCCTTAACCGGCAGAGATGCGGACAGCACCGTGCCGTCAGTCATCTTTTCCGTTAGCGGCGACCCATCGTCTTTCCCCATGAAGTCATTCTGGGGGTCAACAATGAGCAGGTGTACTTTTAGATTCTTGCGAGTCATGGTTTCTCCTTTTCTCGCACGGCGTGAAGGTCTTTTTATAGAGCGGTAAGACCCGAAACCGCTTCCTAAGATATGGTGTCAAAGAACATATCTTCCATACCTAGTGTAAGTATTACACTAACTCATTTTGGAATGCAAGTGTGGATAACGATACACAACACTATACACACCTTGTCAATTCGTGGACACTGTCGACAAAAATCCTCCACGCACTGTGCGCGGTGTATAAAAAATCTTTAAACAATCCTGCATTCAAAGCACCTCTATCTCCCCTACCCTACTCGACGTGAACCTATACACTTGCGCGGGGCGAAAACGACCCCGAACTCGTTTACCAATAACTGGTGTGACTATTTTTAATTTAAGAATTTTTTTACGAAAATTGCGTTTATCCAAATTTTCATTAAGAACTTGTTTGTAGACATTTTCGAGTTCTGTTAACGTAAATTCTTGTGGCATCAGTTTTGATATGAGTGTGGTATACGCCGCGCGAGAGCGCACTTTCTGTAACGCCATAGTAAGAATCCGTCCATGATCGTAGGCGAATTTTTTTTTACTGTCCGCAAGGACCCATCGCGCAATATCTGTGCTCTTTTGTTCCGATGGAGAAAGTTTTTCCCATGGCACAAGTGCGAGATACGCCACAGCGACGACACGTCCGCGCGGATCCCGTTTGACCGCGCTGAATGTATACAACTGTTCCATATATATTTTTGATGGCGTGACGCCTGCTTTATCTCTAGCGAGTCGTAACGCTGCTTGTTCAGCGGTTTCTTTAGGGTCAAGCAGTCCACCGGGCAATCCTATGGCTTTTACAAAAAAGGGCGGCCTGTTGACCGGAATCGTGCGCACCAAAAGTTTCCCTTCGTGGAATGTAAATAGCGCAATGTCTGTAGCCAACACCGCAAACTTGATTGGGCCCGCGTTCCTGCTCATAACGTCTCCAGCATATCAAAATGTATATATATTGTCAATGGTACACTTAGACGCTCGGAAAAAGAAAAGCCGCAGTTTTTTCCGCGGCTTACGTGCCTCACGATGGGGATAGGGTCTCATTTCTTGACCGTATGTCCCGCCCTCCGTACGTGCACAGGATTGCTCAAATCAGCATCCATTTGATATGCGCGGCCAAAACCCTCTATGTACAAGGTTTCATATGGCGTGAGAGAGAACAGAATGAAATCTTGAAGAGGAAGAATCATGTCAAATACTTTTCCGAATTTCATCTGGAATTCCCGCATGATTCTCTGCCATTCCTCGCCCTCTCTTTTAACAACAGTGGCAACACAAAAACAAGATATGCGTGTACGGGCAAATAGGTTATTCTTTGCGTCTTCCTCGTCCTCAATCACCAGAACTCCAGCTTTCCGCGTTTTTCGAAGTTCGTGCGTGTGTGCCGAGAGTGTGCTCACATAGATATAAAAATGTGTACCCTCTCGGACAAATGGAGCATAGCTCGCGGTCGGATTCCCTGCCCTATCCCCCATGTCCGCAGTTGCCAGCATCAACGTTTTTCTGATGGCAAGAAATACTCGAGCGCGCGAAGCAATTCCCGCCGCATCTTCCTTACTCAACATGTCTTTTCTCCTTGATGTATTTCCAATAGGTAGTGTACACAAAAAATAGCCCCCCGCATCTTGCGGAGGGCCCGTTATCGTACGGTAGTTGGCGTACTCGTTTGTGTGCCAAGGTTCCGTTCAAACTCATTCAAGCGCTTTAGAACACTCAAGAATTTTGTAACAGTGGTCCAGCTTTCTGCAAAAAACGAAAAACCGGAGTGTACCTTTCCAAACGCATTGTTCACCTGCACAAGGACACCGAGCGTGATTGCTCCTGTGAATATTCCCGGACCCGCGAACGCATCTGCGACAACGCTCATGAGTTGACCGTACGCAGCAATCCACACATTGAAATATCCGTAGTGAAGATACAACGACTGATAGTTTGTCCGAATACCGGTGAATAGTTCGAAAAGTGCCGGCAACACGGCATAGGTAACCTTGTTATCTTCCCCAAGAACAAGCTGTTTGCGAAACGCCGCCTCAACTTTCTGATTATTGTACTCAAGACCCGGAAGCTTAATACCGACCAGAAAAGATAGTATCGTTCCACCAACGCTCGTAATGACAGCAAGCCACACGAGAACACCGGGAATGTGGTTAATCGTGACCTCAACCCCATTAACTATGCGCATCTCTGGAGTGCCGGGGATGAATAGAGGGACATCAATATTCTCGGAAAGCTGCCAAAGCACAGGTAAAAATACGATGAGGGTCATCAGTGTGCGCATGAATGCAAGTCCGAGAGTTTCAAGAATGTCGGAAAATTTTTGCGTATCTTCCTGAATACGTTGACTCGCGCCCTCAATATCTACTCCAACAGGGCACCAGAGTGGCAAATAATTAACGGTAATTGCTTCGCGCCAACGCAGTGTATAAATGCTGGTCAAATATTTCGTGAGCGACCATACCACAACCCACGGAATGGTAATCCATAAAAACATACGCAAACTGACCCAAAACTCCTGAACGGTATGTTTCTTTGGTTCTTGAAACAAATTGTAGAAGTTGCCATACCAGTCATTGATGACAACGGAAAACTGCACCTGTACATACACAAGGTACAGAACCGTAAGCCCGCCACCCCACGCCCACACTGCCCAACGCGCGTTTTTAAAGAACGCTCCCATCATTCGGCTTTTCGGTGCGGCGTAGAGAATAAGCGCACCCAAAAAGACCGATGGAATCAAGAAGTGAAGTATGTTGCCTCCGAAAAACCCCCTTACGAGTACAAACCATACCTGTGCGATTGCCTCATACAAAATATCAATGAACACGCGTATCTCCTCTCTTATACTGAAGAGTGTGACTTCTTAGCTCACCCTACTCCTATAATCACGGGGACACAAATTGTGGTGTGCTTTCGTGCTGTATGTGATATAAGGTTTGGAATGACTCGAAAGAAAGCAGAGACGCCACGAGAGCTTGCGCTGACTGATTTTAATACTCCGCACAAACCCCGCCCGCACGAAAACGCATTTGTGCGTCCGCACCATATCTTTTCTCCTGAAGACAGGAGGAAAGCGGCGATAAAAGCCGGATGGAATGTGTTTCAGTTCCCTTCTGAAATGTTAGAGGGAGGTGATTTATTATCTGACTCAGGAACCTCGGCACTCACCTTAGACCAGCTTTCCGCCCTCATACAAGGAGATGAAGCATACGGAAGCAATCGGGGATACTTCAAGCTCGTTAAGGCATTTGAAAATACATTCGGAATCTCGTCCGACACTCACGGTATATTTTTCTTTCACCAAGGTCGCGCGGCGGAACACGCACTCTATTCGCACCTCGGCAAAAATTTAATTGTGCCGTCAAATGGGTTTTTTGACACAACGCGCGCCAACGCGGAGGCAAACGGCATACAGGCAGTGGATATGCAGGACACGAGCGACACGCTGTTTGGAGGCAACATAAATCTCAAAAAACTTGAACAACTGTTGAAAACTCGCGCCGCATCAGTTCCGCTCGTTCTCCTGACTGTCACCAACAACACAGGAGGAGGATTGCCCGTGTCTATGGAGAACATCAAAGGCGCGCACGCTCTGTGCAAACAATATAAAACGTCTCTCTTTTTTGATGCGTGCCGTTTTGCGGAAAATGCATGGTTCATACACAACCATGAAAAACCGTACACAAAAAAATCCATCCCTGCGATTGTGCATGAAATGTTCGCACTCTGTGACGGGTTCACTATTTCGCTTAAAAAAGATGGACTTGCCAATATGGGCGGTGCTCTCGCGATAAAGAAAAACGCCCCGCTTCTGAAACTCATTCCGAACTTGCTGGAAGTCATCGCTGACCACCAAATACTGACAGAGGGGCATCCAACCTATGGCGGTATGTCAGGACGCGACATCATGTCAATCGTGGAGGGCTTGAAATACGTTACCACCGAACAGTATTTGTCTGGGCGCATAAAACTAGTGCAAGATTTTGGCGCATATCTCTCCTCTCTCGGCGTGCCTGTTTTGAAACCAATTGGTGGACACGCCGTATACATTGATATAGACCGCTTTTTCAAAGGGACAGCGATGCGCAGAGAAGATTTTGGAGGCATTTCATTAACCGCTCTCCTGCTATTGAAGGGGGTGCGACTGTGTGAATTGGGCGCGTTCGCATTCGGCACCTATGACGCAGAAACGAAAAAAGAAACTTTCCCAAAGAAAAATTTCGTGCGAGCGGCGGTGCCAAGAAATAAATATGAGCGAGATGATTTATATTATGTTGCCGACTGTATTAAAGGACTATACGAGGAGCGTAGGCATATTCCCAAAGCCATTCCAACATATGGAAAAGACAAGACTCTTCGGCATTTCAAGGCGCGATTCCGCCTTGGATGGTAAAGATAGTGTGTGATATGTTGAAAACAGTTAGACAAACCAAACATCGTAACTATTGGAGGATTCGGTGCAACGTGTGTCCGTGGTTCTTCTTTGTATTGTTGTGGCCATCGCAACGTTTAGAATGCGGGAATCATATTGGATGTCTAGTGAAGTAAATAAAATGCTTGAGGCGTGCGGCGATCCGTGTTTTATCCGGTACAACGAGGGTGGGTATGTCGCAGTTGCTCTAGAGGTCGCCGACCAAATCGTACGCAACGATAAACACCTTATCATTGACGGCGTATGCGCATCAGCATGCGTTCTACTGGCAGACAAAGCGCGACCAAATGTATGCATCACCAAACGCGCGTTGATGAGCCTCCATGAAGGAGAGATGCAGGTAGAGGTGTGGGGTTTTTCCATATACTCTTGGCCCGTCACTCTGCCACACTCAAAAGACATTGACATATGGGTAAAAGAACGTGGTGGGTACCCGAAAACAAAAAAGTTGGAGAAATTTTTACATATGCCATACGAAGACGCGAAGCAGTTCTGGAAAACCTGCGCCTAGTACCCATTCGCCGCCGAGCCCTTGCGACTCGGCGGTTTGTTTATTATTGTACGGCCTTATTTTCTAATTCGCGCGAATTAGAAAATAAGGTCGCACGATGTGCGGCGCAAATTAACCCGTTGGGAGGTAAACCCGTTGGGAGGTTGCACCTCCCAACGGGTTAATCGCTACACTCCCCGCTTTCCGAGGGTGCGAACTTTCGCAATCCAGCGGGTTTTCTTTTCTTCCGATGAATGTTCCGCCTGTCCAAACCATGTTGTGCGCACACTGAACCCCGCAAACCACAAAATTCCCCATCGAAGCTGTGTGTTGGCTCCACCTGGCAACAGGCGCACCAAAAGCGCGGGCGCGCCGGACGTTACGATGATGCGCGCGGTTTTTCCTCGATAGAGACGGTGCCAAAAGATACTTGTGTCCCCTGTTTTCGTCTTAAGGTAACGGAATGCTGACCCCGGAAGCCACGCGCGATCAAAGAGTCCTTTCGCTTTCGCTGGCAATCCGTACCACCATAGCGGATGAATAATAACAAAGTGATCGCATTCTTCGACCCACTGTTGAAATTGCTTCAAATCCGGCTCCAATTCTTGGATTGCTCGGTACCCTTTCTTTAAATCAGAATCAAACTGCATGTCACCAACATTAAGGCGGTGCACCGTATGCCCCGCTTCTCGCGCGGACGCTTCATACGCGTCAGCAGACGCGCCACACATACCACTCTTATCGGGATGTGCTAAAAAAATTAAAATGTTTTTCTTCTTCATTTCTCTATTGTGCCACGAATAAAAGGATTTAAACCCTCAGGGCAAGACGGGTGGGTTTAAACCTTTTTCCGCCATCCTCGGCTCGGACATGAGAAAAGTACTCTTTTCTCATGTCGCTCGCTCTACGTCGGCGATAATCGCATAGAGAGCATCAGGATCGTCATCCTTCGCCGCGTCCACAATACGCTCCACCCCACACGAAGAACAATGGTGAACAATACGATACGAGGGCGAAGAACCTTCAATGCGAATCGGGCGCATCATACCAAAACAGATGTTCGCCCTATCCCCGGGGTCATTGTCCACATGCCTACTCCACAGGCACTTCGGACAATGATTTGTATACCCATCCCCAATGACAGGAGTGCCACAATTGACACACGAGAAGGACTCTATGCGACGTATAAATGCCATTACCCCCTCAACGTACTACAACAGTGGCCTCCTTTTCAAGTACCTTGCCGCTTACCGATGTACACTTGAAAGCAAACGTGTGCGTACCCACGCCGAGCACTTTTGTATCAATGAGTAGAGAGCCCTCCTTGGAGGACGCGATTTTACGAGAAGCGTTCGTGTGCGTAACTCCGCACGAGGCGCCGAGGGTACCGACACTTGCCCACGATACGACAATCGGCTTCCCGACAGTCACTTCTTTCGGATTCGCAATAATAAGCCCTATCATCGTGTATTCCACGCTCGGGGTTGACGCGGTTGGATTTAGAAATTGAGAAAGGCGCTCGCTCGGGGTTGGGGGTGGGGCAAATGTGTTTTGAGGATACGAAAATGGCGCAAAAGGAGAGCGTGAAGATGACCCAAAACCTCCGCCACTTCCTCCCCCGCTTCCGCCCCCACTACCACCGCCCCCCTGCGAAACCATACCTTGTGCTTTTTTCAAAATGGAACCAAAGTCCATACCACCTCCGCCTCCCAATCCTCCAAAACCACTCCTGCTGGCAATGACTTTATTCAATTCTGCGAGACCTGACGGAGAAATTTGTATACGTGTTCTTCGCACCAATCGAGACAAGGTGGTAGAATCTATGCTTGAGGGATCGATATAACCTCCCGTTATGAGTTCTATCAATTTTTCTTCATCCAAACTTTGAAAAACCTTCTCCAATTGATCTTTTGTTGTGATACACCCAAATTTTGCCACCACTCCCGAAAACGCTCTTTTAATAATTCTCAGTAAATCGATTAATTCGTCCGCACCCCCTTCTGCCTCCGCTTTCGATAAACCCTCCTTCGCCATTAAGTCTTTGACCAGCGCATCCCTTAAGATTGTCTCTTGATTCGCAGCGCACGCGCTCGCCGATGGCG
>Ga0209542_10008649_pt1 | contig 18933 bp, 24 predicted proteins | sample RifCSPhighO2_01_FD_184028 | JGI IMG/M metagenome (GOLD analysis project Ga0209542, IMG submission 184028) | Soil microbial communities from Rifle, Colorado - Rifle CSP2_plank highO2_0.1 (SPAdes) (version 2) | ecosystem: Environmental > Terrestrial > Deep subsurface > Rock core/Sediment ...
GTTCAAGAAACGACTCGGCTCGTTCTTGCGCGCTCGAACCTACTGGTCGCAGATGCGCGAGATCATGCTCCGACTATTTACCTTCAATGTGCTCATTCTGAGATACTGATATGTTTTCTACGGAGCATGTCTGACCCCGTTTCTCGGTACCCTGTACTCGTTCCACTCGCTAATTCGAGTCTTTGTTTTTGTTGAACCACATCGCATCAAGCGAGTACTTGCCAGCGCCAGTTATCAAAAGCGACACCGCAGCGGCAAAGATGAGCATGATGTACTCGTAGCCGCCGCCTGCGACGGAAAAACCTTTTGACATGTGGACTGTGGAGAAGGCGACGACTGCGACGATGACATCGAACTTCGCCACCCAATGCGTCAAAAAACCCGCGATGAGGAAAATACCGCCGATGAGCTCGCCGTAGGCGAGGATGTAGGCCATTACCTCGGGCAGGGGAATTCCCAAGCTCCCGAGAAAGCCCGAAACACCGGGGAGTCCCGTCGTGAAGATCTTATCGTAGCCATGCCACGCAAACACGCTACCCAAGGCAACACGCAAAACGAGCGGCGCCCAGTCACGCCACGTATCGGAACACTTACACAAAAGGAGTTTATTCATGATGATGATTATTAAGATGTAATGCCTCCAGTATAACCTACCCAGAAGCCCGCAAGCGCACTGCGCCGATAAAAGCGGGCAACAAAAAACCACCGCAGTGCGGTGGTTTTTTGTGCGATGCTATGCTATTTAGTCGTCGTCCGACTCATCATCGCCATCGTCCGAATTTCCCTTTCCCTTATTGTCGCTCTCACCCTTTTTTCCATTTTCACCACGGTTGCCGTGATCAACGCTCTTGATGTTCGTCGATGTAGCGATATTTGGATTGTGCGGGTGTGAGTCTTCCACATCCGGCGTACCGTCATCGTCGTCATCGCTGTCTTCCGAATCCCGAACCCCGTCGTGATCAGTATCCGCTTTGCCGCAGTTTTCTTTTAGGAATCCACGGCTCAGAGGCCCGAAGAAACCTGTCGATCGGATGCCAAATTTACGTTGGAATTTCATAAGTGCCTGCTCTGTTCGTGGCCCGAAGAAGCCCGTGATGAGGTCCGGCGGGAAGATCGAGGGATCGCTTGCAAGCGTACGTTGCAACTCCCTCACGTCGTCGCCACCGTCGCCGTGCTTCAGGTCTTTGTTGAACACGAAACATCCCGGCGGAAATGGCGGCGTCGATGTCGCTGTGCCCCCACCTCCCGCCTGCTGAATGAGGACCAGGATTTGCGCCTTGAGTACATTGATCTGATTGAGGAGCGCCTGAATTTGAGCAGCGAGACCATCAGCCGGGGGGGTCGAGGTCGCGGCCACCGTCGCCGCACAGGTCGTCGTTGCTACCGTCGAGGAGGCATCGGTCGCCTCGAGCGCCATCGAGTATGTCCCCGGCGCAACAGCGATCGTTTGCGAGGTTGACGTACTGCCGTTACCCCACAAAAAAGAGAACGGCGCGATGCCGCCTGATGCCGATCCTGTCCATGTTATGTTCGTGGCTGTTGGAGCGCCACTGCACGTAACTGTTAATGCAGAAGCTGCGCCTACGAATGCGAACGATAGCACGAGCGCCATCGCGGCAGACGAAGCGAGCAATCTTGGGTGAATCATAGAATTAATATGCTTAGTTTGGCTACTAATATAGAGGTAAGTATACCTCATGTAGCTGCCCCTTGGGCAGCTACTCTTTACCTACGACGCAGTGAACACCCATTTATTACATTCTCACAGCTCTCTTATATAGCGAGGTATACTGGAGGAAAGCCGCACTCTAGGTCGCGTTATAATGGACAGTACGCGACACGATTCTGCAGAATCGATTGCGCGGCACGATTTCGCAAAATCACATGGCTCAAAAGATTACCCCGCATTTGTGGTTCGATAAGGAGGCGAAAGAAGCGGCTGCGTTTTATACCTCCCTTTTTGACAATTCAAAAGTGACGAACACGACGACCATAACGGGCACGCCGTCGGGCGATTGCGACATCGTTAGCTTCGAGCTCCACGGCCAATCGTTCATGGCCATCAGCGCGGGGCCGTATTTTAAGTTCACTCCTGCGATATCCTTCATCGTCAATTTCGACCCCGTTAGAGAGACTTCGTCCTCTAACGGGGCGGGCCCGTCTGCGCGAGCACAGATTGATAAAGTGTGGGAGAAATTGGCGGAGGGCGGGAAAGTCTTGATGGAGATCGGCGAGTATCCCTTCAGTAAGCGCTACGGCTGGATACAGGACAAGTATGGCCTTTCGTGGCAGCTTATTCTCACAAATCCCGAAGGGGATGAGCGACCGGAAATCGTACCCGCCATGATGTTCGTTGGAAAAAAATTCGGGAAGGCGGAAGAAGCTGTCAATTTCTATCTCTCCGTATTCTCCGCCCAAGGCGGATCTCAGCCCAAGGCTGATGGGCCTAGGGCGCACGCCTTGGGCGGAAAGGAATCGAAAATGGGTGCGATGATGAAATACCCTGCCGGCTCGGAAGCCGGCCAAGAGGGGACGGTGATGTTTGCCGACTTCAAGTTATTGGACACATGGTTAGCCGTGATGGACAGCGCAGGCGAGCATCGCTTTGACTTCAACGAAGCCGTATCATTTATTGTGAATTGTGATGATCAGGCAGAGATAGATTACTACTGGGAAAAGCTCTCGGCCGTCCCCGAATCGGAGCAATGCGGCTGGCTCAAAGATAAGTACGGTGTCTCGTGGCAGATCGTTCCTACGGCGATGAACGAGATGGTGAAGACGAAAGACAAGAAAGCGCTCGCGCGCGTGACGGAAGCGTTCCTCAAAATGAAAAAGTTCGACATCTCGGGGCTGCAGAAAGCGTACGAAGGAGCATGAAGAAGAAAGCTGTCTGGAAGAAGTGTAGTCGGAGGCACCGGTTTCAAGGTAGCGGTCCGTGCCCCATCTGCTGGCCCGCGCTACGCCGGAGGCTTCAACGAGGCGAGCCGGGGAGATCAAAAAAGCAGAAAAAGAAAGTCTGAAATAAATAGTGACGTCGGATATGCGGAGGCCGGCCTTTTAGAGGTGCGAGAACAGAAATGACAACAGGCGGATGATGAGCCAGCCGATGATGGCGTAGCCGATCATCGCGAAGATGGTCGTGAATTCGATCACGAATCCGCCAAGCATGAGCGCGGGGAAAGCCCCCGCAAACGGTCCGATGAGGCTGTCGGTTATGCCGTATACCCATGCGATGAACTGCGACGCGGGATTGGCGCCGAGAAGCTGCAGTATGAGCCGGAGGCCGAGCATCGCCTCGATGATGCCGATTATGGTATCGACGACCCGCAGGACGAAAGTCCCCGGATAGTAAGAAGTGCGCTCGACGATGTATTCAACCATATAGATAGGCATTCTGCTGGATGGATGATGGAGGTATCATGAAGATTCGCCCGGCCTCTGTGCTCGTCGCTCCGTGACTGATATACTCTCCGTATGAATCTCAAAAGCTGGTTGATGTACTTACCAACAACGAAAAGACCTCCCGCTACGAGGAATGGTTCGACGTCGTGTTTTTCATCGTGAATACCGTTGCCGTGGTCTTCGGCATCATTATGTTCGTCGTCTACAATGAGCCGCAATGGATACCTGTCCTCATCATCGAGTACACATGGGCGCTCGACAATATGCGCCACAACAGGTCCTAACTCTTTCACACGATGTCAAACACGGAACACGAGGAGTGGCTGAAAGATCGTTTAGCTCAGAAGGAGGCTGCGGCGGCGGAACGTGCAAAAAGAAAGAGCAATCCTTCGAAGAAGCTTCCCAAAAAGGTCGAAGAGGAAGAAAACAAAAAAGTTGAGGCTGAAGAGGAGGAGGAGGATGACGATGATGACGATGAGGTAGAAATAGATGAAACAGACACGGCGCAGGGCAACGCGGCGCCTTAGGAGACCCTGAAGTGAGTTTTAGAACGGGGATCTACGAGAAAAATATTCTCCGTCATTCACGTTCTGTACGAAACGGGCGCGTCGCCGTATCCGGAATAATGCGCTCGCTTGGTGTACGGGTCGCGCTTCATTCCGAAAATGTCGGGTGATCCCTTTTGTCTGTTGTATCTTCGTCACGACGATCTCAACAAGCGGATAACTTCGTTGTCTTCGACCTGTTCGAACTCGATGTAATGCGCGCCGACGGCGCCCAGGAATTCCTCCGGCGGCTCGAGTACGACGACTTCGTCGGTGCCTTCTGCCGTGAGAGCACTCGCGGCCCCCGGCGGCGCGATCGGAACGGCGGCGATGATCTTTCTCGGCTTTTGTGTTCTGACCGAGCGTACGGCAAGTCGCATAGTAAGACCCGTCGCAATACCGTCGTCAACGATGATTGCAGTCTTGCCCGCGATCTGCGTTTCCTTCCGCTCTCCGCGATAGGCACGAACTCTCCGCCGCGCTTCCTGTCCTTGTCGCTTTATTTCCTCCTTGAGCCATGTTTGATCGATAGAAGCGGCCTCGTCTTCATTGCACACGAGCGTGCCTTTCTCGTCAACAGCACAGATCGCATATTCCGGCGAAGCGGGATGGCCCACTTTGCGTACAACGATGATATCAAGCGGAAGCTTCAACGCTCGTGCGATCTCGTAGCCAGTCACGACACCGCCGCGCGGGAGTGCGAGCACGACCGCGTCTTTTCCCCGATAGCGTCCAAGCTTGTCAGCGAGTTTTTTGCCGGCGTCGTGCCTATCGTTGAACATATTCCAGCAGATATCACCTCACCTTCGGCGTTTGCTCTTACGTTGGTAGTCCTTGCGCTCCCTATCCGTAAGTCCCTGTATTTTCTTGGGAGCATCGAGCTTCAGACGATCGGCTTGTTTCTGCTTTGGTTTTTTCTCAGCGCGGATGCCTGTATTTTTGACCTTTCCTTCAAGGCGGGATGCTTGCCACAGACTGCGCCGATTCTCCTTGCGATGTATTCGCAGTTCTTTCTTCATATCTGGAGAGTAGCATACAATGAGCCCATGAAAAGAGTGCTCGTTGTCGGAGGGTCGGAGGAATATACGGGAGCGGTGTATCTCGCAGGTGTCAGTGCGCTGCGCTCGGGTGCGGAGTCGGTCATCGTTATGACTCCGGAAAAGGTCGCGTGGGCGCTCAATGCGCTCTCGCCGGACCTCGTTACTCGGAAGTTGAAGGGAAAGTATCTTTCTCTGGCGCACAAAGTATATATTTTGAAACAGTTGAAGACTGCCGATGTGCTCGTGCTGGGAAACGGCGCAGGCACGTTGTCGGGGACTGCCGCTTTGATGCGCGCCTTGTGTAAATGGTCGGGGCCGAAAGTAATAGATGCCGATGCACTCAAGGCCTTGCGCGGCAACGCAGTGCGAAACGCAATACTGACACCCAACGAGGGGGAATGGACTCTGCTCGAACGCGGCAACGATATCAAGAAACTTCTTACGCGGAACATCGTAATAATCAAAAAAGGGGCTCCCACAAAGATTCTTTCTGGGAAGAAGGTCTATTCCCAGAAACGCACGAATGCGGGATTGCAAAAAGCAGGCACGGGAGATGTGCTTGCGGGCATGTGCGCGGGCTTTCTCGCGCAGGGGCTTTCTTTGTGGGATGCGGCAAAGAAAGCAGCTACAACAGGCAACACGATTGCCGACGTTCTTGAGAAAAAGAAGCGGGGATATTACTTTCTCGCGAGCGATATCGTGGAGGAATTAAGGAAGAGAGGATCCAAGCGTATCTGATCGGATGATCGAAAAAAACGCGGGAGAATAAGAAATATTTAGGCCCCGTCCATAAATAAGTTCTACCGATATGGACGTGGCACTAAGTGGCCGGTCACAAATAACGAGGATGTTATTTGTGATCGGTCCCTTAGCGCATCGCGAGCGTGGAATTCACGAGAAGCGCGAGCTCTGTTTGCGTGGCGGGGATCTTCTTGAGAGAAATCTTGCCGACAATGCGAATGCTTACATTACACACGCCGAGGGCGACAGCGGGATTCGTTGCTTTGCGTGGCTCTCCATTGACCCCGATCTGCACCATATCTGCCATATCAAACATCACGTCCACCTGTTGGTGTTTGCGCTCGTGCATCGAGTCGGCGATAACGCGATAGCCGATGAGGTGCTCGACAGTCGCAAATCCGCAGGATGTACTTTTCTTCTGCACCTCAAGAGCGATTACGGTCCCGAAAGGCAGCGCCTCGGCGAGATCTTGCGAGCGCGCGGCGATAACATCAGGATTTGAGCGGACGCCGGAGGCGGTCACTCCGGGATCGCGATCAGTCTGCTCGGGCACGGCGTTGTAGCCGGTAAGCCGGACAGAGATGGACTCCTCTGCTTTGGGAGCCGCAGACGGAGTTTGAGCCCACTTTGCCGTAGTGCTCGTACCCGCTCCTGTCCAAAGAAAAAAGCCCGCGAGGGCTATCGAAGTTATGTTTGTCATTGGGAAAGTAAGGCAATAAGCCCTACAGCTGCCATTCTAGCACTTGCCAGACCAGTTGTCAAGTGGTGTAATTTCCGCCACGCTCAACGGAGTTGACAAGGTATCGCCATGTGATAGGCTCCCTCTATCAATCGATGCTGATCCAGGGAAGCAAGGATCGAACTCTCCACTCTCAGCTACACTTTTGATTTAACAACTCTCCTATATTGCTATGCAAACAGGAACAATCGCCCGTCTCACCGACAAGGGTTTCGGGTTCATCAAGCGCGAAGGACAGGAAAAGGATCTCTTTTTCCACTCCAACGAGCTCGTCGGCGTAAGCTTTGACGAACTCCGCGAGGGTGACACGTTGAGTTTTGAAGTCGCTGAAAGTCCGAAAGGACCCAACGCGGTCAAGGTTTCCCGCGTCTCGTAAGCCGAAAGGTTTTGCCCAAAACGCCGCGTCTGACGCGGCGTTTTGTGTTTAAGGGGGGGTGATACGCTAGTGAAGTATGCGCAGCACCTACACGGTTCTGGGCCTTCTTTTCCTCATCATATTCATCGGCGCGTCGTACGCTTTTAATCATGCTCATTGAATAATCGGATTTCTGTAGTATAGTCCCGCGCAGTAAACAGTTGCGTGAACCGCGTTCCAAGAATCAAAAGCCTGGAGATAGGCATGAAGACTCGGCATGTTAAGATCTTGGCGTTGGTGATTCTCCCAACCCCCAAGACTCGCGCTTTCTATCGGACGGCAATCATGGTCCAGTCCGGCAACACCTCGCTACCCACCTGGGAGCAGGCAAAGCGGATCTTCGCCTCCGAAAGTACGGAGGATTGGGAGAACAGGTCCTACGAGGATGTGCGTTCCGCCAGGAAGTCGTTCGGCAGCCTCGTGAGGGGTCTGGAAGAGAACGCGGACCTAGAGCCCGGAGAACTTCGCATCAAGATCTACCCCGCACGGCAACAAGTTCTGACCTTCTGAAGCTCCGGCCTCGTGAAGGTTTAAAGAACTCGGTTCGAACACGATCCCCGCGGTGTCGGTCTCTTTTGAGGCAGGCCGCGGGGGTTGTAATTTTTCATCAGAAATTCGGATATTTTTAGGATATACTTGTGAGATATGCCCGGCAGGACAATTTCGAATCGCTTTTACTACGTATATGTACTGGAAAGTATGAAGGACACCAAACAATACATCGGATTCACGACTGATTTGCGGAAGCGCATGGATCAACACCAACAGGGCAAAAGTTTTGCCACAGCGCCGCGACGACCCTTCATTCTTACCTACTACGAGGCATGTCGTTCACGAATTGATGCAATGCGCCGCGAACACTACCTCAAGCACTCCGAGGGTCGTCGCTTTCTTGCAAAGCGATTGACAGATTACTATGGAAAGTAATTATTCGAAATTGTACTAGCCGGGTATGGACATCCGCATCAAGGCGACCGATTATCAAATGACACCCGAAGTCTCCAGCTATCTCGATGAGCGCATCGCACGGCTCGGAAAATTCCTCGGCGATGAGGCGGCAGTGGCGCGCTGTGAAGTCGAGCTTGGTCGCAATGCTGGCCGCCCGCGCCATGGCGCGAACATCTGGTTTGCCGAGATCAATATCATGCAGCCGGGGAGTAGTCGCATCTATGCGCGCAACAATGCCGAAAGTGTGAACGCGGCTATCGATGATGTAAAAGAAGAAATAGAAAAGCAGTTGCGTCGCGAAAAGAAATTGCACAACCGCGTCATCCGCAAAACCGGTTCCGCGATAAAGAATTGGATGCGCTTCGGTCGCTCGGAATAACGACTACACAGGCCGTGCGCCGGAGCGCAGGAATTCTTCGTAGCTCATCTCGCGCTTGCCTTCGGGCTTAACTTTGTCGATGACCAGCCCTTCATTTTCAATATGTGCGTCGAGGATGCCGACGCGGATTTTCTTGTCATTTCGCTCGAAAAAAGCATGCGTGCCGGGCCAACCCTCATACGCTCGTATCTTGAGGAGGTTCTTGTATGGGTCGGCGGAGAGATCCAAAAGCCCGTCTTCTTTTTCAATTTTTTCGCAATACGTCGCAATATCGTGATTTTGCTCGTGCGCTTCGATAGTGCCTGCGATCCATTCGGGAAGAATTTGCGCGAGCAATGTGCCGCCCTCGCGTATCAGAATTTCTTCAAGCTCAAGTGCTCGTGTCGGCCAGTTTGCCGGAGTTAGCTTTTTCTGAGCGATAATGGGTCCATGATCCGTTTCCCCGTCGAGGAGCATGATGGTCACTCCGACCGCTCGTTCATCGTTTAGTATGGCGCTCCGGACGGGAGAGGGGCCACGCAGACGAGGAAGGAGGGAAGGGTGTACGTTCAGAACCCCGCGCCTAGGAATACCAAGGACCGTCCTTGGTAATATCTTGCCGTACGCGACGACAATAAATAGTTCGTGGTCGTTGGCACGGAGTTGGTGGATAAAGGAGTCATCGAGGTGTTCAGGCTGGAGGACTGTGATGTCGCGGGCTTCGGCCCATACTTTCACCGGCGGCGGGGTGAGTTTGAGACCGCGGCCTTTCTTCTCGTCGGGCGACGTCACGACGACGCTCGGTATAAAGCCGGCAGCCTCTAATTCATCGAGCACGATGACAGAAAGCCCCGGCGTGCCGAAAAAGGCGAATTTATTTTTCTGACTTTTCTTTTGGTTCGTCATATATTTCGATCGCTTTGTCGGTGTAGAGAATGCCCTCAAGATGGTCCATCTCATGCTGGAAGACGTGTGCGAGGAAGCCTGATGCGCCGCGCGTGAATGGCTGACCACTCTCATCATACGCGCGTACGCTTGCTTTCTCCGCACGTGCGACGATACCCCACTTGCCGCGGACGGAGAGGCAGCCTTCGTGTTTTTCTTTTTTCAACCGCGACATTTTCGTCGTGACAGGGTTGATGTATACCTGATCCGGCAGGAGAGGAGATCTGGATTCGGGATTTTTCTCCGGTTCGTCGGCTGCATTCCTAGAGTCACGAGCTACAGCCCGTCCGGAAACGATAAAAAGCCGCAATGATTCGCCGACCTGAGAAGCGGCAAGTGCGACGCCGTATTCTTCCTTCGCGAGCAGCGCTTTCATATCCGCGATGAGCTTCTGAATACGCTCGCCGCGAATATCCTCCACGGGAACGTTCGTCGCGATCTCACGCAGCGCGGGGTTCTCGTGTTCAGGCAGAATTGTTCGCATGTACGAAACTATAACGGAAAGTGTACAATATCGCCATGCGACACATCGCTACACACCTCAAGCGTTCCATCAAAGACGCGCGGATCACAGAGCGCGGGGAGTTGATGGAATATTTTTGCGGGAAGCTCAATCGCGAGCGCGAGCGCGATGGCTTAGGGTCTATCTCGATGGGGCGGATGGGGAAGATGCTCGAGGAGATACCGACCAAGGACCTCTATTACATTAAAAAAGTGTGCGACGACGCGCAGAATTTTTCCAAGAAATTTTGGTATCTCTTGAACCCCGAGAAGTACGAAAAGGCCACTAAAAACAAATTTGGCAAAAATACTAAATTGCAATGAGTCGCGCCCTTCCGAAGCCTCGGCGAAGGAGGGTGGTTATTAAACCCTAAGAAACATGACTCTGACTCGGAGGATAGATTTGAACCGTCGTCCAAACGAAACTGAGTCGCGCCCCGTAGCGAGATTTGCTCTGCTGCGGGGTGGGAGATCAATCCAAAGAAACATCAAGATAAAGAATAGGAGCGGCAAGACAGCATAACTGGTTTGCCAACCAGCTCCGCCTCGCTCATGCGAGGAAGATTCTGCCGTCTTGCCGCCCTGTTCTGGACAGCGAGGTCACTCGGGAGGAACCAAAACCCCGCCACCCAGACTGACTTCTTTCTACACCGAGAGCCATGTTTGTCAAAGCCGTGAAAACGTCTACAATGTCCTCTCCATGGCCTTCTCATTTTACCCAAAACTCGGTATTGACCTCGGCACGACAACCGTCTTGGTCTTTGTGCCGGGGAGAGGCATCGTCTTGAACGAGCCGTCTGTGGTGGCGGTTTCCGTGCGCGACAACAAAATTCTCGCCATCGGTAATGAGGCCAAAGAGATGGTGGGCCGTACTCCGGGCGAAATAATCGCGTACCGCCCGATGAAAGACGGTGTCATCGCGGACTATCGCGTGACGGAAGCGATGTTGCGCTATTACATCAAGAAGGCGCTCGGCAAGTGGAATCTCTTTAAACCCGAAGTGATGATCAGCGTCCCTGCCGGCGTCACTTCCACAGAGCGGCGCGCCGTCGTCGAGGCGGCAACGAAAGCAGGCGCGCGCGAAGCGTACGTGGTCAAAGAGCCGATACTCGCCGCCATCGGTGCGGGGATTCCTATTCACGAAGCGCGCGGGCACATGATCATCGACATCGGAGGCGGTACCTCGGACGTTGCCGTGATAGCGCTCGGTGGCATTGTTGCGTCCACATCTGTGAAATGCGCGGGCAACGCGATAGACCACGCCATCGCCGATTACATCAAGAAGACCTACAATCTCGGCATTGGCGATAAGATGGCGGAGGAAGTGAAGATCCAAATCGGCTCGGCGGTACCGGTGGAAGAAGAACTTACGATGGTAGTGAAAGGCCGCGATTACCTCACGGGTCTTCCGCGCTCTATCGAAGTGAGCACCAATGAAGTTGTGCGTGCGATAGGCAAGGAACTGCGTATAATGGTCAACGCGATCAAAGATGTGCTACAGGAAACGCCGCCGGAATTGGCCGCCGACATCATCGACAACGGCATCATCATGACGGGCGGCTCAAGCTTGCTGCGCAATCTCCCCGAGCTCGTCTTCCGCCGTACGGGTGTCAAAGCGCGCGTGGGCAAAGACGCGCCATTTTGTGTAGCCAAAGGCACCGGCGAAGCACTGAAGCATCTCGATGCATACAAAAAAGCCATCATTTCGAAGCGTTGACAAATCGATTATTTAATATATAATATCGCCGGACAGCGGGATAGCACCTTCACACATCAACCCCCGCTGCAGATGGAGACATTAATGGATCTTCGCTTCACTCTCGCGTTTCTCGCATCGCTCGTCGTTGCCAGCCCTGCTTTGGCCAAGGACGACCAGCCTTATGCGTGCCGCCAGAACACGCTCTACACGCCAGACGGTACGCTCGTGGTGGCGAACGTCAAGTCGTGCATCAGAGACTACGAAGAACTCATCACGAAAAAGAATGCAGCCTTGGCGAAAGCTCAAAAGGCTCTCGATCTTGTATGGAAGATCGCGTTCAATCCCAGCGAGATCTTGAATGTGGTCGACTTGAGTGTGATACGAGCTGGCACGACGCCGATCGTACCGCGCGTGCAGCGCATCTACAACGATCTGCACGAGCAGCTTTCTCTCGGCCGCGACCCCGACGACGATCCGTTCGCCGCGCTGCGTTCCAGATACGCAGATGCGGCCACGCTCGGCAAGTTCTACGATTCGGTCAAGCAGAGCGTGCTTGGAAAAATCACGAAGGTTGCGATTGTCGGCATGGCCGGAGACACTTTGCAGGAGAGCGCACCGCTCTTCGAGAAACCCCTCGCGGTAATCGGCGCTGTCGCGGGAGACTGGTACTCCTACGGATGCTGGAAGCCGCTCGACGAATTGCACGAAACCTCCCAGCGGGCCTGCAAGAAGCTCACGACATTTCCGAACCATTTCAAGGAAGCATACGGTGTCGACGTCACTCCGAATACGGCCTATGTGCTCTCGTGGCTGTACCGAAGGCACATGGAAGGCGGGCCGAAGATCGTTGCCGAGTGGCAGCGCATCGGAAAGGACCTGTCCTCCTCGTTCTCGGCCAAGTAGGCCAACTCACAATGGGCAATGCCCGGGCGGCCGCGATTCGATTCGCGGCCGTTTTTTCTTTTTATTGCTGCGGAGGCTGCTGCAATTTTGATATGTCGTTCATGAGACGGCGGAGGTCTGTTTGGATGTCGGTGAGCGTCTTTCGCTGTTCTTCCTTGCGTGTTTCTTCCTGCGCCTCATCTGCCGCGTCATCTTCCGTGATCTCCTCCACATCTTCCTGCAATTCGCCGACGTCTTCCTGGATCTCACCCAAGTCCTCCTGCATTTCCTCGATGTCCTCGCTCACTTCTTCGAGTTCTTGCGTCGTGTAGTTCATCGTCATCTGGATGAGTATGCAGAGATAGATTGCCTCCAAAGAAACGATAGTCGTGAGAACAAGGAGCATGCGATCGAAATCAAGCCAGCCCGTGAGAACGGCGATGAAACTTCCGGCAAAAAGTATCGTGTGGATGACGACCGATACGGGCGAGCCGATCCAGCGCGTCACGGCGAGCGCAGTTTTCTGAATTTGTTTCATGCGGGCAAGTATACCTCTGTCTTGCTATAATTAGTCAATGGCGACACGACTGGTGGGGAATACTCATCTCATCGCGGGTGATGCGCTTATGATACGGGGCGTTTTGTCGTTGCTCGAAAAAGAGGGAGTGAAGACGGGGGGGAATCCGGATATCTACGTGCGGGAGTATAGAGCGTTCGGGATCAATGAGGCGCGCGAGCTGCGCGAGCGTGCAAGCTCGCGCGCCGTCTCAAGCGCTCGAAGGATGTTCATTATCGCAACTCCCGGCATGACCAACGAAGCTCAAAACGCGCTTTTGAAAACTCTTGAAGAACCGCCCGCCGATGCGATGTTTTTCTTTATCGTGCCGGCACCGGAGATGCTTCTCTCGACGCTGCGTTCGCGTGCACAGACGCTTGTTCTTGCATCAGACGTTGTTGACGGACTTGTAAACACAGAACAATTTCTCGCTTCGTCCCCACAGAAACGGCTCGACATGCTAAAGCCGCTTCTCGAAAAAGACGAAGATGATAAGCGTGATATGGGCGCTATCATCGCTTTTCTTTCATCTCTTGAACGCCAATGTGAAAAACGACCGGAGGCCATGCCTGCCGGCAGGCAGGGACTCGAATCGATCTACCGAGCACGTAAATATATCGGCGACAAAGGCGCGCTGATCAAACCGTTGCTTGAGCAGGTCGCACTTCTTATCCCTGTTGTATAATGCACCAATGGCAAACTACGATTTCAAGGTGTTCGATGAAAAGGTTGGAGCGGCGCAGGAGTGGCTCGCAAAAGAGTATCGCGGATTGCGCACAGGCCGCGCGGCGCCCGCTATTCTCGATGGCATATCGGTGTCCGCATACGGCTCGATGACGCCTCTCAAGCAGGTCGGGAATGTCGGAGTGGAGGATGCACGGACGCTGCGTGTCTCGGCCTACGACGCGGGTCTTATCAAAGATATTGAACGGGCGATATCGGCGGCCAACCTCGGCGTCGGCACATCATCCGATGGCGCATCCGTGCGCGTCACATTCCCCGAACTCACGAGCGAGCGCAGAGAGCAAATGGTGAAGCTCGCCAAGCAGAAGCTCGAAGAAGCGCGCACGACCGTTCGTGTGGCGCGCGATGAGGCGTGGAAAGAGATCCAGCAGCGCGAAAAGGACGGCACACTCACCGAAGACGACAAATTCTCGCTCAAAGAAGAGTTGCAGAAAAAAGTGGATGCGGGGAATGAGGAGTTGGAAAAAGCATTTGAATCGAAGGAGAAAGAAATGAGTTCGTAATCATCATGCTTACAGTCCTACTGGTGATCGCGATACTCGTTCTCCTCATCGTCGCGCATGAGTTGGGACATTTTATTGCAGCCAAGGTATTCGGGGTACGAGTAGAAGAATTCGGCGTGGGGTATCCGCCGCGGGCGTTTACCTTCGGGAAAATAGGGGATACGGAGTACACACTCAACTGGATCCCTTTTGGCGGTTTCGTGCGACTTTTTGGCGATGAGGGGGAGAACCAGCATGGAAGTGGAAGTCTTGTGGATTCTCCACGATGGAAGCAGGCGATCATTCTCGTCGCTGGTGTTGCCGCAAATGTGGTTGTGGCGTGGGCGCTGTTTACCATTGCACTTCATGTTGGAGTGCCGCAGGCGGTAGATGTGGTACCCCCCGGAGAGGCAACCCGGCTCATTGTTGCTGATATCGTGCCCGGTTCGCCGGCAGACGCCGCGTCCATTGTGCCGGGGGATGAAATTCTCGGCATTGAGGACAGCAAGGGGGAGCGGCTTGCCATCGTTACGCCCGACGCTGTCGTTGATTTCGTGAAAGCACGGGGCGGTAAGCCGATAAGCGTTTTGTATCTCCATGCAGGTGCGACTTCAACCGCGACAGTCATTCCGGCCAACGCCATTATTCCAAATGCTGCAGGACAGCCCGCGCTTGGCGTGGCGCTCGTTCTCGTTGCCACAGTTTCTGAACCTTGGAGTGAAGCTGCCGTGAATGCGCTCTACAAAACGCTGAGCGCATTTTGGATCGTAGGGGGTGATCTGTGGACACTTGTGCAAGGCGCGATCGAGGGAGCTCCCAATCTCTCCGAGGTCGTCGGACCCGTGGGGATCGTGAGCTACGTCGGGGACGCGGCACAAAACGGCATCGGAGCCGTGTTGACGCTTGCGGCGCTCATCTCGGTGAACCTCGCCATCATTAATCTTATCCCCATTCCCGCGCTCGACGGCGGCCGCTTGTTCGTGCTCATCATCGAATCCATACTGCGACGCGACGCCCCACGCCTCGCGGTACAAATATTAAACGCACTTGGCATCGCCCTCATCCTCCTCCTCATGTTTGTCGTAACGTATCAGGATATCGCGCGCTTACTGAGCTGAAATAAGGCACCAAGCCTCTGGTTTTGCAAAGCGTCATTCCAGAGTACAATGCGCGGACTATGCGGCAGTCTCAATTGTTCACGAAGACGCGGCGCGATGCGCCCAAGGATGAAGTCGCCAAGAATGCCCAGCTTCTCATTCGTGCGGGGTACATCCACAAGGAGATGGCAGGCGCGTATTCATATTTGCCGCTTGGCCTGCGCGTTTTCAAGAATATCGAACAGATAATCCGCGAGGAGATAAATGCCATCGGCGGGCAGGAAATTATCCTTGCGGCACTGCAGAGTCCCGCATTGTGGAAAAAATCCGACCGCTGGCGCGACGACGCGATCGATGTGTGGTTCAAGACGGAATTGTCCGCCAGAGGCGGATCCGCCTCTGGCGGAAAAAGCGGCGGACAGTTAGGTCTCGCGCCAACTCATGAGGAACCTATAACCGCGCTTATGGCAGAGTACGTGCAGTCGTACAAAGACTTGCCGTGCTACGTGTACCAGTTCCAAACCAAATTCCGCAATGAGCTGCGTGCGAAAAGTGGCATCATGCGTACGCGCGAATTCGTTATGAAAGACCTCTATTCATTCAGCCGAAGCGAGAGGGAATTCCGGGAATTTTATGAGAAATGCGCGCAAGCCTATCTGAGAATATTCAAACGAGCCGGTATCGGTGCAACGACGTTCCGCACCTTCGCTTCCGGCGGCTCGTTCTCGAAATTCAGCGACGAATTCCAGACCGTGTGTGATTCCGGAGAAGATACCGTGTACTTGCATCGGGGAAAAGGGATCGCGGTGAACAAAGAAGTGTGTACCGACGAGGTGCTTGCGGAGCTTGGTGTCAAAAGGGACGAGTTTGAAGAAGTGAAAACCATCGAAGTCGGCAATATCTTTCCGCTCGGGACACGCTTCTCCGAGGCGCTCGGGCTCACGTATAAGGATGAAAAGGGTGAAGCAACTCCCGTCATCATGGGCTCGTACGGTATCGGGCCGGGGCGCTTGATGGGCACCATCGTCGAGGTTCTCTCGGACGAGAAAGGCATCGTGTGGCCCAGGGAAGTAGCACCCTTTCCGGTCCACATTGTCGCGATCTCGGGTGGCAATGCGGACGTCATTGCTGAAGCCGACTGGCTCTACGAACTTTTGCGGGAACAGAGAATAGAAGCCCTGTACGATGATCGCGATGTGCGCGCAGGTGAGAAATTTGCCGACGCCGATCTCGTCGGGATCCCGACGCGCCTCGTCGTTTCCGAAAAAACCATGTCAGAAGGAGGTGTGGAAATGATCAGCCGAGCCGACGGAACGACAACATTTGTGTCCGACAACGACATAACGGAAAGGCTGAAGGAATGATATGAACAGCATTACAGAAACATTGCGCAGCTACAAAGATCGGGTATTGGGTCTTTTTTCCAATGATATCGGGATCGATCTTGGCACGGCGAACACTCTGGTCTATGTGAAGGGTCGTGGCATTGTGATCAACGAACCCTCGATCGTCGCGATGAATGTGAAGACGGGGGCAGTGGTCGCGGTGGGTGCGCAGGCGAAGGAAATGTTGGGCCGCACGCCGCCGCATATCCAGGCAGTGCAGCCGGTCATCGACGGCGTCATTTCTGATTTCGAAGTGACCTCGGAAATGCTCTCGTATTTGATAGGAAAAGCGCAGGCGGGCCACACCAAGTTGCTCGGTCCGCGGGTTGTCATCGGTGTCCCTTCCGGTGTCACTTCGGTGGAGGTGCGCGCGGTACGGGACGCCGCGAGGTCCGCCGGAGCTCGCGAAGTGCATATCGTTGAAGAACCGATGGCCGCAGCAATAGGGATCGAATTGCCGGTCCACGAACCGACGGGGAGCATGGTCGTTGATATCGGCGGTGGCACGACCGATATAGGCATCATTAGCCTCGGCGGGCTCGTCAACGCGCGCAATGTACGCATCGCAGGAGATAAATTCAACACCGATATCGTGAGTCATGTACGCAATGAATTCAAAATGCTGATCGGCGACAAGAGCGCGGAAGAAACGAAGATCGCCATTTCGTCAATTGCGCCCGGCAGGCTGCCACTCGAAGCCCTCGTGCGGGGCCGCGATCTCGTGACGGGGCTCCCGCGCGAGATACGCATTACCGATCAGGATATCAGGAACGCGATCGGCCACTCCATCGAAGAGCTGGTCGAAGCGGTAAAGGAAGTACTGGAGACAACCCCACCGGAGATCATTTCCGATGTCATGCGACACGGCATCTACCTTGCAGGAGGGGGGGCGCTCATACGGGGTATTCCCGAATTCTTGACCAACGCACTTGGTGTTGCGGTCATCGTGGCCCCCGATCCTCTCACGACCGTCGTGCGTGGCACGGCTATCGTTCTGAATGACCTCGACGCCTATCGCGATTCTCTCCTCAAATCTGATGATGAACTTGTACCCACGGAATAACGATCGAAAAAAGCTCCTCGCCGCGACAGCGCTCGTCTTTTTTCTATTTGTTGTTGATGTGGTCTCGGGAGGTGCAATCCGCGATCAGGTGCGTGCTGGCGCTTCGGTCGTATTCCGGTCTGTGGCAAAGGTGTCGAGTATGACCGTGGCGAGCGGAATATTTTCATCGCGTGGAGCGCTTGAGAGAGAAAGTCAGTCCCTCACTTTGCAGCTTGCGCAATTACAGGAGCGTGCGGCAGGCCACGACGCGCTCAAAGCGGAAAATGAGCAATTGCGTGCTCTTATACACCTCGCGGAGCAACACGTCGGTGTGACGGCACCCATTGTCTCATCGGTGCGTAGTTCTCCCTACGGGACCTTTCTTATCGGAGCCGGATCAGCTGAGGGAATTGTTCGTGGAAATTTTGTCCTCACGAGCGGTGGCTTTGTGGTGGGTACGGTCAGTGATACTGCTTCGCACACCGCAGTGGTCGCGGAAGTCTTTGCGCCGGGCTCCTTGATCGAGGCGGTAGTCAATGGTGCGGCAATTTCTCTTACGGGTTCTGGTGGCGGCAATGCGAGCGCCAAAGTGCCTCGCGGTCTCGTATTGTCGGCGGGCGACACGGTAGTCGCCCCCTCGTTGGGACAGCGTGCGATCGGCATTGTAGGAGCTATCGCATCAAGTTCCGCACAGGCCACGCAAGATGTCTTTGTCCGCACTCCCGTGAATCTCTCATCTTTGCAGTATATCTATGTCATATCTGCGCACTAACGTTCGTGCCGCACTCGGGCTTGCCGCGTTCCTCTGCGCGTTTTTTGCCCCGTGGTGGATACCGCTCGTCTTCATGACCCTTCTTGCGCTGCGCTGGCGCGCGTGGGAAGTGCCGCTACTCGGTCTCGCCATGGATCTCCTCTTCCTTCCCACGATCGGGCTCGTCTATCCCATTCCTTTTTTCATGCTGTTCGGCTTGGGAATCGTCTGGGTTTTTGAGCCGCTGCGGGCGCAATTTCTGATCTCTTAAGATCGGAGTTTGGTATAGTGGAACGATGCAGTGGTCACCACAGCGTCGCGTCCATGAGATAGCGCCGGATGAGATCTTTCTCGATTCATCTAATTTACCCGGACACGAGGCAAGTCAGTTTGAGGGTCGCGTCGTGGCCCCGCTCTCGCGAAACAGCGTCTTCGGTGTTGGCATCGTGTTTTTTCTCATAGTGCTTGCGTTTTGTATACGCGCGCTCAGTCTCGAAGTTATACAAGGTGCATCGTACGATCGTATTTCCCGCGAAAACACTCTTGAACGCTCGGTGCTATTCGTCACGCGCGGATTGATCCTTGATAGGAATGGGAAAGAGCTTGCATGGAACGAGGTGCCAACCGCGCTTGAGGTTAATCCCGCCGCAGGCGAGGCTCC
>Ga0209542_10008654_pt1 | contig 18931 bp, 20 predicted proteins | sample RifCSPhighO2_01_FD_184028 | JGI IMG/M metagenome (GOLD analysis project Ga0209542, IMG submission 184028) | Soil microbial communities from Rifle, Colorado - Rifle CSP2_plank highO2_0.1 (SPAdes) (version 2) | ecosystem: Environmental > Terrestrial > Deep subsurface > Rock core/Sediment ...
GGCAGAGCGGACAATTGTGCCGGAATCATCTTTCTTTGTTACCTTCTTCGCGAAATCGGGCACATCCTCCCAATACTCCGGCGGCTTTGCAAAACCTGTGGCGGCGAGAATGTCGCGGTTCCAGTAGAGAATCAGCGGATCGACGAAGAGCGGAATGCCGAGCACTCCCTCGGGCGCGAGGTAGGGGTTTGCCGCTTCCACGAATGTGTCCTTGAATTTCGATTCCGAAAGAAAACTATAGGGAACGGGAACGACTTTTCCCTTGTCGCGCATCGCGTAGTCCTGCCGCAAAAGGAAGAGATCGGGCCCCGTGCCGCTTGCAAGAGCCTCGGTGAGATCCGCTTCAAAGGTCGCCGGATCTTTTTGCACATAGGTGACTTGCGAGAGCCTGCCATCGTTTTCCGACGCCTGCCGGAGCACAACGGCAAACGCGTTCGGCTCCAGAGTGCCCCAGATGGTTATGGGGCCGATAGTATTTCCTGCGCCCGCACCGACGAAGAGGGCAAAAATGAGCATGCCCGAAATCGCGAGCGCTCCGAACACCGAAAGAAGGATGACCTGAAAAACGGAGAAGTTTTTCATGAGCGTGAGGAGACAGGAACCGGCCTTAATATCAATCCGTAGTGATGCGCGCCTGCGGCAAATTCTCTTTCAAGATCGAGGCCGGCGTTTCGGGAGAGTTCGAGAGCAGCTTCTTTTTCAACGACATCCTCCTCGATAGGACCCATGCCACCGAATGATTCAGACCAATCGATGACAGCCACACGACCCGTCGGCTTGACGATCCGACGCGCTTCCCGAAGAACCGGAGCCTTGTCGGGCACCTGAAAGAGAAGATTCGAGATGAGCACGAGATCGATCGAACCATCGGCTAGCTTCGAGGCTCGCGGCACTTCAAGATCCGCCCATATCACCTCGACATTTTTGAAACCGCGCCGCACAGCTTCGTTGTGTATCCGCCGCAAAAGCTCGCGCTGCACGTCGATAGCATATACGACGCCACTCTCTTCGAGTCGCTCCGCGATAGCGAGCACGTAGGCCCCGCTTCCTGCGCCAAAATCAGCAACGCGCATTCCGCTCTGCAATCCGAGCGCGGCAACATTCTGCCTCGGGTGCGCAAAGTTTTCCGTTTTCAGGGCACGAGCATGATGTGCAGTTTGTTGCATCTTTGAAAGTATACGTTGTTTTTAGAAGACTATTTGGCTTCTATCCACATTCCGCTATATTCGGGTTTACGAAACCCGAATATACTAAAAGCATGAATATTTACCATGTGCTGAATCGTGGAGTCGAGAAACGAGATATTTTCATGGACGAAAAAGATTACCTTCGCTTTGTCCACGATCTCTGGGAATTCAATGACGAGAATTTAACCCCTCGCGTGCATCACTCGTTCATTAAAAGCTTAAAAAATTCGGGTTTCGTAAACCCGAATTTGGAATCGAAGGGCAAAAGAATCGTCGACATGCACGGCTGGTGCTTGATGAAGAATCACTATCACCTTCTCCTTTCTGAACGTATCGAGGGAGGACTCACGCTCTTTCTTCGCAAACTGAATGTCGGATATGCCAACTATTTCAACGAAAAGTACAAACGCGTCGGCTCGCTTTTTCAAGGTCGGACAAAGAAAATCCATGTAAACTCCGATGCATATTTCTTGCACATCTTGAACTATGTGCATTTCAATCCTCTGGACTACATGACGGGGTCTCGCGGCTGGCGCGAACGGCACTTAGAAAGTCCCAAAAAAGCCCAACAATATCTGATGAAATATCGCTGGAGCAGTTATCCTGACTATTGCGGCACACGCAATTTCCCTTCACTCATTACAACCGATATCTTTGGCGAATCGCCCGAAAAATTCAAGCGCCACATTTCAGAATATTCAGGCACCAATCACGCCGACCTGCCCGTCCAATTTCTTCTGGAGTAAATTAGACTTACACTTCGCGATGTTACCCGAGGAAGCATTAACTTTGCGTATAGTTCCCAACTATTTTGTCTGGTTTTCTGCTTCAAACACGACAAATGATGCGACGGAGTCGCCTTCGCGGAGCTTCATCACACGCACGCCCTGCGTCGCTCGCGAGAGTGTCGGGATTTCGTCGAGGCCGGTGCGGATGGTCTGCGACTTTTTGGACATGGCGACCAACTCTCCCCCGCCGAGAACGACAACTGCGCCGACGAGCTGTTTAGTCTTTGCGGTAATGGACATCGTCTTGATGCCGGAGCCGCCGCGGCCCTGCACCTTGTATTCATCGAGTTTCGTTTTCTTGCCGTAGCCTGTCGAAGAAAGAACGAGGAGCTCCCCCGAGGCACCCTTCGGTACGACGCCCGTGCCGACAATCTCGTCGCGTATCCCAAGCTTCATGCCGCGTACACCAGCCGCTTGTCGGCCCATTTCGCGGATGTTCTTTTCGTCAAACCGTATCGATTGGCCTTTCGCAGTCACCAAGACGACCGAATCACCTTTGTGCACAAACGCCGCGCTAATTAAACGATCACCGCCCGCGAGACCAATCGCGATGAGGCCGCTCCTTCGGACTTCGTGAAATTTGTTTGCTGCTACCTTCTTCACCGTGCCGCTCTTCGTCGCCATCAGAAGCGAGAGGCCTTCGGCCGCTTTCTTTTCCTTAGGCATCGCCAAAATCGAGGTGACGCTCTCGCCCTGCTCGAGCGAGAGAAAGTTCATAATGGATTTACCTTTCGTCGCGCGTTTCCCTTCCGGCAATTCATACATCTTGAGCTGATATACCTTGCCGCGATCGGAGAAAAAGAGAAGGTCCGAGTGCGCCGAGGCTGTGAGAAACTGCGTTACGAAATCTTCTTCTTTCGTGTCGAGGTCGATGACGCCCACGCCGCCGCGCTTCTGGCGCCGGTACTCCGCCGGTACGTTGCGTTTGATGTAGCCGCCCTGCGTAAGCACGACGACGTAATCTTCGTCTGCGACGAGGTCTTCCGCAGAAAGAAGTTTGGCCGGACGCTTCACGATTTTTGTGCGACGGTCATCTCCGTATTTCGCGATGACATCGCGGATTTCCTTCTTGATGAGCTCCATCAGTTTCTTCTCGCTCTTCAAAAGCGCCGCGAGCTCCTCGATCAAGGCCTGTACTTCTTTCAGCTCATTCTCGATCTTTTTGCGCTCAAGGCCGGCAAGCTTTTGCAGGCGCATGTCAAGAATCGCGTTTGCCTGCCGCTCGGAGAATTTGAATCCGCCAGCTGGCGGATTCATCAACCCCGCGCGGGCGTCATCCACGTCCTTGCTCTTCTTGATGAGTTTTATGATTTCGTCGATATGATCGAGCGCTTTCTTGAGACCGAGGAGAATGTGTTCGCGCTCCACTGCCCTCGCGAGATCAAACTTCGTGCGCTTCGTGACGACTTCCCTGCGAAATGTGATGAAGTATTCGAGGAGGGCCTTGAGCGCGAGCGTCTGCGGCACGCCGTCGACCAAGGCGACGATGTTGTAGTGGAATGTTTCCTCGAGCTGCGTGTGCTTGTAGAGATAGTTCAAGACCGTCTGCGCGTTGGCGTTCCCTTTCAGTTCGACGACGACGCGAATATCTTTCGTGGATTCGTCGCGGATGTCTCGGATGCCTTCAAGCTTCTTTTCGTGCACGAGATCGGCGATCTTCGTGAGAAGGTCGGCCTTGTTTACGCGAAACGGAATCGAGGTGATAACGATCTGGTAGTCACCCTTTTTCCCCTCGACAATCTCTGCATCGCCCCGTACGACGACAGGCCCGCGGCCTGTCGCATACGCATGCGCGATGTCTTTCTGGTTGAAAGCGATACAGCCGGTCGGAAAATCGGGCCCCTGCACGAACGAGAGCAGCTCCTCGGTCGTCGCTTCCGGATTTTCGATGAGATGGACGGCGGCCTCGCATACTTCGCGCAAGTTGTGTGGCGGAATGTTCGAGGCCATGCCGACCGCGATGCCGAGCGTGCCGTTCAAAAGAAGGTTCGGTATCGCCGCGGGCATTACCGAGGGCTCCTCTCTGGTGTTGTCGTAGTTGGGACGGAACTCGACCGTTTCTTTTTCGATGTCGCGCAAAAGCTCCGAGGCAAGCCGCGACATCTTCGCCTCCGTGTAGCGGTAGGCCGCTGGCGCGTCGCCATCTATCGAGCCGAAGTTTCCTTGTCCGATGATAAGCGGATAGCGCATCGTAAAATCCTGCGCCATCTTCACCATCGCATCGTAGACAGCCGCATCGCCGTGCGGATGATATTTTCCGATTACGTCGCCGACGACTGTTGCGGATTTACGTGTCTTTGCAGAGACCGTGAGCCCCGCCTCCTGCATCGCATACAAAATCCGCCGGTGCACGGGCTTGAGGCCGTCCCGCACGTCGGGAAGCGCGCGTGCCGTGATGACAGACATCGCGTAGTCGAGATAGCTCTCGCGCATCTCGGTGGAGATGTTTCGCGGGACTATGCCGCGCGCGCTTACAGGCACCGAATTATCTGCCGGCTTGTCCTTCTCTCGTGTCATAATTTATGTTCAGTATAACAGAAAAATGCAGGAATTGCAGCTCGCGTATCGCGCAAAAACCGCTCTATGGCTCGCTCGTTTCGTAGCCACCAAATGAGGACGAGCCGCCTCCAGATGTATCCTCGTAGACAGGTACGGGTTGATACTGTTGCGACGACTGATTCCGCGCCTCCATGAGTGCGTCGACGTCGCTGAACGACTTCATCAACTCAGCTTGGGCGTCGCGCACCGTGGAAAAATTGAATTCGTCCTGCGCGCCGCCTCCGAGCTGCTGCAGTTGCGCGCCCCGCTGTATCTTTTTGAAAAAGAAAAACGACCATCCAATGAGAAGTATCAATACAACGGCAATGGCAATTCCTCCCGCAACGGCTTTTTTCTCGTCCTTCGACTTGTCTTTCAAATTGTCGACCGCCTTTTGCAATACCATACTAGGAAGATAGTACGACCACCTCGCTTTCTTTGCCGACGACGTCGCGGGGCTTCAAGGTGAGCTTCTCGACAGGCACCACACTCTCGCCCGCCTCTTTCAAAAATTGTTTCAGTGATTTGTCATCATACAAAACGGGAATGACAATCTTCGCCTCGAGCTTCACTGCAAGCTTCTGCGCTTCCGAGGGAGAGAGGGCGCCGCCACCGCCGACGGGAATGATGAGAATATCGGGCGCATCCATTTCCAAAATCTCCGACGGGAGATCGAGATCGCCCAAAGCACCCAAATACATGACCGAGAGTCCGTCGAAGTGAACCGAATAGACGGTATTCGTGCGCGCCTCGCCAGCATACTTCGAGCCGGAGGGGAAACCGGTTGCAGTGATGTCCTTCACCTCATATTCACCGGGCCCCGAAATCACGAATGGCTGTTTTTCCCCCCGCCCTGCCTCCTCTGCACCGTTCATATCGAGATGGTTGAGCGAGATGAAGGCGACATCGGCACCGAAATTCGTCGGCTTGAAATTTTTGGAGTTCTTCGACACTGGCCCAAAAACGAGCGTCGTATCACCGGCCTGCGCCCGCACACACGCGCCTTCGTGATACGTCAAAATCATACGCAAGATTATAGCCTAGCGAAGCGAGGGAAGCGAGAATGAATTCTCGCTTCCGCGTGAGCGCGAGCTAAACAAGCAAAGCAACTATAGCAGCTCTCATGCAGCGCCGCGCAATATATATATATATTGTATATATATATTGCGAAAGTCCATAAAAAAGATATCCTTGGATAATCTCTCTGCTATGCAAAATAATCCTGAATCGTCAAACGTACAAAAGACGAGGCTTGATTTACCTCCTCGAATCAAGGGGAAATGTGTTGAAGTTTTGAAGAGCTCGATATCTCAGAAAGATGCACAAAAAGCCCTTTCTAATGCACAAATACCTGCATCAGCGGATGCGAAGAAAATTGCGGAATTGTTTGAAACAATGCCTCCTATATTCTCAGCTTTTTTTTCTAAGGACATCGGCCTTGCTTCGAGAGAGTCGGGCGTGAACCCTATCGATATTCAAGACATGTCGGATATAGCGACTAAAATCGCTGAACGCATATGTACGACGCGCGACCTCAGCGATTTTGAAATATCCATCGGTCTCGGAGGGGCATTGAATGTGCCAAATGTGCGCATCGCGGGCTATATACTTCCCGCGTTAAAAACTCTAGCAGCACTCAACATGTTAAAAGAGCAGGGAAAAGTGAATGAATTACCGAAAGTTGTCATATTTAAGGCCAACCATCTTGCAAATGCAATTAACGGATACGATCTTGCGCGACTCCAGAAAGTTACCGAGATCACTTTTGCGTATCTCAATTCTTTCGTAGAAAGATTTTTCCCGGACATACGTCATCAGGTTATTTTCACACAGGACAAAGATGCCTCAAAAAACCCAGCATTCATGGATCAGTTGAATAATTATGCTGCTTTCTTGAAGCAACATGAAGACCTCCCGGAAATAAAAAATATCGTTGATATGGGTCAAAAGCATGGGGGAGAGAAAGGAGAACGCGATTCTCTTATCTATGCGGCTGCTCACGCGGTCCTTCCTTCTTTGGTACCGACTCGTGACGGGCGAGCGTTAGAGGACATCTCAAGTACTCCCAGTGTGATTATTACGCACGGAGGTGTCCCGCAAGCTACCTTTAATCAAGCCGTACGTATCATAATTGAAGAGGAGCGTAAACAGAATGTCTCTGCTCCCGTGATTCCGACAGTAGGATTGATAACAATCGCCGGTAAGAGACCACCTTATTACACGGCCCGCGACGGCGACATACCCCTTGGGACTGATTTTGATTACGACCCAAGACAGGTGGACCGTGCGACGAGAGCAGATTACGAAGAACTTTTTGCAGCAATCTCGCCGGAGGAGTTCTCACATTTTGTCCATGACTTCAACACAACTTGGGAAGTTGCTCTGCGACAACTTTCCTCATGAACATGAATCCATGACCATCGGAATCCTCGGAGGAATAGGACCGGAAGCATCAGCATATTTCTATGCTGAACTTATACGGCGGCTTAAGAAAAGCGGCAGAATTAGGACAAATGCTGATTATCCGCACATCATACTCAATAACATCAATGCGCCAGAACTTGTGACGCTAGATGTAACTGCCGATATGCTTCAGCCCTATGTCGAAGGACTCAAAGAGCTTGTCGAGCATGAACCCGACTTTATCGTAATGGTTTGTAACACCATTCATCTGTTCCGCAAGGAGTTCATGGAAGCGAGCGCCTATGAGAACATTATCTCACTTCGAGACGTTATAAAGGAAGAACTTGGAAAATGTCCCGACTCCCTCTGCATACTTGGAACGCCCGCGACTGTCGGCTCAGGATTATTCTCCTTTTCAGGTCGATCTTATCAGAATCCGGATGAAAAAGATCTCGGGATAATTGCAGAAATAGTACCCCGATACAATGCCAAAGGTTTTTTGATTTATGACAGAGATCAACTCATCGACATTATGGATAAACAAAAGACACGAGGGGCACAGACGTTTGTGGCTGCCTGCACCGAGGTTTCCGCTCTCTTGAGGGGTCATCGCAAGCATAAGGTCATTGACACGCTCGAGATACTTCTTGAGCATGTGATTAAAAGAATAATTGACGATCCGAATATCGTATCTGTTGTGTAAAATCGTTTCGAGAAAATGTAGCCTATTCTGGTTTCGTAATACGAAATGCACTGAATATCCGACCGGGCTCGACTTCTTTACGAATATGTTCAATAGTAGGCTGCGAATTCCCGACAATCTCTTTCCACGAAACCTTACCTAAGTCGAACCGTACGCTTCGAGTTGTTTAAGGCCATGGTGCGATATTAAATCAGCCGTAAGTATTTGTCGCCCTTCTTTTGCCGGAAGATGCGGATCGGTTAGGGTAACTCCGATGGTATGTGCATTGAGCGGCGCTGCATGTAGTACACCTGCTAAGTCGACAATAAGTGTTCGTTCGCCGCGCTCTTCCCGTATCTTGGAAATGTGTCTGATATGTTCCTCTATATCTGGAAAGAATTCTGCGAATTCATATATATACTGTTTCAGATCATCCGAAAAAAATCTCGAGGGAGCGAGATTCATGGCAGTCCGGGATTTCTCAGTTGCCATGTGAATTTTGCTGACTTCTTGCGCTTCCCGGGCGTGAGATAGAAGGCGCTTGCCTAATTGCCCCGGCCGATGATTCTCGGGAGCATTCATACTCTCTACACGAATATTCTAACACCAGTGTGTATAGGAGGAGGTGGGCAGAAAGGCCGCGTTGCTATAGGTCTAAGTGAGGCCGCCTTGGTGGGACCTTATAACAACGCGGCCGCCTTATTTTTTGACTTCCGGTTCTTCCTCCTATATATTGTGCGAACGCCAACAGGCGATTATTCATTTAGTAATACGTTCGGTAAGGCTTCCCTGCAGACAGTCACGGTAGCGTAGGCAGGATAGTCCGAGCGCAGGCAACTCATGAGTGCAATAGCAACAGACGAGAAAGAGATCAAGAACGCTGGTGAACAAGATACCGATGCCGACCTGCCCGCCGAAGTTTCGGCGGAGGCGGGAGCCTCGGCGAAGTCGGGGCCGATGGCAGAACTTTTGGAGTCCGTCTCGAAGCCTCCAACAACTGACGACGTGGTGGAAGGACCGGTCGTCGCAGTCGGCCGCGCGCGTGTCTTTGTTGATTTGCATCCATACGGCACCGGCATCATCTACGGCCGCGAATACCTCTCGGCGCGCGAGGCCCTGAAAAACGTCAACCTCGGCGATACCATCACGGCAAAAGTAGTGGGGATGGACAATACGGAAGGCTATATTGAGCTTTCGCTCCGCGAGGCACGGCAGGCCCTCATCTGGAACGAAGCAGAGGGCGCAATGCAGAAAAAGACCGCCTTCGAGCTTCCGGTCGCCGAAGCGAATAAGGGCGGACTCATTATTCAATGGAACGGCTTGCAGGGATTTCTCCCTGCATCGCAGCTTTCTCCCACGCACTACCCGCGTGTTCCCGACGGAGATAAAGACAAGATATTTGCAGAACTGAAGAAACTTGTTGGCACAAAACTCGAAGTCGCCATCATCACTGCTTCTCCGAAAGAGAACAAACTTATTTTCGCGGAGAAAGGTGCGGGCGGAAGCGAGCGCGCCTCGCTCGTGGAAAAATATCACGTGGGCGATGTCGTCGAAGGATTCGTCACCGGCGCGACAGAGTTCGGCGTCTTCGTGAAGCTTGAGGAAGGGCTCGAGGGCCTCGTGCACATTTCAGAAATGGATTGGGCACTCGTCGAAAATCCGAAGACGCGCTATCGCGTTGGCGAGAGCGTGAAGGTGAAGGTCATCGAGATCAAGGACGACAAGATTTCACTTTCGATCAAAGCTCTCGTTGAAGATCCGTGGAAAGCAGCGGCGGCAAAGTATCACAAAGACCAGAAAGTGGATGCCGTTATCATCAAGTACAACAAGCATGGCGCACTCGCCTCGATCGAGGAAGGTGTCGCAGGCCTCGTGCACATTTCCGAGTTTACAAACGAAGAAGATCTCCGCTCGAAATTGGAGCTCGGCAAGGTCTATCCGTTCACGATCACATTTTTCGAACCCAAAGATCGTCGAATGACTCTTAAACCAGCGGTTTGACTCTTTCCTCCTCACCTCCACCGCAGCTGCGCGAAATGTGTGTGGCAGGTAATGAGCCGTCTTCTCGCAGCGCGACGGCGCGAGAGGGAGCGCCGTGCGAATACGCACGGACGCGACGGCGAATGCCTGCCGTGCAAAGTTCGCGCAGCTAATTAAATTTATTCATCGCTCTCTCGCGTCCTTCGCGAACAATTGTTTCGAGCGCCTCCGCAGCCCGCTTGAAGACAGGCTTCAGCGCAGCGAATTCGTGCGCGCGGAACTTCGTGAGAATGAAATTGTTGACCACCTTCTTCCCTTCCGGCTTTCGCAAGACGCTGGTTGCCGTCGAGGGCGAGACGCCGATGCGCACGCGGATAAACTTTTGCGTCTTCACCGCGCGTATCACCGATTCGAGTCCCTTGTGTCCAGCACTTCCCCGATCAAACGATATCTTGATCTTCCCCAAAGGCAGATCCAAATCGTCGTGAACAACAATCATACGCTCGGCCGCCTTCTGACTTTTGACGTATTTTGCGACGGCAGCGCCCGATTTGTTCATAAAGGTGTCGGGAAGGACCAGTGCAACAGCTGTTTTGCCTACCATACCGCCTCCTGTCGTCGCTTTTTTCGCTCTATCCTGCCTGAAACCGTTCAAGTGCGCGACTTTCCGAAAAAATTCTACTGCCATACGCCCACAGTTGTGCCGCGTCGAGTTATATTCCTCTCCCGGATTCCCCAATCCGACAATTATCCATGCCATGAGGCGCAATTCTATCAGATTTCTCAAATAATCACCCACAAAAGCATGTCGACGAGGCGCGATGCGGTCTTTGGAGTCTTCGCGCAGGCCGAGCCGAGCGGGAGCAATTTTTCAGCAGAAAAATATGCGACTCCAAAGATCATACCGTGCCGAGGCGACATGCAACACCACAAAAGCTTGGTGTCAATGCGCACCACACAGTAGAATGCCGCGATGGAACATCCCGTGATGAAGGGGGAAACATCACGGACCCCGTTTAGAGAGATCCCCCAAAGCAAATAATCGTCGTTCAAATCGAATATGAGTGACGACAGCAACAAAAATGCGCAATCGGGGCCGTTCTCTAACGGGGCGAGCACTCAAGAAAAGAAATCGCAGGGCTCGCTCTTGGGTTATACTGTTGTGGCACTCGGTCTCGCGCTCTTCATCCGTTTTTTTGTCGCTGCCCCGTACGTCGTTTCGGGGGCTTCGATGGATCCGAACTTCGAAGACTGGAACTACCTCATCATTGACCGCATTTCGTACGACATCGGCGACCCAAAGCGGGGCGATGTCATCGTCTTCGACCTCCCGCAAGAGGGCGGACGCTCGCTCATCAAGCGTGTCATCGGCCTTCCAGGGGAAACGGTTGTCCTAAAAGGCCAAAGTGTCACCATTGTGAACGAAAAATATCCCGAAGGACTCACGCTCGAGGAGCCCTATCTCGATCCCAAAAACCTCGAAGGGGTAAACGACATGAGAGTAACGCTCTCGACAGATGAATATTTCGTGCTCGGCGACAACCGCCGCGTTTCTGCCGACTCGCGCTTGTGGGGAACGCTCGCCCGCGAGCATATCGTCGGGCGCGCACTCATTCGTCTCTACCCGCTCGATCAAATGTCAATTCTCCCCGGAGAAGCGCGATACGAAGAATAGGCTGAAGGTGAAAGGTGTCAGGTTTAAGAAAAAAATTCACGTCTCAAGAAAACCTAATCCCTAGAACCTATTCTTATGTTGCGACTCAAAGACACGCAGTATCCCAACACAGCATCGTTCCTCCAATCCGCTATCGCAATCGCGGAATACTTCGGATTCACTCCGCTCGAGGAAGCTGCGCGCAGGGATCCTTCCGAGATCAGGGAAATACGCAGGAGAGCGCGCGGAAACGAAAAAGAAATCTCCTTCGCGCGCAAGGAGGAGCGACCGCTGGCGGGAGTGGCACGACGCTTGGCTCTACTTGCTCGCACCGCCGACGAATCAATCCTCGTGTGGCGTATCAGTAAGGATATGAAGGGAAATGTTCCCGCCGTCTCGCTCGAACTCCACATCATCGGCACCCAGTCGGCTATTGCAGAAGCACTCCTCATTGTGATTGCCAACTCGATCGCACGAGAAGCCGGAGTGCCGGAGTGCGTGCTCTCGATCAACAATATCGGATCGCCTGAATCGTCGGGCCGCTTCGTACGTGATGTTTCGACGTTCCTGCGTAAACATATTGAATCGATATCCGCGACCTTGAGGCCGCGAGCGGCAGTGGACCCTCTCGGCACGCTGATCGCGCTCATCGAGCGCGGCCACCCCGCGACTCCGCGCTCGCCGCAGCCGATGGAATACCTCACCGAAGAAGAGCGTCAGAGGTTTTGGGAACTGCTCGAATATCTCGAGATGTTCGGGCTTCCCTACGAACTTAGCCCAAGCGTTTTGGGAAGCCGCGACTGCTGGGCACATTCACTCTTCCAGCTTTCCGTGATTGATCCCGAGAGCCGCACACGAGTGCCGATTGCATTTGGCGGACGCTACGATCCGCTCGCAGCGCGTTTTGCCGCCGCACCGCTTCCCGCTTCGATGATTGCGATCACCTGCGAGATACGCGGAAAAATCCGCGTGAAGCGCGAACCCCCGAGCACTCCCTCCATCTACTTCGCGCATCTAGGCACGGAAGCGCGCCGCCGCGCGCTCTCCGTTTTGGAGAGCCTGCGCAAGGCCGGCATTCCGGTGCGCCACGGGCTCTACCACGAGCGCATCGGGGAGCAGATGGCGGCGGCGCGAAAGTTAGCTTCTCCATACGTCCTTATCATGGGACACAAAGAAGCGATCGAGGGCACGATCCTCGTGCGGGAGGTCGCGACGAACTCGCAGGACGCGATTCCCCTTCCCGAACTCACTCACTATTTGAAACGCAGGAGATTTGCTTCTGTCGCCTAACCTTGTTGTTGGAGTTTTGTGAGTTGATGTGCTAGAGTACCGAGCACATGTCTGTAAATGCAGAAGTGCAGAAGAGCGGAGGAGAGAGCGCGCTTTCTGTCATCAGGAAATTTAGCCGCCGCGTGCAAGGTGCGGGTGTTATGAAAACGATGCGCGACCGTCGCTACTTCGCGCGCGACACTTCCAAAATCGTAAAGAAGAAGCGCGCGCTCAAACTCCTGAAGCGCCGCGCCGAATACAAGCAGCTCGTCAAGGAGGGAAAAATCGCTGAAGCGCCTGTGCGCGGGCGCCCTCTTCCTTCGCGTGGGCAGTCGCAGCGGCTCGGCGAAGGCACGCCGATCGCTCGCTAGAGAGATGCGTCGCCCCCCGACGGTCGAAGTGAGATACATGACTCGCGGCGCTGTGCCGCGAATTCCATTTGAAAAAATCGTGCGTAAAATACTCGGCAAGCGATATTCCCTTTCACTCGTCATTTGTGGCGATTCGCTCGCGCGGAAGATGAATCGTATGTACCGGAAGAAATCCTATGCGGCCAATGTGCTTTCTTTTCCGCTCGGCAAAAACGAGAGTGAGATATTTTTGAATATCCGCGCAGCTCTGCGAGAAACAAAAGAGTCAGGTGTCACTCTTCGAGCTCGCCTCACGCTCCTTTTCGTGCATGCATGTCTGCATCTCAAGGGAATGCGACACGGGCAAGCCATGGATCGCAAAGAGCAGCAGTTCGTGAAAATGTTCGTCTAAACTATCCCCGTTCATCCCTGTTTCTCGGGCAAAACGGCGCGGTACAATACTGTCAATGCGAAAGGTTTATACCGGCATCGACATTGGCACCTACCACGTGAAGGTCGTGATAGCCGCCGCCGGAGAATCGCCGGAGCTGCCGATGCAAATCCTCGGCACCGGTACCTCGAATTCGAAAGGCATGCGTCACGGCTACATCATCGACTCGAGGGAGGCGACCAAGAGCATCCGTGAAGCCCTCCACCGCGCGGCAAGTCAGGCGAAGGTACGCGTTCGACGAGCACGCATCGCGCTCGGCGGCGTGGGACTCGACGAAGTGCGAAGCTCGGCTGACATAACGCTCACCGCTTCCGGAGGTATCGTTACCGACCGCGAGATAGAGCGGGCGCTCCGCGAGAGCGAAAAGCGCGCATCATCGAAGCTCACGAATCGCACAATTCTGCACGCGATTCCGCTCGAATTTCGCGTCGACGGCACGAAAGTGCTCGGAAAGCCACAAGGTCTGCAGGGCACGAAGCTTTCGGTCGACACGATTCTCATTACGATTCTGACCCATCACCATGATGACCTCGTCGAGGCAGTCGAGAATGCAGGAGTTGAAGTGGACGGCATCATGGCGGCACCGCTTGCGGCATCGCTCGTAACACTCACGAAAGCCCAAAAGACCGCGGGCGTCGTGCTCGCAAACATCGGTTCGGAAACGTTTTCGATCGCTGTCTTCGAGAACGACGTCCCTGTCTCGATCAAAGTATTTCCCGTAGGCTCCTCCGACATCACCAACACGATTGCGCTTTCCCTGCGGATCACGCTGCCAGAAGCAGAGCAAATGAAGCGCGGCGCCGTGACCGGAAGCGACGTGCCGCCAAAGCAGATGCTCGGAATCGTTTCGACGCGTCTCAAAGACATGTTCGCGCTTGTGAATGCGCATCTCAAAGAGATCGGGCGCCTGCGCCTCCTTCCAGCGGGCGTCGTCATCACCGGCGGCGGCTCCGGCCTTTCTGGTGTTTCGGATGTCGCACGAATGATTCTGAAACTTCCCTCGCAGATTTCCCAAATCGGTTACCTCCCGCGCTCCTCTTCAGTGGACGCGACGTGGGCTGTCGCCTATGGCCTCTGCCGCTGGGCATATGCCGAAGAGGTCGCGGGCGAGGGCCACACGCTTAGCGAGATCATCGGCAACGCATGGGATTCGGTGAAGCAGGCCGTCCGATCTTTGCTTCCCTAACACCGATAAGCAAGGTAACAGAGACATGAAGATGTCAAGTTTGCCCTTTTTGCGAAAGTGATACTATTGCGCCCATGACCAAGCAGGTGAAGCCCGACGTGGAATCGTTCGCGAGAATACGGGTGGTGGGAGTCGGAGGTTCGGGTGGAAATGCGGTCAATCACATGCTCGCTAGCCACGTGCAAGGCGTTGATTTCATTGCGGTCAACACAGACGGCCAAGATCTCCACAAGAATAAAGCGAAACGCAAGATTCACATCGGCAAAGCCCTCACACGCGGCCTCGGCACCGGCATGAATGTCGATTTGGGAAAACAGGCGGCCGATGAGACGCGCGAAGAAATTCAAGACGCGATCAAAGGCTCCGACATGGTCTTCGTGACCTGCGGCATGGGCGGCGGCACGGGCACGGGCGCGGCACCCGTCGTCTCAAAAATCGCACGCCTGTTTTCCGCCCTCACGGTGGGTGTCGTGACTAAGCCCTTTAGCTTCGAGGGCGCGCAGCGCGCGCGACTCGCCGATCAGGGCATTTTAGAGCTGCGAAAAGCCGTCGACGCCGTCATCGTCATTCCCAACGACAAGCTGCTTTCCATCGTCACACGCGAAACGGGCATCAAGAACGCCTTCGCGATGTGCGATGACATCTTGAAGCAGGCCGTCGAGGGCATCTCCGACATCATCACGCAAACCGGCATCATCAACGTCGACTTCGCCGATGTTCGCGCCGTCATGCAAAACGCGGGATCCGCTCTCATGGGCATCGGAACCGGTATCGGCGAGAAACGCGCCGAGCTCGCCGCGCGCGCCGCCATCAACTCCCCGCTCCTCGACGTATCGATCCATGGCGCCAAAGGTGTACTCTTCTCTATTGCAGGCGGCGAGGACCTTGGCATGCTCGAGGTGCAGGATGCTGCGAACGTCATCACCGAGGCGATTGATCCTGATGCCAAGGTCATCTTCGGCGCGGTTACTGATTCTTCCCTCAAGAAAGACGCCGTGCGCGTGACCGTGATAGCAACCGGCTTTCCCGAAGCGGGAGGTGCACGCGCATCGCTCTTCGGCGGTGGGCAGCGCTTTACCACGAAGAAGGAGCAGGATGTGCAGCCGGTAACGGCACGAGCGCGTGAGAGCGAGCACGAGGAAAGGAAGGCCGAAAAATTCGCGCACGCGGAGAAACTGTCCGCCAAAGGCGGATCCGCCTCCGGCGGAAAAGAGCCGATGCGTGTTGCTACAGAAGACGAAGATGAGGGATGGGGAGGACTTCCGTCGTTTTTACGACGGAAGTAGCTTCGAGCTACAAGCTTCGAGCTTCGAGATATAATACAGCATGCGTGAATTTATTTCTTACTTTTGTCGAGGCTCACAGCTCGACGCTTGCCGCTCGTTATGTACGATTTGATCATCGTCGGCGGTGGCCCTGCGGGAGTCGCCGCGGCCGTCTACGCGGCGCGCAAGCGCCTGAAAACCTTGCTTGTCGTTGACGAGTGGGGCGGGCAGAGCAATGTATCTCTCGACGTGCAGAACTGGATCGGCACACCTTCGATTTCCGGCCTGGATCTTGCGAAAAATCTCCGCTCGCACGTGGAAGCGTATAAAGACGGCTACATCGAGATCCTCGCTCCGGCGCGCGCCGCGTCATTGGATTTAGCCGAGGATAAGGTCACCGTGACGCTCAGAGATGGTTCAAAGAAGGAAGGTCGAGCGCTCCTCGTCGCAAGCGGCGCGCGCAGGCGCGCACTCGATATTCCGGGCGCAAAAGAATACGACCAGAAGGGCCTCACTTATTGTGCTTCGTGCGACGGCCCTCTTTTTGCCGACAAGGATGTGGCGGTCGTGGGCGGCGGGAACGCTGGAATCGAAACCGCGCTCCAACTCCTCGCCTACTGCAAAACGGTGACTCTTATGAATCGTACGGAGACCTTCCGCGCCGACGAAGTGACCGTCGCCGCAGCGCGCGCACATCCGAACATGCGCATCATCACGAACGCCAAACTTCTCGAGGTTCTTGGGAGCAAGTTCGTCACTGGGCTCAAATGGAAAGACGCAAAAACCGGAAAGGAAGGGACGCTTGCCGTCGAAGGAATCTTTGTCGAAATCGGGCTTCTTCCAAACACTGAATGGATCGGCGACAAACTGGAGAAGAATGCCATCGGGCAGATCAAAGTGGACCCAAAAACAGGGCGTGCCTCGCACCCACGTGTGTGGGCTGCAGGAGACGTAACGGACGGTCTTTACCACCAAAACAACATCGCCGCGGGCGACGCCGTAAAAGCACTCGAGGATATCTACATGGCATTGCGTCGTGCCTAAGAAATTCGGGTTTACGAAACCCGAACTACTAATGACGGAAGTGACGAATTCCCGTAAAGACCATCGCCATGCCGAATTTATTGGCAGCGTCGATGGATTCTTGATCATTTTTCGAGCCGCCGGGTTGGATGATCGCCGTGGCACCAACTTTTACTGCCTCTTCGACGACATCGGGAAACGGAAAGAATGCATCTGACGCCATCACTGACCCTTCCAACATGCGATGAGATAACATCTCATCGCGTTCAGCTTTCATGGCGGCAAGGCGCGTGGAATCGATGCGGCTCATCTGCCCCGCGCCGATGCCTACGGTCTCCCCATCCTTGGCATAGACAATCGCATTCGATTTGACGTGCTTCGCGACCGCAAACGCAAACTTCATATCAGCCATTTCTTGCTCTGTCGGCGCGCGCTTAGTTACAACGTTTGGTTTGCCCTCGAAGACCGTGTTGTCTCGACTTTGCACGAGAACTCCACCGGCAATTGAGCGGACCGTGAATGATGGCGATGTCAACTCCGGCATTGAATCGGTTATGAGCACGCGGAGATTCGGTTTTGCGCTAAGTATTTTCAATGCGGCATCGTCTGCCGATGGCGCGATGACAACTTCGAGAAATATTTTTACGAGCTCCTCCGCAGTCGCTGCTTCAAGCGTGCGATTGAGCGCGACGATGCCGCCGAATGCGGAAACAGGATCGCAAGCGAGTGCCTTTTTGTATGCTTCAAGCGGCGTTGCGCCAAGCGCAACGCCGCACGGATTCGTGTGCTTCACGACTACGACCGCAGGCTCGGAGAATTCTGCGACGCATTCAAACGCCGCATCGGCGTCGAGAAGGTTGTTGTACGAAAGCTCCTTTCCCTGCACCTTGCGCGCATTCGCTGCGCCCGGCCTTTCAGGATCGAGAGGATTTTTGTAGAGCGCCGCGCTCTGGTGGGGATTTTCGCCGTAGCGAAGGGCCTCGAGACGCTCGAGCTTAAGTTGCAGCTCCTCCGGAAGCTCCGGCGTTTCGCTCATCGTCATAGCTTATCACAGCCAAGGCAAGAGCCATTGCTGCGAGCGAGATATCACGAAAGAGCACTTGGAAGTTGCTGGGATTAAAGACCACGATGGCAAGGAGCATCGCAGTTGCTGCGAGAGATGGCCAGAATATCTTCCACCCCGAAAGTATCCAGAGCGCGACTATGGTCTCCACCACACCGAACGCGTGCAAAAGCACGAGATCGGAAACATACCCTTTCAGAAATGTAGGAAAGTACCCTATCCACGCATTCGGATCGACGAGAGCGTTGAGTGGCGGATAAAGAAACGCAAACGCAACACCTGCGCGAAGTAAGAGACGGGCGATGCGCTCACGCGTCATGGTCGAACTATTCGACGACGATGACCTTGCCGAATTTCTGTGCGCCCAAATGGTCGTGGTAATTCCACGTTCCCGCTTTTTGGAACGTAAAGTTGTAGTTGCCGGTGCTTCCCGCGCATTGATCGAACACTACTCCCGAAGCATCAGGGCAGTGCTCTTCCCGCGAGGTGCCGGAATACACCATGTGCGAAGGATGCTGTGCCGAGGCGACCCACATCTCTCTGCCGCTTGAATTTGTCCACGTGACCGTGCCTCCCTTCTTGATGGTCACTTCCGAGGGATTAAAACCGATCGTGGAATATGTTACTGCTGCTGACATCGGAGCGCCAGATGGTGTCGGTGACGGCTCCGACGGAGCAGGCGATGTTGAGGTCGCAGTCGGCGTTTCGCTTGTACCAAAATTACCCTGCCAAAGCAGATACCCCCCTCCAAGAATAATCACGATAACAAGAGCCCAAATAAAATTTTTCATATGTCCAACAAACTTGATTGATAAGATGACTAGTATAACATGTCGATTTTAAGGATTTTTTTGAGCCGCAAACTCGCGTCCATGGCCGATATCAGTGTTCACGGGAATTCCCTTCTTACAGAGATCGCATTCCGCCGCCTCCCACGACTCGAGATGCAGCTTCACGAGCGACTGGAACTCGTCGGGACTCCCGACTTCGTCTTTTGTAACGCCACCTCGATTCACAATCGCAATTGCCCCGACGATATTTCCTCCCGCGCCGCGTACTGCCTCGACGACTTTTTTGATGGAGCCGCCTGTC
>Ga0209542_10008655_pt1 | contig 18925 bp, 25 predicted proteins | sample RifCSPhighO2_01_FD_184028 | JGI IMG/M metagenome (GOLD analysis project Ga0209542, IMG submission 184028) | Soil microbial communities from Rifle, Colorado - Rifle CSP2_plank highO2_0.1 (SPAdes) (version 2) | ecosystem: Environmental > Terrestrial > Deep subsurface > Rock core/Sediment ...
TTCAATTCCTTCGGATAATATTTTCCAGGCATAGTACACCCGTAAACTGATAACAGTTTTTTTTCGTTTCCGAGTCAGGCTCGGTTTCCGAAAGAGACTTGCTGTCTAGTTTACCAGGTACCTGTCAAGATCGCTAAAGGAATCGCTTCAAAGATTAAGGACAATATTGAACATCATGTCGGAGAACTTGAAGTGTCCCATGTTTGGTACAAATATCCTCATCTTATAAAGCAGGATAAATTAACCAAGAAAGGAATAAATTTTGAGAAGATTTTCTCCCAATATTCACAGTATGATCTTTTCGGAAAATCAGGTGAAGTGATTGATATTCCATGGAATAGTTATGAACAAAAAGCCTTTGCACCAGATGGATCATTTTCCGACTCGTCAAAAGCGTCACCACAAAAGGGAAAAGAATACCATGATTATATGGTTAAAGTCCTTGTTGATTTTATTGGTTGGTTAAGAAAGTATAAGGGTCCAATTGGTAAACAATAAAATATGATTAAGTATATTTTAAAAACCTCCCCTTAGGCAAGGGAAGTTTTTCTGTTTAATACCAAGTTGGAATTGAGAGTCGGTGACCCAATATAAACATCAAATTCATAAAAGAATTTCCGACGATCCAATAGTTGACTGAGGTAAGAGTGTAAAGGGATGGTTTTACCGTAAATCTTTCTTTTTCTCTTCAAACTCCTTTTTATTGATTTCTCCTTTAGCGTATCGTTCTTTAAGAATATTCATCGATGTTTTGTCTACCCCGTTTTGTTTAGTGCCTCCTAAATAACACACTAAAGCAACAGCTCCTAGAATAATAAGAATCCAAAAGACTATCATAAATATCCAACCTAGACCAAAGATACTCCAACCACCATAGCCCATCATAGAATTTCCACCTCCCTTCGTCCCGCCGAAGCTCCAGGGAGCGAAGGCGGATCCCATCAGCCACATCATCGGCATAAAACCAACTCCGCTTGAAGGAATTTGAGCTGAAGTGTCACAGCCACTCAAGCGTTTACCCATTACAATGTGCATCTGTTTTTCCCCTTCTTCGCCCATCATGCTGATCATCATCTGATTCATTGCAGCATGTCTTTGAGTATTCCCGATTGACTGCCCCATAAAATACTCGCCCAGAGAACTATAGTTATCATCTGTAAGATTTTTACACTCAAGCTGTTTCGCTTGTAGTTTTTCCCAGATTTCTTTTCCTTCTGCCTCCTCACGGGCAGTATGGCCATCAGAGGAAACTGCTGATTGCGTTCCCATCATTGGTTGGGCAAAAGCCACTACTGGCGTAGTTACGATGGTAATAATAAGTGTCAAAAGAACGAACAATTGCTTCATATGTTATTTGCTCCTGTCAATAATTCCTTTGATAATTTCATCAACTTCTGCTGGTAAATTGCCAAAATTTGCGTTTGGAAAAAACTTAGGAAGAATAATTGGCCTCATGCCTGAAACGAATGTTTGACCTTCTTTTTGGTAGACGTTTATCTTACAAGGCAAGCAAAGACCGATTTTGATATCAGCCTTGAGTACCGCATAAGCACTTTTGGCATTGCAAATCTCGATAATCTTGAAGGGTTCAATCTCAAAACCTTTTTCTTTTAAGGTAGCGGTAACATCATGGATATAAAGTACCCTGAAACCAACATTCTTCGTTTCCTGTTCGACTGTTGCTACTGCTTCATTAAATGACTTTTCTGTTGTAACTGTGTAATCAAAATCCATAAGAATTTCCTTAAAAAGTGATAACTTTATCACTATCTGCAATCAGATTGTATAAATCTTCAATTCCACCCGCTGGACATTCTTTACCACTTTTTTGCTTTCGAATCACCATGCAAGTGCCACAAGCAACAATCTCTCCACCTGACCCCAGAAATTTCCCAACCTGTTTTTTAATATCAAATTGGTCAGAAGAATTTTTCTCATATTCCACCCCTTCGCCGATAAGAAAAACAGAGACCGTATCTCCTTTACTGAGTGCCAAATTAGCCAGTCTCAACGCATTCCAGTTTGTTTCTGCATGCTTGGTTGAAAGAATAATACTTAGTTTCATAAGGGTTAAGCCTTTTGAAAATTTCTTTGATAACCTTCTAAAAAACGGTGAATGAGCTTATCTGTTTTGCTAAGCGAAGAGGCAGCTACCCCCAAGAATTCCTCTCCATCTTTAGTAATCGCATAGGTTCTCCTGTCTTGTCCAGAGTTGTTTTTATCCCAGGAAGAAGTTACCCAACTCCTTATCTCCATCCTCCTTAAAGTCCTGTATAAGTTACCAATATCTACCTTTTCTCCGCAGTGTTTTTCCAAATCTTCCATTAAACCATAACCATGCGACGCACCCTTTGAAAGGAGAAGAAGGATGCAGGGTTCGACAAACCGTTCAATGGTGCCAAATCCTCTGGATCGAAAAGAACATCCACACGTTTTACACATATATGTAAATATCATATAGTAAAAAATGCTCACCTGTCAAGAGGACTCTAAAATAACTCAATTTTAAAGACCAAGAAAGAGTGGCTGGTAATCTATACGTTTTCTGATAGACAAGCAACGGACACAATCAAAGGTTATGTTTACCAAGCTTGGGAAAGTCTTTACATGTGGATATAGAAATATCAGGTATTTACATAAATTTGGTATATTAATTGCTAACTGGCTCGAGAAATGGTCACGCGTCCGTCCGTAGTCTTGACGAAGGAGGACAATTTCGGACAACTGACTGGGTAAACTACTTGGAATACCCTGTCAAGTACCCAGTTTGTTAACCAACTAGTGTAAAGGTTTTTTGGTAACGACGGCGGAAATCAACCGGCGTTGTTTTTAACTTCGTATGTATTCGTTTATTGTTGTAATAATAAATGGTCTGGTAAATATTTTCAATCAGTTCTCCCTCTGTCTCAAATCTATTAATATTCCCCAGCTCCAGTTTTAAGGTTGAGAAAAAAGACTCCTGATGGCCATTTTCCCAGGGAGAAGATTTTCTACTCATTGAGATAATAATATTCTTTGATTTAACAAAATCAATAAAATCTTTTGAGTCATATTCTGATCCTTGATCGGAGTGAATATATTTAGGGACAATGCCCGTCTTGTTAATTGCTTCAATTAAAGCTCCTAATACTAATTGTTTGTTGTGAAACCTTGAGATGTTGACTCCTAAAATCTCCCTCGTAAAAAGATCCATAATAACGGCCAGGTAAATAAACTTGTTTTGGAATTTAATGTAGGTGAAATCTGTCACCCAAACGATATTGGGTAGAATTGGACAAAATCCTTCAATCTCATTTTTAAACTTAGTTGGCTTCCTCCTCAAATCATCTTTTTTAACAGGACGTTTAAATCTTCTTTTGTAAGGTTTAATACCAAATTTCTTCATTACTCTTAAAATCCGTTTCTTGTTAAGCTTAAGATGTAAAGCTATTCTTTTATGGCCGTATGATGAGTGATCGGTCAACACGGATTCAATTTGACGTTTAACCTCCTCATCAATTGCCGGACGTTTGTAGTGGTAGTAGAGCATAGAACGAGATACTCCCATCTTAGCTGCCAACTCTGTTTTAGTTATTTGAGGATAGACCTCAATAAGCTTTTTCATAAACTCTATTTTTTTTTAATTTTTTAGTCTCAACTGTTAATTGGCCAATAATCGCCAGTAGATCCTGATTTTGTTTACGAAGACGAGCAAACTCTCGATAGGAGGGAGCTTTATCTAATCCTTGATTTAACCAGTTGTAAATGGTTTTACTTGACACTCCATGATCTTTTGAAGCTTGGGTAACTGAAACGCCGTCATTTTTAATTCGGGAGAGAATCTGTTCTTTTAATTCTTTGGGGATTACCCTAAAACTACCCATATGTGTTTTACCGGAATTTAAAACTTTTAAAATTTATTAAATTCCAGTTTACACTAATTGATTAGTTTACAGGGTACCTGCCATCAAGGAATACTTACAGCAAAATATTACCAGATTACGGATATGGGAGATTTTAACGGAAGAATATGGGATGGATCGCACGTATGATGCGATGTGTAAATATATTCAGGCTCATTTTGGGAAAAAGCAGACGGCATATGTGGTACAGGTAACAGAACCTGGAGAGGAGGCAGAGGTAGATTTTGGATATCTGGGACTGGTGAGAGACTCAGTGAGCGGTATGATGAGAAAGGCGTATGTATTTATCATGACCCTATCCTATTCCCGTCGGAGCTATTATGGGGTAACCTGTGATCAGACCGTTCTATCTTTGATCAAAGCGCATATGACGGCATTTGAGTATTTCGGTGGGGTTCCCCGACGGATCAAGATTGATAATCTCAAAGCTGCCATATTGCAAAACAGACGGTATGATCTTGAATTTAATCAGAATTTCCTCTTTTTCTGCTATCACTATGGATGTGTAATCACCCCCTGTACTCCCTATGAACCACAACAAAAAGGAAAGGTTGAGTCGCAGGTTGGATATGTAAAAAACAATTTTTGGGCAGGACGGACATTTGAAGACCAGGTAGATCTCAAACGTCAATTGGATACCTGGATGCGCACGTATGCCAATATGCTGGTGCATGGTACCACCAAACAGGTTCCTCATGAAATGTTTGTTTCTGAGGAGCGAACTGCTTTGCAGTCCTTACCGGCGACAGTATTTGTATGGCAGGAGCGGGTACGAAGACTGGTGAAACCAAACTGTCATGTAAATTTTGAGAGTAATTATTATTCGGTACCGCATCGATGGGTAGGAGTTGAGGTGGAAGTGAGAACGAGCGAGAATATTATCAAACTCTATGGAGATGATCAGGAAATTGCCACTCATGTAAAAAATAGCGGTACCGGCCTGTATGTCACCAATCCATCCCATTATCCTGAGCACAAAATCTATTCAGAGACAGGGTATCAGGCCAAATATGAGCAGAAGATGAGCGGGATTGGTCCCCATGCCCATGAATTATTTACCATCCTCATTGCCACTGACCGGCAGGGATGGAATCAAACCGTCCGCCGGATCTTGGGACTCACGGTTTTGTATGGACAGGTAAAAGTAGATAAGGCTATTAAACGGGCACTTCAGTTCCATGCCTACGCATATCCAACGATTCGACGCATTTGTGAGCAGAACCTCCAAGATATGGATGTGGAACAATTATTAATTTCTCCTGCGGCATCAGCGGAAGATACAAGACGGTCTGACTCGTTGAGCCGGAGTCTGGAGTATTACCGGGTGTAGGAGATCATATATCAACCACTATGAGCGCTCTCACCTATTTAAAACAGTTTCGTCTGGCAGGTATGGTAAAGAGTCTGGAGCTGAGACTCACGGAGGCGGCAGGCAATAATCTTTCTCATCGTGAATTTTTGGATATCCTTCTGGAGGATGAGAAAACGAATCGAGAAGACAATAGACGAAAAAAACTCTATGGTCGGGCCAAGGTTCCTGTTCAGAAACATATTGATGAGTTTGACTTTGCATTTCAGCCATCGATCAAAAAACAAGAGATATTGAATCTTGCAACCTGCGCCTTTATCCCCAAAGGAGAAAATATTGTGTTTGTAGGACAACCGGGAACCGGAAAAACGCATCTTGCAATCGCATTAGGATTGAAGGCATTGGGGTATGGGTATGTGATACTGTTTACCACAGCCCATGATATGATCACTACTCTTCAGGCGGCACGCGCAGACCATACATACAGACGGAAGATCGAGTATTACACAAAACCTGATCTTCTCATCCTCGATGAGTTGGGGTACAAAACTCTTGCGGCAACCACGGTCGAAGATTTCTTTGAGATTATTTCCAAACGGTACGAAAAGAAATCCACCATTATTACCTCAAACAAAGAGTTTCCAGCATGGGATTCTATCTTTTTTGATAAAACCTTAACCACGGCCATTATTGATCGTATCATCCACCACTGTCATACCGTTATCATCAAAGGTGAAAGTTACCGGTTTCAAAACAGAAGAAAAGACGGATAATGAATCGTCTATCTTCTTTCACCGGCCTTATTAGTCAAATCTATTCCCTATCAAACTATATCAACCACCGTTTTTATCTATATACGCATAATTTTATACTATTATTGTGCACAATTTTATTTTCCAGTTGACAGCATTAGATTATCGAAACCCTTTTCTCCAGCCATTCTAATTACTTCTTTGGGTGATTTATCGGTAAAAATCACATTGTCGGGAGTTTTTTGACTTAGTAACTTCTTATTACTAGTCATAACCACATTAACTGCACCCTCACAAGGAAAGTCATCACCAAAAATCTCATAGGTTCTTTTTCCCATCACCATAATTCCACAACTCTTCATCAATTTGTCAAACTCATTCCAGTCCGATTTCGCCACCCAATCGGAATCATCCCTCCCCTGAGTGATCAAGCCGTTTACTGAAATAGCCATATAAAGAATAACTTTCATGATTTACCCCCCATTTCTTTTAGTATACCCAACTAACTCAGGTTTGCAAGTTTGGGCAGGGTACCAGTTGAAAATTATCGGTTATGAGGGTTGATAATTCTTCTTTGTAATAATCAAGATTTTTGAAAAACTTTAGGCTGGTTTTTCTGAATTCTTCATAAGTCTTAAAATAGCGATTCCAGCTAGTTTCTTTTAAAATTACTGACTTTTACATGGAGAAATTTAACATCTGCTGAAGTGTTATTAGGCCAAAACCCATCTTCTCCAACTTCGATTACTAGATTTGGTTTGCGCACCTCATCCCAATCTCTAGTTAATAAACCCCAAGAAAAGCGCCTAAGATTAATTTGAAATAATTCATACACAGATTTTATCATTTTATAACCTATGGTCGGGGAAATTTTAACCCCTATTGGATTCAAACTAAGGAAATTAGGTTCTAAAATTGACAACTCAGCTCGCTAAGCTGAATGCTTACAGAACTTATAAATGGCTAGAATATAATGAAAGTGTTGAATATCTTGAAGTCAAAGTAGAGGAATTATTACGGGTAATTTAGAGTCTGTAACGTTTTACCTATATTTAAAAAATAGCAGATTGCCTAATAAGAGAGCTAACAATGAAGAGTCGGGCATGTTACTTGGAAGGATATTTTTTTGTATTGCTAGTACAAATAATGCACTCATCAATGCGACAAAAAATCCATGAAGCGTTTGTCTTTGTTTATTTACCGGCGAGGTCATCGGTTCTGCGACCATGACAATGGTATAAAAAAGAATACCCGGACTTATAAATACACTTATCAACGACTTTGCTGAGAAAGATGAGGAAAACAGTACTGACAAAATACTAAAAAACAGCAAAAAACTTATGACAGTATGATATTTTTTATATCTGTGACACGATACAAAACCTAAAGCTAATAGAGACAACATGAGCAGAACGTTAGGTATCGTGAAAGCTTCCGGAGTATATAGTGTGGCGGCCCACCAAGACGGATAGAGATCAAATATGACCCATCCTACGATAAGCCCTGATGCTGCTGGATTCAAAATATGCCTTCCTGAAATCCGCACAAAGTTTTTCATTCCCATCGCAGCTAAACATATCGCAAGAATTTGGTACCACGAAGCGCTAAGATCAATAATAAGAGCAATAATTAGCCCCGTTATTATTGCAGAGTATGGTATAAAAAAAGTTCTTCTTCGAAAAAACGTAAATAATAAATCCGCTAATACGGTAAAACCTATGCATAAAACGAAGAGATATAACGACAGGTAAATCGGTATACCAAACGAGGTTGTAACAAAAAAAAGGGTAAGTAAGAAAATAAACAGTACCTTTGGATTATTTTTAAGTACATGTGTACTATCAGACATATTCTCTATTAATAGTTAATAGGGACTTAATAGGGACGTGCTCTGACTATCATGTCGTAAGTATATGATATATGCCTAGAGCTTCTCGTCCAGACTACTCTGATCAATTTTATCATATATTCAATATTGGATTTGACAGCAAAACAATATTTAAGACAGATATAGATTACCTCCGTTTTCTGAAAAAACTTGAAGAAAGTAGTTCATGGGAAGAAGACTGAAGTAATAATTGAAAGAGGATAATTTCTAGAAGCAGTGTTCATTTTCGTCTAAACTTATTATATCAGACTATTGTAGAGCCAATATGTACGGTTGAGCTTTTACATATAGCTTCATGACCCGTTTCATTTTCCTTGTAGGTTTCCCTTTGTAGTATCTCCTTCTTATTGTTTTCTCGATCTTTTCGTCTTGGAGTATATCAGAACTAACGTTTGTTATTAGATAAACAGTGTGTTAAGATGTGGATCTATGGGAAACTATAATCGAAACGACCGATCAGAATCAAGAGGAGACTTTGACCGAAGGGGTTTTGGAAGACGAAATTTTGGAGGCCGTGGCGAAAGAAGAGAAATGCATCAAGCCGTTTGCAGCAATTGTGGAAAGAACTGTGAAGTGCCTTTTGCGCCAACTGGCAGTAAACCCGTTTATTGCCTCGAATGTTTTAAAAAAAACGGTGGTGGAGCCGATTCAAGAAGGTTTCAAGATAGAAGCCCAAGAAGGCCGGATTTTGAAATAAGAAACGAGTTAAGGCCACAAAAAAACGAACAGTTTGAGGCAATTAACCGCAAATTGGACAAAATATTGAATATACTTGCGGTTACTACCGTAAAAGAAGAAAAGGAAACAAAAGCAAAACCCGAGGAAATAACAATGATTGCCCAAAAGAAAACGAAAACCCCCAAAAAGAAAACTCCGGTTACAAAAAAATAATTTAAAACAATTTTGCTCCACCTGATAGAAAATACCAGAACCTATTTTGCTTGATACTATCCGAACTTATTATACACAGTAATATGGCAAGTAGTGAATTTTTTTCACAGGTATGATAGAATTTACCTGTCGTAGAGCTATGTTTATTAAAACATTAGACTACAAAGAAATTAGATAGCCAAAAGGAGACATAATGGGAAAAGAAAATAGCAATGGTTATTCTGGGCAACCACCAGACCGATTTAGCATAGTTAAAGATGTACTGCTTTTTCCAAGAACGCTTGCAGAATTGGTTAGCGAATTACAGAGACTTAACGACCACTTAGATAGACTGGGGGTTACGCAAGAAACACTTCCGCAAGCTCTGGAGCAAGTAAATAGTATAAGTTCGGCACTGCGAGGATTAGAAATGATGCTTGCTGGGACTTTAGGTTATAATGTGGTTAGAGAAGATAAATCTGAACCTGGTAATAAAGACGATGGATCCAATCTCTAGCTCCGCATTCCTAGGATTAATCGAACTGATTGGAACAAATTAAACTTTTAACCCTCTTTTCTTAATTTCTTCTAAAATCTTCCCACCTAAAGGATGACAAGTGCAATTCCTGACATGCTCAAGATGCCATTTAATCCTCTCGTCAATGGTAGGATTTTTTGGCATTCGATTTTTAGAGTGCCACTCGGCATTCATCCTCATAAAAGTTTTGATAGGTTAACTCTAATTATTTTATCATCTGATGCAGCAGGATTTCCTCTGCCATCTCTATTGCTGGTGGTTATATACAGCATGTTGTCAGGTCCGCGGATAACATCCCTGATCCTGCCAAATTGTCCTTGGAAATGTTCTTTGAGCGATATATTATCTTTGTCAATTACTGCCTCGTACAAAGTTTGGCCTCGTAGTCCACCGAAGAATATTGAATTCTTAACAAATGCTGCTCCGGCAGGAGCCCAGGTGGTCAATGAGCCTGAATGCAGTTTTGGCGTTTTCATGCCGGTTTTGGTTTCATCGCCTTGGATAGTCGGCCAGCCGTAATTGGCGCCTTTTTCGATTCGATTTAATTCGTCCAAGCCAGATAAAACTCCGGAACGGCCATGTTCGGTAGCCCACAACTGTCCAGTGCTATCCCATGCTAGTCCCTGGGGATTGCGGTGACCATACGAATACACTAGGTTATCAAACGGATTTCCCGGTGCAGGTTTACCTTCGTCAGTTGACCGCAAAATCTTGCCGCCCAAGGCGCGGATATCTTGGGCTTGTGAAGGATTTTCCGCATCGCCGGTGGTGATATAGAGATAGCCATCTGGTCCGAATTTTATTCTCCCTCCATTGTGATTAGACGCACTTGGTATTCTATCAATGATTATCTGCTCGTTTTTAAGTTGCTCGTCTTGGTAAGTCATCCTGACTACACGGTTTAGAACATTACCATTATTTTCACTGTAGGTGTAGTACAAATAAACATAATGATTAGTAGCAAAATTAGGATGAATAGTTATCCCCAAAAGACCTCCTTCCCCAATCTCTTTAACGCTATTAAGAATTGCTACAGGTTCGGATTGAAGATTATCGTTGCTATCTATCAATCTTACTTTTCCATGTCTCTCTGTTACCAGCATGCTTTTATCTGGCAGAAATACCATACCCCAGGGTGGGTACCGTCCACAAACTGGCACCTGTAAATAGTACTTCTTCTTGTAATGATAGCATAGACTGGTAAAAGATGGGGTATATGAAAAAATATACCTGTCCTCACTGCAACAGCACTCATTTTGTCATTCGTAAAACGAAACGAGGTAAATCAATCAGGTTTTTCTGTAAAGCGTGTCAGAAATACTTTTCTGTAAACACTCATTGGGTAAACCAAAAAGAAATTCTCTCAGACCATTTGGATGGACTCTCCTTCCGAAAGCTTGCGGTCAAATACGGTATCAGTAAATCATTAGCTTGGGAAATATGTCATGAGGAGCTTGAAAAATTACCCAATAATAATCAATTTACTCATAAGTACTGCAGCCGCTTCTCCAAAATTTTCTTGTTTGATGGCAAATACTTTAATATCGCTTCTGAAAAATATGACTGGGTGCTTTTATGGGGGGTTGATTACTTTCGTCATGATATACCGGTGTTTACCATTTCTCCTTCGGAAAACTATCAATCATGGAGAAAATATTTTGCCTACTTTAGGATTTTAAACTGCTATCCTGAGCTTTTAGTTTGTGACGATAATGTTAACCTTAAAATGGCAGCAAGAGACGCCTTTCCTCAAGTAAAGATTCAAACCTGCTACAACCATTTCAAAGAAAACATCAGACGCGATCTTCGCGTTAGATCAGATGGTAAAGAGCGATACCGAGACTTTATGGGACGAATTGAGTCGATTCTTAATTCATCACAAAAGATTTCAGATTATACGCTTAATCATTGGCTTTTTTGTTTGTTTAGAGATTACAACCAAGATGCTGTTTGTTTAAACATCTTAACCAATATTGAAAAATACAAAAGAGAACTTTTAGCATATCGTCATATCCATCAAGCACCAGTAACAACTAATCTTATTGAGGGATTAAATGGTCATCTGGAGGGCCGACTTCAGAAGTTAAGATCATTTCAAACAGAAAAGTATGCCAAACTTTGGTTTAATGGCTACATCTTAAAAAGAAGATTCACGAAATTTACCGATTGTAGCCTTAAATTCAGATATCTGAATGGTTGTCGAGGGGTAGAACAAACAAAAAAAGACCGGGTTGATCTACCGCTCCTTTTCTAGCCTCTATCAACCGTTTTTGTTACGGTACTTAATCTGGCTCCCCGACGTATCTACAGTTCGAAACAATTTTGGCCTTCTGGGAGAAATTAAGAAAAGTATATCAGGAAGGGGAAGATCATGTTTAACTTCTTCAAGACTGAACTCTACAACGAGCATACATTCTATCCTGCGTTTCTTCATGATCTTGAGAGATGTAGACAAGAGGTTATCATCGAAAGCCCGTATATAACCGCATTGCGAATGCAAACTTTTTATCCAATATTCAAAACAATATTGGATCGCGGAATAAAAATTCATATTATTACCAGAGATCCTATTGAACATAATGAAGAATATCGGTATCAGGCTACGGAAGAAATATTGCATTGTGCAGAAATTGGTATAAATGTGGTCTTATTGACAGGCTATCATCATCGAAAAATAGCTATTATTGATAGAGCAATGCTGTGGGAAGGAAGCCTGAACATTCTATCTCAAATCAATAGTCTGGAAGTTATGAGGAGGATAAATGAAAAAGGAATAGCTCGAGAAATGTTTAATTTCTTAAAACTTTTTTAATTTTATCTGAATAGATCTTTATAGTATTAAATTCATCTTCTGTAAGAGCTCTTGAGTGAGCTATCTTTATTCGGATTGGTTTTAATTCAGTAAGTTTTGAAGTGATAGTTTTAAGATTGGTTTCACTTATAACATTTTTAACTAAAGAAATTGTTGTTCTTTTTTCTAAAATTATTTTTAAATCTGTAAAGTCAGAATACTCAATTGAATCGTATTTAATGTGATCAATATGTAGATTTTCCTCTTCAATTTTTCTTTTTTCTTCCCATTTATCTAACATTTCTTGTGGAATTTTTGAAGCCAAGCCCTCTCTGTTGGGTTGAATAATATATTTAGTAATAAAACTCCGAAGGTATACCTCCAGATTAAAAATATAATTATAAGCTGGAAAGTTGTATATCTTATCAACTTTTTGTGCACTAACTGAAGTTATTTCTTTTGCTAATTTTTTTGGTAATAAATCTTGAGGTCTCTTTTCATTTAATGTTTGGATGTTTAATTTTTGGATATTACTAACAGCATCCAATATAGGAGAGCCAACAGCATTATTTGCAATTCCTTGCCAAACACTTGTACCGGCAATCTTCTGAATTGACTCAATACTACCAAGTAAAGTAGCAGCTAAAGTTGCTGGTGCTACTCCCATATTAGAGTAAATATCTGCAATACTATTTAAGCTCTGACCGATATTTGATAATGCAGATAAGGACGCATTTGCATTCCCAATATTAGGTACAGTAAAAATAGGGATATTGAACTGTGGAAAATCGACTAGATAGTTACTACTTTTTCGTGAGTCAAGAATTCGCTTTGCCGTTGATGCTTTAGACATTGGAATATGTAGATTTTCTCCTTTAATATAAATTTCTTCGAGTTCTTTATCACTCAACTTTTTTAATTCATCCACAATATCCATCGTCATTTAGAATATTTTTATCTTTAAAACCTCACCAATTTTATGAAGCTTTTCATAGGAGGTATTTATTTCTCCTCTTTCAATCCGGGCATAGTAATTGACATGCATGCCTGTTTTTTTAGCTACCTCCAATTGAGTAAGATTAGCTTTCTCTCTGGCTCTTTTAAGTTTTTCACTCAACTCTTTTCGTGTACTTTCATTACTACCCATATATGTATAGTATAACATTCCTTATTATATAGGTGAAACTGTAGATATAATTTTTTCTTATAGACTCTTCTTGTAAAATCCTTTACTATTAAATTAACAATGATTCAATCTAGTATTATGCTGACAAATGATAAGCTCATTCGGACTGCTTTGAAGCGGAATCTAGAAATTGATCACAAGAATGATCTACACACAAAAATTATTGAAGAACTTGGGCTCACTCATGGTGCTGCTCGTGTAGATATTGCTGTCGTTAATGGAATACTTCATGGATATGAGTTAAAAAGTGATCTTGATACGTTAATGCGCTTACCAGAACAAATGAGAATATATAACTCTGTATTAGATAGAATTACCCTTGTTGTTGGCAAAAGCCATTTACACTCAGCTATTCAATTAATTCCGGAGTGGTGGGGTATCGTAATTGCAAAAATGACTGATTCAAATGGTGAAATTATTTTTCTTAACATCCGTGAGCCAGAAGAAAATCCTCACAAGGATAGTCTTTCAATTGCAAAATTATTATGGAGAGAGGAAGCGTTGGCTATTTTGGAAGAAATAAATCAAGCAAAAGGTGTGCGCTCAAAACCGAGACAGATGATATATGAGCGACTGGCATTGGTACTAGACCAAAACACCCTAAGAAATAGGGTAAGAGAATATTTATTTTCTAGGGTAAATTGGCGATCTGAGAAATTACACAAGCTAAGTGATGATTAATACCGGCTCTTAACCATGTTCTTGGGGTACCCGTTTCCTTTGTATTAATATCTTTACCTTTCTCAACAATATAAGCATCACCAAAACTAAAATCTTCTCCAAAAAATTCTTGCTGTTGAGATAATAACTGCGCATTAGCTGGATATTGTGCAAAGCCTTTACTTTTCTCACCTCTCAATCCTTCTCCTCTCATAATCATATATTTATCAGACAAAGTATATCTAATACTTGCACTCGGATTCATACCTGGAGAAGGTTCACTGTATATAGGATGTTGTATTGTATAGTCGCCAAAAGAGGGTTTTCTTTTCAAACCATTAGAATTAATTTGATTAAACCAATTATTCCAATCTTGTCGGTCAATTTTATGTAAATCAGGCAAAAAATTTGTTAGGTCTTTAGGGAATGAACCACTTATAACTGTAAATGTTCTCCAGTCGTGAATATTTGGGATCTGCTCAATTATTTCAGCTAGTCTTAAACACTGTCCATCAGTAATTTGCAAATCTACTAACAAATCGATTTCTTGATGCTTTAATTCACTTAAAGTTAAAAAGCTATTGATATCTGCTATAAGGGGGGCGCTATTGAAATTAGATTTAAATAATCGTAATCCTAATCCTTTAGCATTTTCTTTAGCCAAAGATATATAAGCGTTTTGAATATGTGATGATGAGTTTAGAGCTATGACGGGAATTAAATATAGTTCACGTATTCTTCCTTCTGATAGTATTTTTTTAAGCCCATCTACTCTTAAGGAAATATCTATTAAACTTAAATCAATAAATATAGGCCCTTTGCCCCAGTATTTTAGGATCTCTTCAGGTATTTTAGGTAGCTTTTGTTTAAGAGTCTCAATTGATTCAGTCAATAATTCTTCTGGAGTTTTTCCAGTTCCATCTTTCTTAACTCGAGCTGGTTGAGGCATAATGACTTCAATGACAGGTGTGATAAATTTTTTTTGTTCATCACTTATTTTTTCTAGTCCCTCCCTTTCAGCTGCTTTCCATCTCAATATTGGTACATAGTGTTTTGTGCTAAACATATTAGTTTCTCCATTCTACCTCGGGAAAATGTTTTCTAACTTCTCCTTGTCCCACGAGTGAAATTAAATAACGATAACGTTCATCTTCATGTCTCATTCTTCCAGCTACAATAGCTGGATGAATTCCCAACTCTCTTGCTAGACTTTGTGCTGCTACCGGCGAAGGTACTAGTCTTGCTGGACTATTTTCCCATTTATTTTCTGGAATAAGAGCTTCTCCTGCTAGGTTATCAGCCTCTTGTTCTTGTGTATTATTAGTATCTGGTTTATCTAAATCATCATAAAAAAGATTAGTTGTTTGGTAATAGTGCAATGATAAGTGTGCCAGCTCATGCATTAAGGTGAACCAAAAATTATCAAGGCGATCCTGTCTTATAGTTAAGCCGATAACAGGATGATCTTTATTGATCATAAGAGTTGCTCCATCTAAATATGTTTTAGGAAAGTGTGGCTCGACTATAAAGCCAATTCCATAGTTTTTAAGGAAATTGCCCACTAAAGCAGGTCCATTCGACTCTTTACTTAATTGCGCTACTTTTCGCATAAATTCTTTGTCCATTGTTCCAGGCTTAAATTTTTGTGAATATTTAAATTCATTTGCTCGTTTAGAAATATAAGCAGACCAAGCAGTAAGAGCATGTTTATCCATCGGTCTTACAGATCTAACATAATATGATTTACGAAGCATTCCTGCAAATAGTGAAGGGGATCCAACTGGTTCAAAAAAACTTTTCATTAGTGTTTTAATATCAAAATCCTTTAATGATTTATTTGCAAAGTACCCTCTGTTTTCCATTTCTTTTAATGGAAATCGATTCCAAGCCATATTATCTACATCTCTAAATTCATCTGATTCTTTTAAAAGCACCTTTGCTGGAATTCCTAAACCAGCTTCAAGAGCTCTCATCATTGATATGGTTAATGGACGTTTTCTAGAAAGCACTTCTGATACTTTACTTCTGTTCCCAATGTAAGGGATTAAATCTCTTGGTTTTAATTTTTGTTGTTCCATTCGAAATAAAATAGCATCTATAGGATCAGGAAGTTCGTCTGGATATTTATTATCTTCATAATCTTGAACTAGTTTAGTTAAAAGATTTAATTTTTCTCCTTCTTCAGATTCAGGATCTAAATTTTTGTCCATTAAAATACCGACGAGCTCCAATGCTTCTTTATATTCTGCCTCTGTTTTTATTAATTTAATTTTTATTTCCATAATTTCCTTTCTATTAATTGATCTACCACCTCATATATTCTGCATGTGTGCCAGCTTTCTTTACTAATACTATTTTATTTTGATAATCCACTTTAACGAGTAACCGATATTTATTGCCCTTTATATTAAAAACTACTTGGTTATCCTTTAGAAAACTCGCGGATGAATACCTCTGCTTAACGTCTATTGACCTACTCCATTCAGCAGTTTGTATTTCAGCCTGCCAAGAGTTTACTTGTGAATGTACCTCTGCATACTTATTCTTAAAGTCATCAAGGACAGCCTTTCCTATGAGTTTCATGTCTGTTAATTGTAATGGTTATCTTTAATAATGTTCCCATTTTAGGAACATTATATGGAGTATCTTCCGAATTGTCAATACCAATTTATTTCTTTTCTCCGTAGTTTTAGAAGCAGTTAAAATTTTGAAGTCAGATTAATTTTTTCCATAATTTCCATAGTTTTCATTAAAGAAGCAATTATTTTTTGATAATGTGTAATATCTTCATATTCCAATTTTTTACCTTTGCGGTCTTTTAACCATTTTTGTGCCGGTTGATATCCTCCGATATAAAATTCCCAAGCTGCTTTAGACACATTACCAAAATATTGAGTAGAATTGATGAAAACTTTATCTCCTCTTAGCTCAACCATTTCTACTGAATTATCGCCAATTATGGGGTAGAGAGTGCCATTTGTTGATAGATCTTGACCCTCAAGTAAATGAAGCTTACGAAGTCTTTCACCTAGTTTGACTAATTTCCAAAAACTTTGTTTGTTTTTTACAACTGGTATGCGAGGGAAATCTGCTTTCAAAAAGTCTTTATAGGTTTTCCTATATTGAGGTGAATGCAATACGGCATAGACATAATCCAAAATATCTAAGGGACTAATGGTCGATTCTACTCCGATTTTCTTTTCTTTATGATCATCAATCCATTGATACTCTCCAATAGTGGAAAGTAATAGCTTCAACAAGTTGGGATTTAAGTTCGGAAGACGTCTTTTACCTATTAATGTTGATTGATTTTCATCCTGATACAAATAGAGGGGAAATACAGATTCTGCACCGATCATCCCTGGCCTGGTCCAACTTCGCGTGTCAATAGTTTTATCTGTTATGAAAACTGGAGGTGAATCTTCTGGAAAGCCTCTTTTGGCCAATAAACCTATATTATCTCCTATATTTAGATGCCTCATCGTACCTTCTCTCATTCGAGATATAAGATTCTTATCCCAATATGTCCATCTTTGGTCAAAAGGACGATAATTAACCTTAATTAATTTTTGATCGTCAAGCTGTCCAATATTTCTACGCGCGTGGCCCACTGTCCAACCGGCAACCTCCTTAAGAGAGTATTTTTGTTTAATCTCAATATCGGCGATAGTTTGATCACAAAAATCTCCAACCTTTTCTAGTAGTTTTTTTCGATTAAACTCAATAATAAATTCGTCTCTTGATGATTTAATGCCGTTATTTTTATGAGGAAAAAGATCATCCATACAAATACCTCGTTCGTATTGGCTCTTTAATTTTTTGCTTGGTTGTTTTTTGAATGAATAACGCTCCGTATCAAGAACAATCTCATCCCATTTGATATCCTCAATAAGGACATTTTTAAGTGTCTCAAATTTGTTTTTTCTTGTGCCCCAAAGGTCATGCCGATAAATTTGTGCTGACCCCTTTTTATTTTTATTTTTGTTTTTTACTGCTATGATAATAGCCACGCCCTGTTGAATATCAAAGACATTTTCATCTTTCGAACCATCTGGAGATATTTCCTTGGTTTTAGAATTACCGTGCAAATCCAAAACATAAATCTTGTTAAATGTTTGGGTCAGATGCCATCTCATTCCTCGGAAAGTTCTATTTTCTAGGTAACCATGATTAGTAATCATCGCCACAACACCTTCACCCTTTTTGTTGATAAGGTTTTCTGCAAATGCAATGAACTTCACATAGTCGTCATTAAGCATTTTTGAGTTACGTTCTTGCAGTTTTTGTTTTCCTCCAGGTTCGAACTTATATTTTTCAACCAGCTTCCTAGAAAAATTGGTTTTATTATTACTTTCAACTGAGTAGGGAGGGTTACCCATAACAATCATAATTGGTCGTTCGTTTTTAATAATGCTGGCTGATTGTGCTTCTTCACTAATTGCTTCTGCCAAACCGAAACTGAATAGATCATCACCAATCTTTATCCCTTCTTCAAGTGTGTTCGTCAAATATATCCCTAAACGCCGGTTAAAACGGTCAACACCTGTGTCTCTAAGCGTCATTGCCAATTTCAAATGAGCAATGGTATAAGGAGCCATCATAAGTTCAAAACCATATAGACGAGGTAAAAGCTCGCTATCAACATAGCTTTGCCATAAGCCCTCTTGCCCTTTAAACTTTTTGTAGATGAATTTGATTGTTTCGTTTAAAAATGTCGCTGTTCCAACGGCTGGGTCAAGTATTTGCACTTTATGGAATTGTACTCTTCCTTTTGTACCCTGCACAACTGTTTGGTGGTCAACTTTTTCAGTAGAAGCTAACCCTTCTGATATACCCACCTAACTCAGCTTTGCAAGTTTAAGTTTGGAACGACAGTATTAACCAATCGAAAAATCGGACTGAATTGAGGCTAAATTAGTTTTGAGGCTAAATCTACTGTGATTTCAGCAAACTGTTAATATCAAACAACTCGTATTGATGTTTTCTCATAAGTCTCGCAAACTCATTATCGCTCATATTATACGCTATC
>Ga0209542_10008657_pt1 | contig 18921 bp, 23 predicted proteins | sample RifCSPhighO2_01_FD_184028 | JGI IMG/M metagenome (GOLD analysis project Ga0209542, IMG submission 184028) | Soil microbial communities from Rifle, Colorado - Rifle CSP2_plank highO2_0.1 (SPAdes) (version 2) | ecosystem: Environmental > Terrestrial > Deep subsurface > Rock core/Sediment ...
TTCCTATAGGCAGTGAAGTTAATCTCACTATAAATAACAGCGAAGGAAATAAAACTATCTATCAAGATGATGCAATATATCTTAATGGAACATTAATAACAGGGGATTCCGGAGCAACTCTGAGATTGTATAATAATGGAAGTTTAATTAATGCTGGAACAAGTCAGATATTTAATCTAACGACGTTTAGCAATACTGGGACTTATAATATTAGCGTTTATTATATTTCAACACAAAATTATACTCAGAGCAGCAGGACATATTATGTGAATGTGATTGCTAGACCTGATACAGAATATCCTTTGTTTAGTTCCTTTTCTGATAATAATGCTACATTGGTTGGAAGTGGAACAGCCAACTTTAATGTTACATTGCAAAGTACGAATGGAACTGTATTTTTAGCTATAAATGGAACAAACTTTACCGCTTTTAATTCAACTGGAAATGTATATAATGTTTCTGTATTTTTACTTAATGGGACTTATAGTTATTATTGGAATTCATGGGGAAATGGAACAGGGAATAATTATAATGTCAGCGCGCTCAGGCATTATACTGTAAACAATGCAGATACGACCTTTCCTTACTTCGTGACTATTCCTGCGGATCAAACTATTAATTATACGCAGAATTTCGGAGTAGTATTCGTGGGAGATGATAGTGTTGGCTTTGGATATTATTCTATTAATTGGTCTGATACCTTTAAGATAAATCAATCTGGATTTTTGAATAATACAATTCAATTGACGACAGGAACTTATAAAATAAATGTAACTATTAATGATACAAGCAACAATATAAACTCAACAATATTTACAGTTATAGTTAATAGAAAACAATCTTCATGTTCAATAAGCTCTAATTCTCCACAGACTTATCCTAATCCAATTAATGTAACTGGAAGCTGTGATAATGTTGAGGAAGGGTCTGTTCTTTATAGGGATAATATAAATGTAACTGGGGAATTGGGGATAAACAAGATTCTTGGAGCAGGCAATTACACTTATAGGATAAATGTAAGCCAAACACAAAATTATACGAATGCTTCTGCTTCTGTATCAGTTACAGTTAATCAAAATAATAGTTATATGTTGTCTCTTGCTCTTGCCCCGAGTACGAACGTAACCTATCCTATTGAAACAACAATGACGGGAAGTGGATGTCCTTCGGAGATAATTTGTACTCTTTATAGAAATGGAACAAGTAAAAGCAATCCCGATACAGCAACTCTAGGGGTAGGGAATTCGCCTTATGCTTATGTATATAATACAACTGGAAATGCTAATTATACCAATGCCAGTACTTCTCAAACATTGACTATAAACAAGGCGACTGGAATAGTAAATACTTTTATTGATAATGTTAGAGCAAATAAAACAGTAAATAATAATACTCAAGTTTTATTAAATGGCACACTTGTTAATGGAACGGGAACAATAAAGCTTTATAACAACGGAACTATAATCAATAGTGGGGCAAGTCCTATATCTAATTTCTCAAACTTTACTATCTTGGGTTTGTTTAATATAACAACAGTATATGCAGGCAATGAGAATTATACCTCTGCTATAGAAACATTCTTTGTCAATGTAACTCTCGATACAACCCCGCCACAAGTTGTAATTAACTTTCCAATAGATGGAGCAAGTTACACGTCTGATAGTCTTCCATTATACTTTAATGTTTCTCTGAATGAAAATGGGAATGTTCAATATACTTTAGATGGGGGTATAAACAATGTGTCTATGACAAGTAATGAAAATACATTTTTTGGAACTTTGTTTAATGCAACAAATGATTCGATTGCAGATGGCAGTTATACATTCCAAGCTTATGTTAATGATACAGCAGGAAATAAAAATTATACTACGGGAGCTAATTTTTCAATTAGCACAACTGCTATTGCTTCTTCCAACGCTTCTCAGGCAGGAGGAGGGGGAGGATTTACGAGAATAGATAATTTTGTTATTGATAAAGACTTATTAGATATAAAAATAAAACAGGGAGAAAGAAAAAGAGAGGCGATAATTGTCACGAATAAAGGAAATATTAATGCAGATTTTAATATAGCGGTACAGCAAATAGGAAGGTTCTTAATCTTAAGTGAGGAATCATTCACACTTTCTCCTGGAGAATCTAAGGAAATTAATGCCGCCTTTTTTGCAAGTAGAAATGAATCTGCCGAGATTGTTTATGCAGGCAGAATAATTATAAAATCCGGCTCAATTAGCAAAGCAATCAATGTTATTCTAGAGATTTATCAGGTGGCTGCTTTATTTGATGTAAGATCAGAATTGGCAGATATAGTTGTAACTTCGAACCAAAAAATGGAAGTGAACATAGACTTAAAGGATATAGGAGACTTAAATAGAAAAGTTGATGTTGTTTTAGGATATTTCATTAAAGATTTTGAAGGTACCGAGATAAAACTTGGGGAGGAAACAGTGGGGGTTTTTGATAGTCTTTCAGTAAGAAGAAGGGTTCCTATTCCAAGTAAGTTAAAGCCTGGAGATTATTTGTTTTATGTAAGATTGACCTATTCGGGCAGTATCGCAACAAGTTCAAATCGTTTTACGCTAGAGGGAGAAGATCCTGTAATTTCATTTGTTAGGGGTAATTTAGTGATAATAATAAGCGCTTTGTTGCTTATTCTATTGATCGCAAAGAGAAGATATATTCTCTCTTTTGTAAAAAAAGAATATCTAATAATTGGGAGCAGCCTAAGGAAATTATTGGAGAGAGTATACGTATTGTATCTTAGAGTTAGATATATTCCTCATCTTTTAGTAGAAAAGGAAAAGGCGGGATTGTATGACGAGAAAATAGCTAAGATAAAGCATCTTCCTAAGAATATTAAGGAAGCAGTAAGGAATTATGTGAACAAAGTGAGCAATATCTTTCCTCATTCTAAATATAAGGAATATTTAATAACATTTATAAAAGAATTTTCAGAAAAATTGCATGTTGCATATCTTAGAATTATATATATTCCTCATCTTTTAGTGGAAAAGGAAAAGGCGGGATTGTATGACGAGAAAATAGCTAAGATAAAGCATCTTCCGAGAAGTATTATAGGTATTATGGGAAATTATTTGAATAAATTATATTCTATTTTTCCTAGATTTAAATATAAAATCCTCAGAAAATTTAAGAAAAAACAAGTTTTTACGTCTTATAAAAGATTGAAGAAATCTTAGTTGTTTTACTTTTGGGAAGAAAGAGATATGTAAAAAAGGATAGGATTAAACATTAAAATGATTCTTTTGGATGCATTAATATCTGTATACTACATGTAATAATATAACTAAGAAGATTTTTAAATATCGTTTACTCACGGATTACATGAAAGAGAGGATGGTTTGGACGGTTTTTCTTGTTTTGATAGTAGCTTCTTTGATTTCTGCAGGTTTGTTTGATTGGTTTAAGAAGGATGTACAGCTTGCGCCTTCTGAGCAGACAAATGTAAGAATTGGTGTGGGGAATGCAGATCCTTCAATTACAAATCTTGACGCAATAAGTGCTGTTATTTTATTGCCTGCTCCTGATACAACGGCAGTTTCTTTTACTTTTACGGCGAGAGATGCAAATGGTGCTAATGATTTGGTTGATTCGACAGCAAGTGCTTCTTTTACAAAGACAGGCGAGACAACAAGAACTAACCCTTGCACATTTGTCTCACAGGCAGGAAAATCAAAAACCTATCAGTGTAATGTTTTAATGAGCCATTATGACATAGAGGGAGTTTGGGATGTAGCGGTAAAAGTTGAAGACCAGCAGGCAGTGCAAGCAACAAGTGCTTCAACGTTTACTGTAAATCCGTTAAAGGATATTGCAATAAGCCCTTCTCAAATTGACTTTCCTGCAGTTGCTCCGGAACAAACAAATATTGCTCCAATTGGAGGACAGGTGACTAGTGTAAGAAATAGAGGAAATTACCAGGGTACGTTAAGTATATCTGCTTCTAATTTAATAGGGGAAACGAATCCAGCGGAAAATATTCCTGCTTCAAGTTTGAAAGCATCTGGATTGTCCCAAGCAGCTAGTGTTTGCTCGACTGGAACCTCTCTAGTGTCTGGCTCTGTAACGTCAATAGCAGGTACACTTGTTAAGAGGGGTCCTGATGATGGCAGCAGTAATATAGAGGAGATTTCATATTGTCTGACTTTAGTTCCAGATTTAAGTTCGCAATTTTACTCAGCAACTGTAGCAGGAGGTAATGCATGGACAATACAAATATAAAAATAATGGCTCTTGGAGTGTTAGCTTTGTTTTTTATAACTACAGTAACCGCGTTAGGAGTGAGCCCTTCTTATTGGAAAGAAAATCCTTTAAAAATGTATCCTGGTCAGAGCAGAGAAGTAACCCTAACATTACTGCAAAGTTCTGAGGAGAAGAGTTCAGCAGAAGTTCAGGTTTCACTAATAGAAGGTTCAGAGATAGCTAAAATAAAGTCTGGACAGGACTACACTGTTGAATCGGGATCTAAAGAAGAGATAATATTAGAGATTACAATTCCTAATGATGCGGGACAGGGAGAGACATATAATGTAAAATTAGCAATAAGCCCCAAGCCTGATGAGAGTGGACAGGGAAATATACAATTGGGTATTATTTACAATGAAGAGTTTCCAGTTATTATAACTGATAAATCTGGTATGAGTCAAGTAGAGGCTAAAAAAAGCAGTAATAGCATAGTAACAATCGTTATAATTATAGGTATTTTAATATTGTTAAGTGTATTTGTTATTACTTACGTACTATTAAAAAGAAAAGACAATTAGAGATTATTTTTGTACTTATTGATGATATGATTCTCTGGATAAGTAAGGTTGAGGTAGTTTTTAGGAAGTAAGTATCTGGATATGATAAGCGCTGATTAATCTTAACTGTTTGCTTTAGTTATATTTGCTATAAGAAATATGAATTAAGAGAATTCTTTAAAGCAGGTTTTTTACGGATAAAAATTAATAAGTAAGGAATTAAGCGGCTTGTTCAAGTTCTTCTTCATCTCCGAAGTTTACGCGGATAACATTATCTTTCCTGTCTTTAACATCTGTGTAATGGTCTTTATTCTTTTCTGCAGTACGTTCATGCCATACTTGGTATTTTCCTAGTTTCTTTTCCATTTTATAGGTGACATCTTTAATCATTCTTTTTTGAATAATTCTGCTTAATCCTTCATCCGCAATAGTTAGTCCTGGAAGATAACTTACTACTCCCTCAAGGATATTCTGTAATGAGTCTATGTAATTACCTGTTTTTATTGCATAAGCAATGCTGTATGATTTCTCTGGGATTTGGGCTAAGAAATTGAGGAATTTCCCGCCTAATGAACCAACAATATCTCCTGTAGCGAGCCAGGCATCTGAAGCATAACCTACAGCATGTCCAGCTGCACTGATTGCTCTAGTTGCTTTTCCCATTTTTCCGTCAATATATTTACTGTATCTATCAAAAGAGTCGTCAACGAGATCATCTAGGACTTTCTTATACTCTGGATTACTCTTAATTGCCTCATCAATGTTTGGAGAATATCTTCTAACTATATTTTCTAAATCTTCTTTTGACTCGGGCATTTTATTAACTAAGTCTCTTAAGCTCTTCATTTTTTCACTCCTTTGTTTTTCTCACTAATTTTAGAGAATAATTGGTTGAATCCAAGCAGACCTATGAGTTTTCCATCTTTAGTAACAGGAATTGAATAAGTTCCTTTACCAATCATTTTTCTGTAAGCTTCGTTATAATCTGAATCTAATTCGACTGTTTCAATAGGTTTAGTCATTATATCTAATGCTTTTAGAGAACTAGCATTTTTTCCTTCTGCAACAACTCTATTGTTAATATCAACTGTGGAAATAATGCCTACCGGCTTTAAATTTTCATTAACAATAATGATATGTCTAGATTGTGTATCTCTTAGTATCTTAGATACTTCTAGGATTGTATCCTTTTCTTTACAGAATACTGCATCTTGAAGTTCTTCTTTATTTATCATTTTGTTCATTAAATCTGTTTATTTGCTTCCTTTTTAATTTTTTGGTTTTTCTTTAATTTGACTATTCCTTTAGCTATGCTCTTTGTAATGTAATAAGGAGATAAAGTTGCATATGTGAGTGCTTTTCTAGTTACAGGAGTAATATTGGAGATTCCCTTTAAGAGTAAAGCTCCAGTTATACCTAAGGTTAAAGGATTAAGTGTAAAATCTATCCAATTCCCTTCTCTATAAGGGGTGATTGGCATTTCTTTTCTTACATCATTTTCTGTGGTATCGACTCCTTCTCTAAACTTCTTAACATTAGTTGCTGTTTTCTCAAGATCGCTTATTTTTACATCTTTTCTTAAACCTAGGATACTTTTTTCTCCTGTATTAAAGAGAGCATCTTCATTTTCATAACCTTCACGTACTCGTGAGATAACAGAAGGAAATAATTCATTGAATTTTTCATTTTGTTTAATACTGTCTTCTTTTACTGCCACTAGATAATCAGAGAATTCTTTTACAGTATGTTCGTTTTTCTCTCTAGCATCATAGAATTTTCTTACATTTTTGTAAAATTCCATTAATCTTCCTGATTTTTCTCTTGCTTGTACGGGATCCATTCCGTACAACTTCATTATGTTATTATCTAATTTGTCTAAAAATTCAGGTTTTAATGTGTTTCCTATTTCAAAAAAGTTTTTTAAAGTTCCTTCTAATTGGATTTTTAATCTTTCTGCCTCTTGACCAATTGTTTCATTTTCTTTGTAAACCCTGCCTAATTCGCTTACAAGTTCTTTTCTTTTACTAATGTAATTTTCTAGACTTTCTCTTGCTTCTTTGTTGCTTTCTGCAGATAGGGTAACTAATTGTAATGCTTCATCAAGGTTCTTTACTGCTTTCATTCCTTCTGGCCCCCCACTAACCATTTCATAAGAGGTTCTTGCAGCATGTCTTGCATTGTAGAGAGATTCTTTTACGGTTTGTAAGAAAGGATAATTAAATGAGGCCAAATATGTTAGGCCTCCTGCTAAAACAGCTAATGAAGCTCCTTCTCTTGCTATAGGTGCAGCTTTCACTCTTGCTTTTTGGAGAAATTCTCTTCTGCTTGTATATTCTTTTCCCATTTTTGTATAAAAATCGATATTGTTTTAGGTATATAAATCTTTGTATTTGTAACTACAGTAAAGAGATAACAGTTAATATGGTTGGGCAAAGATTTTGTATGAAGAAAAGTCTTTAAAGTTGGTTTTCTGATTTAAAAAATGGATAAAGAAGAAATTGACAACGTGAGGAAAGCTGGAAAGATAGCTAGAGAAGCTGTTGAGTATGCTCGCGGAATTGTTAAGAAAGGGGAGAGTTTGTTGGATATTGCGGAGAAGATTGAGAAGAAGATTGTTGAGTTGGGGGGCAGGGCGGCCTTTCCTGTTAATTTATCCATAAATGAGATTGCTGCTCATTCTACTCCTAGTTATAATGATGACTCTAAAGCTTATGGGTTATTGAAAGTTGATATTGGGGTGCATATTGGTGGATATGTTGGAGATACTGCTTTTGCTGTGGATTTGGAGGGAGATGAGGAGAGCAAGAAACTTATATTGGCTGCTGAAGCGGCTTTGCATGCTGGTGTTGAGAAGATTGGAATGGGAGTAAAGATAAGGGAGATTGGTGTAGCTATTGAGAAAGCTTGTAAGACTCATGGAGTTCAGTCTATAAGAAATTTATCAGGACATTCAATTGAAAGGTATAATTTACATTCTGGGCTCACGATACCTAATTTTGATAATTTTCAAGATATAGAAATTGAAGAAGGAGTTTATGCAATTGAGCCTTTTACTACAATGGGGGATGGGGCGGTAAGAGATGGAAGACTTTCTGGGATTTATCATTTAGAGGGGGAAGGAGGAGTAAGAGATAAATTTGCTCGTGAAGTTTTAGAATTTATTAATGAAGAGTATATGGGATTGCCATTTTGTTCTAGGTGGATTCATAAGAAGTTTGGTACTCGAGGCTTGTTGGCTTTAAGGCAAATTGAACAGGCAAAGATATTGCATCATTATCCGCAACTTATTGAAAGAAGCGGAAGGAAAGTTGCTCAGGCAGAGAATAGTGTTTTGTTAGTTGGGAAAGAGAAGTGGGTTGTTACTAAGTAGATTAGATAAGAGATTTGATAGTTTGATAAATTACATAGATTAGTATGGCTGCTACTAGTATTTTTAATATCTCTAATAGGTTGATGACCTGTCCTCTTTTTCTTTTTAACATATTTATCTCTTCTTTGATGTTTGAAATCTCTTTCATATAATTAAACCTTTCTAATAATTCATCTGAAAGCCTATTTACTTTTATGATTGCCATTTTAATAAACTTTTTATTATGATTTATTTCTTGTATATAGAAAACGAATACTGCGCAAATTAAAGCTATTGTTGCAAAAACTATTATTAGCAGTTTTCTTTCTGAAGGAACTAATAATGATAAGATGAACAATATGAAAGATAAAACTGAGAAGAAAATTGACCAAAAATCAACTCCACTATATTCTTCAAATTTTAGTTTATCCATTTAGCTAATTGCATTAGAATGCAGGTCTTTTACTGCGGATGCTAAATCTTCTTCTAATCTCTTTTGCTGTTGTTGAATATTGAGAATTTTTTGTATTTCTTTATCGTTCAATTCTATTTTTTTTAATTTATCGTAATGTATTGAATGTTGTAATCTTTCAAATTTATAACTATGGAAATGTGATAATTCTTGTCTTGAAGGCAAGTCATTTATTCCCGGAATATTTTCTATCATTAATTCGATAGATGGAAGATAAATATTTCCTTTATATATAGGTTCTACGTTAAAATCGTGGATGTCAAATCTTTCTGTTGCAATATAGGCTTGCATTATTTTTAATTAAATTAGTAGTATATTAATTTTATCGTGCTTTAGAATTAGTTGATTTATTCGCCTAGATGAGAATCATCATCAAGAATGCTATCATAATTCTTATCTAGATATGACGGTTCTTCTTCTACACTTTCCGTTTCCTTTTTTGTGTTGTTTTTCATATTTTTTTAAGTGGTTGTATCTTTTATTTTAACAATTATTTTACTAGCCTGTATAAATAGGCCCGACTTCCAAGCCAGCTCTGGCGTTCTTAAGATAATATTCCTCGAGTTTTCTATATCTTTTAGCTGTTTCTATAGAGACGCTAGGCTTTGTTCTATTAAATGCCGCTTCAAAGTCTTCACGAGTAACTGATTTTGAATTGATGTCGTTTCTTAGGGCGTTCATTGCTGCTTCCCTTACTAGACTTTCTATGTCTGCTCCTACAAATCCTTCTGTTAATTTGACCATTTCATTCAGAGAGACGTTTGGAGCCAATGTTGTGTTTTTTGTATGAACTTCAAGTATTTTCTTTCTACTATCTGCGTCTGGGACATCAACTAGTATAATACGGTCAAATCTTCCAGGGCGAAGGAGAGCTGTGTCTAACATGTCTGGGCGGTTTGTTGCTCCAATTATTGTTACACCTTTTATTTCTTCTAATCCGTCCATCTCTGCAAGTAATTGATTTAGGACGCGTTCGGTTACTTTTGTTCCTTGTTCGATTCCCCTCTTTCCTGCTAAGGCATCTATTTCATCAAAGAAGACGATGCAGGGAGCAACTTGTCTTGCTCTCTCGAAGACTTTTCTAACTCCCTCTTCGCTTTTTCCTACCCACATTGAGAGTAGAGAAGGGCCTTTAACTTGAATGAAGTTTGCTTCTGATTCTTTTGCGACAGCTTTGGCTAAAAGGGTCTTGCCTGTACCAGGGGGGCCGTATAATAGAATTCCGCGTGGAGGTCTTATTCCAAGATTCTTAAAACTTTGAGGATATTTAATAGGCCAATCGACAGCTTCCTTTAATGCGACTTTTGTTTGTTCTAAACCTCCGATGTCATTCCATGTCACGTTTGGAGTTTCAACTAGAACTTCTCTCATTGCACTTGGGCGAACTACTTTAAGTGCTTCTTCAAAATCTTCTGCCCGAATTACAACTTTATCAAGGACTTCTGCAGGAATAGGATTATCGTCTTCTAATTTTAGTTCTGGAAGTAATTTTCTTAAGACGTTCATTGCAGCTTCTTTTGTCAGGGAGCTTAGGTCTGCTCCAACGAATCCATGTGTTTTTCCTGCAAGAGAATCAAGATTAACATTTTTGAATAAAGGCATGTTTCTCGTGTGGATTTTTAATATATTCAGACGTCCAGCTTTATCAGGGACTGAAATTGCAACTTCACGGTCAAATCTTCCAGGGCGTCTTAGTGCTGGATCTAAGGAGTTAATTCTGTTTGTTGCAGCGATTACGACTACTCGGCCTCTTGATTTAAGACCGTCCATCATTGTTAATAATTGTGAGACAACACGCCTTTCTACCTCGCCTTGAACTTCTTCACGTTTTGGAGCAATTGCATCTATTTCATCGATGAATATAATAGAAGGGGCATTTTTTTCAGCTTCTTCGAAGATATCTCGTATTTTCTTTTCGCTTTCTCCGTAAAATTTAGACATTACCTCTGGACCATTTAATAGAATAAAATTTGCTTCCGATTCGTTAGCAACAGCTTTAGCTAAAAGGGTCTTGCCTGTTCCAGGAGGGCCTTGAAGTATAACTCCTTTTGGAGGTTCTATTCCTAGTTTATCAAAAATTTCCGGGTGCTTTAGTGGAAGTTCGACCATTTCCCTTATTTTTCTTACTTCTTCTTGAAGTCCGCCTACGTCTTCATAAGTAACATCTGGCAAGGTATCTTCTGTGACTTCTACTGCTTTTGAATTAAGAGAAATTTCAGTGTTTTCGTTTATTATGCATGGCTGATTTGGATTTGTTGAAATAACTAAGAATTTCATTTGCTGGAAGCCTGCAAATCCGAAAGTTGAACCGAAGAAATCCAGGTCGCCAAATATATCTGGGAAACCATCGCCCATTACATCTCTTCTTCTTTGGACACCGCCTAAAGAAATAACGTCTCCCTTTGTTACAGCTCTTCCTAAAAGACCATTTTTGAATATCTCGGGATCTGCGTGTATTGTAAGTCCTTTTTGTGTTGGAGCAATTGCAACCTTTTTTGCAGGAATAGCTAGAGCTTTTTTTACTCTTACTTGTTCGCCTACGCTTGTTCTTGCATTTTTTCTTATGAGGCCATCAACTCTGATTATTCTTTCCCCTACATCTGCGGGATAGGCGCGGTCGACTATGGCTACTGTTTCTTTGGAGCCTATAATTGAGATGAGATCGCCTCTGTTAAGGCCTAACAGGCGCATTAAATTTGGGTCAATTCTTGCTACGCCTTTGTATACGTCGTCTTGTAAGGCCTCGACGACTTTTAATTTTATTTCTTCGTTTTTTTTCATTTAGTTTCTCCTGAATAAGTTTTTTTGTTCTTCTTCATTTCCGAATTTTAAACTTAAGCTTTGGAAGTCCTCAAAGCAGAGCCTTACCATATCATCCATTTCTTTCTTTGCTTCTTTGTGTATTTCGTTCATGAAGTTTATTATTTCCTTTGGGATACTTATTGTATGGCTGTTTCCTACGACTCGGAGCTTGACATTAAAAGTCTTTCGCTTTAGGTCTTTGAAGTGCTCTAGGTAGTTTAGGTCTGCTGGATGCATTATTCTGTCCTCACAATTTGGGCATTCAACTGCACGCAGATTTACTCCAGCCTTTTCAATAATAATATTTTTCATCTGCTCATTGCAATTTCTGCAGAGTATCTTTGCATCGAATATATCTGTCATGTTAACTATTTAATATATACCTTTCGTGTATACGGTTATATTTAAACTTTTCGTCTATGGAGTACAAGCCAGAAAAATTTAAAAGCAAGGATATGCTGTGATTGTAATGCTTTTTAAAAATAAATCTAAGAAAGAAAAGTGTGAGAGCTGTGGATCGGTAGTGACTAACAAGTTTAGCTTCTGTCCTTATTGTGGTGAGAGCTTAGTAGATGAAGAGAAGTATGCGAAGGATTATGGGCTTCTTGGCAAGGGCGAGGAGTTAAATGGGCTTGAGGGCGTACAGGGTGGTTTTGGCATAGCAGATAAATTGATTGGATCATTAGTAAATAGTTTGATGAAGAATCTCGACAAACAGTTTAGACAAATGGGGGATGGGGACAAGGGGAGTTTTGAAAGACTTCCTAACGGGATAAGAGTTAAGATAGGCCCTTCTGTAAGGAAGCAGCAGAAGAATTTTTTTCAAAGGCAAATTTCCGAGAAGCAGCTTGAGAAAATGAATTCTCTTCCTAGGGAGAAGGCCCAGTCTAAAGTTAAGAGATTGAATGATAGTATTATTTATGAATTGGATACTCCAGGGATTGAATCGCCTCACGATGTTTTTGTTTCTAAATTAGAGTCGGGATATGAAATAAAGGCAATTGGCGGCGATAAAGTATATGTTAATAGCCTCCCTGTGAATCTTCCTATTAAGAGTTTGTCTTTGAATAATGATAAGCTGCTTGTGGAATTTTTGATGTATCAGCAGTAGATTTCTAAAAAATTAGAATGATCGCGCCAGGATTTGAACCTGGGACCACTGCCTTATCAGAGCAGCATTCTACCGGGCTGAACTACGCGATCTTGAAAAAACTGAGAAAGGAGTGTTTATAAAACTAGTTATTTTAAATTCCCGATTTTAGAAAATAATCGTATTTAGCAAAATGTTTTGGATTGGCAGAATTAACTATTTTCATAAATTTGTGAAACATTTCGTTTCCTCTTGTTACAATGGCATAAGATGGCTTTCTATTTGGCCCTGTGCCCGACTCTAAATATTTTGTAGCTCTAATCCCTAATTCTTTTAATATAGATAATAACTGCTCGCCTAAAGTGTTGGAAATTGTTTTTATTTCGAGTCTAGGGTATAATTTCCCGTTTTTCTTTTGAAGATAAATACCTCCATCTGTGTCAAAAATTCCTCTTAAAACTGCTATCTTTAATATTTCATTTTGAAGGAAAGCACTTGGTATTTCAACAGCAATTTTTGGTCCTAGGCAGAGGCCTAGGTTGTGTTTGAAATTTACTAGTTCACTACTCCAAATTTGAAAACCAAAAACTCTTGTAGAGGGCATTTCTCTGAGACTAATATCTATTCCATAAAGTTCTTTGAAAATGGGTTTGATTCTTTGAATATAATGTGGTTTGTCATCTTCTATATGTCCCCTTAGTTGGTAAATTCCTTTTTGTTTACCTTGATTGTTATAGTAATTCATACTTCCATCTCCGATGTGCCAACCTGTTTCTTCTGCTAAATTTTCATTTAGTTCATTTGGAAATTTGTTTATTTTCACGTTAATTTTAAGATACTTAAGTGTTTAAATTTGTCTTGCCATTCTTGTGTAATTACATTTATTAATCTTAATTCTCAAAAAGTAATAGGGCGCCGTTAGTTCAGTGGTAGAATATCAGCTTCCCAAGCTGATTACGCGGGTCCGATTCCCGCACGGCGCATTTTTATGTAAGTGTAACAACAAGAATAATTATGCCTACTATTATTTCTATAGTTCCTATAATTCTGAGTTTTGTTAGATTGTTTACCATGTGGGTCATTAGCTTCTTTGTTGCCTTTGGCATAAGGGCGATAAATAGGCCCTCTAGTATTATTGCTAAGGAGATAATTGTTGTTAGGAGAGTTAGTTCCATTTGATATATAGGGTGCAGGGATATAAAAACATTTGTAAATAGAAAATTAATTAAGTATCTCTATATCATACAATTTAAAAATACTGATTTCTATTTGGTTATATGGGTAAATTCTTTAAGAGTAGTAAAGAGGCATCTAATAGAATATGGAATTTTTTGAAAGAAGATAGCTGGCAGTCTTGGATTGTTTCTTTGGTTTTAGTTATAATCTTTATTAGATTTATCTTCTTTCCGACTTTGTCTCTTTTTACAGGGTCTTCTTTGCCTCTTGTAATTGTTGAATCATGCTCTATGTATCATGAATCTGGATTTGAAGATTGGTGGCAGAGGAATGGGGTTTGGTATGAGGCTCGAGGGATTTCTAAGGATGATTTTGAATCTTTCTCTTCTAAAAATGGGCTGAATAAAGGAGATATTCTTCTTTTAATTGGGAGAGGGAGTTATAAGAAAGGAGATATAATTGTTTTTGTTCCTAACAGTGAGTCAGCTGCGATACATCCATTGATTCATAGGCTGATTGACGAAGAGCCTTATGGAACAAAAGGAGACCATAACTCTGACCAATTAAAGATTGGCAATAATCCATCTAAGACTGACGAGACTAATATTCCTAAGGGCTCTATTATAGGAAAAACGGCTCTTAGAATACCTCTTCTTGGATGGATTAAACTTGTTTTCTTTGAGCCTTTTAGAGCATCAGGGGAAAGGGGATTCTGCTAGTATGAAAACCAAAACTTTAAAATACTTCCATAACATGGATTAAAAATGGAATTTTGCCAGAAATGCGGTAGTGTTGTTCTTGCTGATAAAAGCGGGGCAATTTGTATGAATTGCGGCCATAAATCTAAGAAAAGGCCCAAGATAGAATCTTCTGAGAAATTAAATGTTGGGGAGAGTGTTGCAGTAGTAAGGGGAGATCAGGATAATACTAATCCTATTGTAGAAATAACTTGTTCTAAGTGCAAGAATAAAAAAGCTTATTTCTGGACTTTACAAACAAGGGCTGCTGACGAGTCAGAGACTAAATTCTATAAGTGTGTGAAGTGCAATCATACTTGGAGAGTTTATAGATAACTTGCAATGAAGATTGAGAAGAAAATTTGGCCTGAATTCTATAAAAAGATATTAGATGGTGATAAGAAGTTTGAGTTAAGATTAGCTGATTTCGAGTGTAAACCTGGCGATATTTTAGTTTTAATGGAATGGGACCCTCAAACCAATAAGTATACGGGTAATAAGATAGAGAAGGAGATTAGTTATGTTGCAAAGACCAAAAATCAAACTTTCTGGACTAAAGAACAAGTTGACAAATATGGCTTTCAGATAATCTCTTTTAAATAGTTCTTAGCTACGTTGCGAACTAAATAGTTTTTTAAACCTTATAAAACTAGAATTTTAAAGGCCTCGTAGCTCAGCCTGGTTAGAGCACCACGCTCTTATAAAGAAAAACAAGTCTTTCTGTCTTTCAGAAAGAAGGAGTAACGTGGGTGTCGCGGGTTCAAATCCCGTCGGGGCCATTTGGGATTTGAACTAGGGATTTTAGTCTTTGTGGATTAGACTGAATGTTTGAGTTTTCAGATAGAGAGATACCATTTCGTCATGGGTTGAAAAATAGATTCCCTCTCTTTTAGCATCCTCAACTGCTTGTTCATATACTCTAAATTTCTCGTGATTAAATCCTTCTTCACTCCAGATTTCTTTATGAAGCCTGTATAACTCCTCATTTATTAAATGGACTTTATAAGAACTAGGCTCTAGTTTTTGCTCCAAAGCATTCATAGTTAATTAAAAATTAAATTATATATAAATCTAGTTATTATTGTCGTGGTCGATGAGAATTATATAAATTAACAATTTCTCGGATTAACTTATCACCCTCTTCATAAAAGCTTCCCTGGGTTTTTAGACTAATTGGAGGGATCGCACGTTCTTGGAGAATTTTTATTACTAAAGTGCTGAGATCAACAAAATTATTTGGGCCTGCTTGGAAAATGACCTTCTTATCTTTCTTTAAGGTCAATTCATATCCTATGCATTCCTCATCTAATCCTAACCTTGCTGCTTTTGCATATAGATGATATCGACTTTTCGTTTGACTACTTTCTTTAGAAATAGGTTTACTATTCATTTTAATTACGCTATTCTACTTTTTATATTTTCTATGTTTTCAGCGATTTCTTGGCCTTTCTTTGTAAGCTTGATTAGCTTTATACGGCCTTTCTTCTCAAACATTACTAAGCCCAATCTTTCTAGACTTTGTAGAATCTTTACTGCGTGGCTGTAAGTGCAATCTACTTCTTTTGCAAGGATACTGCCGTATCTTGCTCTGCTTATTCTTTTTAGGGCTACAAGCATGAGGGCTGGCTTTCTCCTGAAAAATATGTCGAAGTTGTCTTTCATTTTTTGTACCTTGAATATATGGTTTCTAACCTATATATTAAAGCCATATCATAGCTTTTAAAGTTTTCTCAAGGTTTGTTATCTATAAAAGTAACAAAATACTACTTGTTAAATACAACATGAAACTATGGGGAGACACTTTCTCCAGTTAATTCTTCGTAAAGAGAGAGATATCCTTTTGCAAATAAAGTCAATTTACCTGCTACCAATTCTATTTGGGAGTTGCCATCTCTGAAAGACGTTGAGACATATTCTTTATTCTGGACCATTTTTACAGCTTCTTCTGGAGATGTCCTTATTATTATATCTTCATTTTCTGCCAGGCCTTTTGAGACGGAGATTTTTCCATCTGAAATCTCTGATTGAAAGGTTTCTTCTCCTATGTAGAAATTAATTCTTGGAGTGTCAGAACTTAATGGAGGATTATGAAGTTCATTTGCTTTAATTGCTATTAAAAGATATTTGACAAAGCTTTCATCGAATTGTGCAACTGCTTGTTCAAGACTAAGACCAGCTGTAGGATTTTTTAATGGGGTGCCTGGGGCGCCTGAGGATTTTTGATTTGATGTTTTAGAAGGTTTTGAATTGTAATACATAAATCCTGTGGCTGTAAGCGCCAAAACTACTACTAGCACAAGGATGATTATAAGGATCTTTTTTCCTCTTTTTTTAATTATCTCTTGTGCCATTGAGAATAGAGGAAAACAGCGTTTTTATTCTTTTTGGAAACGTTTATAACTTTAGCGCAATAGGAGGGGATATGGAGAAGAAATTAAAGATACTTGCGGTCTCTGATATACATGGAGATTCTAAGCTTGTTAAGAAGCTTGCTTTGAGAGCTGAGAAGGAGAATGTTGATTTAGTTGTTCTTTGTGGAGATATAACTGGGTGGACGGAGACAGAGGGATTGATTAAACCCTTTAAGGATAAGGGGAAGAAAGTGCTTATTATTCCCGGAAATTGGGATTCTTTTGCTACAACTGACTTTTTGGCTACTATGTATGGGGTTAGAAATATTCATGGTTACTCTGTTAGATATAACGATGTTGGAATATTTGGGGCTGGAGGCGCTGAGAATGCGCCTGGACCTGGTATAATAAGTGAAAAAGAATTGATGGATACTCTGAAGAGAGCTTATTCCGATTTGAAGGGCATAGAGAAGAAGATAATGGTAACACATATGCATCCTTCAGATAGTATGTCTGAGTTTTCTGGAATTCCGGGGAGCAAGGCAATTACTAAAGCGATTATGAAGTTTAAGCCAGATATATTGATACATGGGCATATTCATGAAGGTGCTGGAATTGAGGAGAGGATTGGAAAGACTAGGGTGATTAATGTGGGGAGAGAGGGGAAGATTATTGAGCTTTGATTTTGGGTTTTGGTGGAGATGGTCGATATCATTTTATGAAGTAGAATATAATTTAAAGAGAAATTGGATTTAGAACATATATATTCTCTTTGTAGTGTTTGTAAAGATAAAAGCTTATAAAGTTTGGTTTGTCGTTTTGTGATTGTGGTAGATAATAAAAAAGATGTTAGCTATATAGGAATTAGAGCAGTTCAAGGTAGAGGATTGGCTGATACGTTTATTTCGGTTGGAGTTCCGAGTGATGGGAGATTGAAAGAGACTCTAGAAGACCTTAGCCAAGTACTGATTGTGGATAGAGAATATGCCAATGTTCCTTCTGCTTATGCGGTAATCAAATCTGGAACTGAACCAAGTATAGACGGTACGATGGGCGAACCTTCTTTAGAATATGCTGCTTGTTGGGCACAGAATAGACAAGAATGGGTTGGCATAAAAGTAAAAAGAACTGAAATATATGAAGGCAGCTGGCAAGGTACTGATCAAATGGTGAGATGCGAAGGTCCATTTGAACTAACGAATGTGTGGGGAAAGAGAATCTTAGAAGCATATGGATCGTCGAGAGATATACCCTCAGGAGAAGTTTTACATTTACATCCCTCTCAATTTTAATTAAAGTCCGATTCTTCTCGTTATGCCAGTTTAAGAAAGGTTGTAGCTCATATAGGTAATTATAAATAATTATAACAATTTTTTGAGTTCAAACACAAACTGTTTTGCTCTTTCTAATGAAGTTAAAGCTTTTGATTTTTTTACCTTTTCATCCATTTGATATTGAAACTTTGAACGTTTTTCTCTTTCAAAATCTAAAGATTCTAATAAAGAGTCTGCTTTTGACGATGTAAGCTCCAGCGCGTCTTCTTTAACATTTTCATACTCCTCAATAAGTTCTTTCTTTAATTTGTCTCTTGTGAAAACAATTAAGGCATCAGCAGTCACTTTGTGGCTTATTTTATCTCCGACTTTATAACCGATTTTGAGTAAAACAGCATTTGCAATGTAATACATGGCATAATATGAAGAAACGATTACCCATAAATATGGCTGGTATGTTTGGTTTTCTAAAGATAACAATTTTTGTGCTGTCTCCAGCGATAAGTTGCTATTTTCGATATACATCTCTTTAGCTGTTTCATTCGTTTGTTTCTTTAACAAGCCGTCAGCTAAATACTGCTTTACATTTGATTCTGCTTCCTTTATTCTTTTATCACTAAGCATTTTTTAACCTATAATAATTTTCTGCTCCATATAATATCACATTATTTTTAATCGTTTCTTTAATGACATTTGATTTTTTTGAATCTTTCAGTCTTATAAATTCTTCTTCTGTGAAAACAAAAGCATGAGTTTTCATTGGCAATAAAGAAAGAGTATTTGATATTTTTTCTTCAAATCCCTGTTCATTTGAAACAAAAAGGATGTCGATGTCTGACGATTTTGTTGATTTTCCGGCGGCATATGAACCAAAAATAAGAAAAATAAAAAAGGTAGATTTTATTTTTTT
>Ga0209542_10008659_pt1 | contig 18919 bp, 18 predicted proteins | sample RifCSPhighO2_01_FD_184028 | JGI IMG/M metagenome (GOLD analysis project Ga0209542, IMG submission 184028) | Soil microbial communities from Rifle, Colorado - Rifle CSP2_plank highO2_0.1 (SPAdes) (version 2) | ecosystem: Environmental > Terrestrial > Deep subsurface > Rock core/Sediment ...
TCATATGACCATTGCTGTGTCGTGTGGGTGACTTTTTTAAAAGCTTTAAGCGGTTCTGCCCCAACCCTTTGTGTGGGACTATCGGGGGTTTGTAGCTCAGGGAATTTTTCTTCAAGAAACCGTAGTTCCTCCATAAGGGAATCGTATGCTTCATCAGTAATGTCGGGTTTATCCAGCACATGATAGAGATATCGGTGCTTATCGATTGTTTTCCGCAGTTTTTCCGCGCGCACTTGAGCATTTTTATAGTTTCCAAGGGGAGTCCTTGGATTTTTGTCTTGATGCATTTCCATGCGAAAAGTATACCGTATGAAGCAATAATAGTGGAGTATTCCAACGGATATCGCCCTTCTACACCCCCCCCATATTCCAGTATACTGGAATATGGGGATTCCCTTTTCTTGTGTTGCAGGTTACAGATTTTAAGTTACATATTCTAGTACGAAACTTTGAGTCCGCGTTCTACACGGCGAGGATTGGTATCGCAGGAGCTTCGGCCGCGAGAATCAATGGTGGTAAAAATTCCACTGCCGGTATCGCGTTTACTCACAACAACCACCGCGCATGGCTGGGAGTCGTCTGCCAACAAGGTCTTAAGAAGAAATGTTGTTGTTGCTGATTTACTGGCTATCCCCATATCGTCATATTTTATGTACCATCCTCCATGTTTTGTATATAAACCGCCACCCGAACAACTTGGATCACTAACAGGACAAAATTCGGGTGGCGGAGATGGGTGTGTAGGATCCAATACATTGTACTCTAAGCACTTGATTGGATTATTTGTTGGATCTGGTAATGTTGACTGCGAAGACGTGGGAAATGTACTTAGAAGCGGATATGTGGGATCTGTAAAATAAGGATTTTTCACATCCCAATACAGCGCGCATTCAGCCCCGGTATCAGCCATATAAAATGCCTTTCCTGATTCGTTACCAATCGAAGAAAGCTTTATCTCTTTCATTGCAATACCGGAAATTCCCATTCCAACAGAAAGAAGAATACTCGCGAGAACCAACGCGAGAATGAGGACGCTGCCATTTTTTAACAACGGTTTACTTTTATTATTGCTTTTTGAATCGGCTTTTCTCATTTTTTTTGTTGTAGGTTGTTGGTAGTTAGTTGTTATTTATATCCCCCATGAAAATGCGTGTTCGAAAATAATTACTTTTTTTGGTACCCCTTTATAGTCCCATGAAACGAGGGCAGTGATGATAACCTCTTGTGGTGTCCCTGCGGATGGGTACGGATCATTTGCGACACTTGCAATGGTGACCGTTCTTGTAAATTTTGACGGTGCCCAAGATCCGCTAGTGCCATATCCGTAGACACCGGTACTTGCATTATAATTCATTACTGGACATGAACCGGAACAAACTTCAACCGTATCACTAAAAGAATCAACGAGACACGGCTGTCCGCCACCACCCAATACGCACACAGCAACACCATCAAGCCAACTAGGATTCACAAGATTAAACTCTGTAGCAATCTTATATTTCACAAAATCAATAGCGTCTTCCGCCAAGTAGAGCGCCGTAATTTTATCCTTAATACTAAAAATAGAAGAAATGTTTGCTGAAAGAAAAACCATCGGGGCGACCACTGTCGTTAAAAGAATTGTTATCGCGACAAGCGTTTCCACGAGGGTAAACCCGTTGTTCTTAAAATGCGTCATTAAATATTTGTTTTTTAATGCGAGAATCATATATATTACTCCTTTGGAATCCTTTGAGTAACGGAGCTATACATATTAAATTTTTGGATATCATCTCCCGTTCCTGTTTCTCCTTGAATAACTATTCCCACGCGGGGTTGATTGTAATTTCCGCTTGCAATACTGTCGGTATCGGTCACATAAAATTTTAGGTTGGTGATTTTTATATCCCCACTGGTAAGATATGAACAACAACTTCCGCCCCTAAACTGTTGTATCCTGTATGGATTTGAATCGAACTGATTCCTATAATAGTAGCCGACAAGCTCCACTCCAGCGGCAGAGTCATTGGGAATATAAAAAAGTATCCCGCGATCACCATTAGTACAGTTTTGTGGAGAAAGCCTTGTCGTAGACCCACCGTTCGGATAATATGCATTTTCATTTAGAAATTCACCGATAAGACACCGATATGTATCACCAATTCTTATATTCCGTGCCATATTCTCAAGAGCAACACTTAAGCTATCCATGACTGCCCGAGTTGTTCGCGCCTTTTCGTTGAGATTCGTCAATGTAAGAAACGCAGAAGTTACGATAAGTATCACTACAATAAAAAGCGCCATTGAAACAATAAGCTCCACGAGGGTAAACCCCCGCTTGCTTCGCGAGCTCATACCTTTGTTTAAAGGTGTGGGGGTAAACCCTTTTTTGTATCCATTGCTATAACAATCCATTGCGGTGATTATGAAATTTTATTGTTTAATAATTGCGATGTTCCCCGTGTTTTGTATGCGGACATAAATTCTTTTTCTATCGGGCGAGATAAATACAATATCCCCCGTTGCCTGCCAGCCCGAGAACCCACTTACCAAAGTTTGCGGTTCAGGAGCAGTTTTAATAATTGCTGCAGGATTGGGGCGTTTAAAAACAACATCAAGAACATTTAAACTAGGAGATGTTTCATTTTCATCACATAATGATGGATCTGAAGAATCACATATATCGTCAATAGTATATCCGTTTTTAATGGTATATGTTGCTATGATGTTATCTGCTGGAGAATATACGTCATAATTGCCATTGCCATCACTCGTGTTTTCAAAAAAAATAAACGTACTTTCACCCTTAACAAAATGAACGCCAAAACTAGTATTAAAGTCTCCTCCCGTTGACACCTTTGCCCCCGCACCATACGCTTGCGCTTCTCGCATCGTAAGCGCGACATCAAGCGCGAGATTTTCAAGTTCAATTTTAGTTGAGTAGGTAAGATAGTCGGGTACAATAACTGCCAGAATCGTTGCCATGATAAAAAAGACCACGAGAAGCTCCACGAGAGTAAATCCCGTACGAAAGTTTCTTCTATCGCGTCTCACGTTCTTATTAAATTTAAAAATCATAAATGTTTTTCTTTCGTACGGGACAAGCCCCGTTCTATAAAATTCAATGCACTGGTACCTTTATTTTAGAACAAAACGAGCCCCAAATCAAAGACGCTCCATCCAAAGAAAAAGGTAATAATAGTTCCAAGAATGAGAAATGGACCAAATGGAATTTCACTCTTAAATCCAAATTGCCTAAGCCAAGGCTTGGATATCGAAAGTTTTCCCAAAAGAATGAGAAAAATTCCCACAATCGCACCTAGCCAAAACCCAAGGATGATTGCCGAACCGCCCTTCGCCAACCCCAAAAACCACCCGATACCAAGAGCCAGTTTTGCATCCCCAAGCCCCATCCATCGACCTTGCGAAAAAAACCACAGCGCTGCAAAAGGAAGCGCAAGTAATGGTCCGGCGAGAAAATCCCCCACTTGGAGGTCGAACCTCCAAGTGGAAAAAATAAGGTGGACGAGAGAAAGACCGGCAAAAAGAAAAACGAGACCATCGGGGATGATTTTGTGGCGCAGGTCGTAGACGAAAATAATGATTAAAACTGACCAGATAATCCAGTAGTAAAGAGTTATCATCGCAGTCTCAATGTTGAAAATTGAAAATTGAAAATTGAAAATTGTTAGTAGGAACAATAGTCCTGTCGCTATTTCCACTAAGGGGTATTGCCACGAGATTTTACTCTCGCATCCTGCGCATTTTCGACGCAAAATAATGAAACTCACAATGGGGATAAGTTCGTACCATGAAAGATTTTTGCCGCACGAAGGACAAAATGACCTTCCACTGAAAAACGAAACGCTAGAGTTGTAGCGAAGAATGACGACATTGAGAAAACTCCCCACAATGGTCCCCAAAATAAAAATCAATACCAAGAAGATCACATTCATTTCTATAAATGATACCATGAACAATCAAAAACCACCCATATGGGTGGTTTTTGATTGTTCAGCAAAATGATTTTTTGTGGATGTACTATTGACAATCCGTCTCACTTGCGCCAAGAGTGAAGGCTGTAGTGGTAGTTCCCACACCTGCGTTATTAACACAGAAAAATGACGTTGAGGGGTCCTTAAGTGGGACTTCGATTGCCCAACCCGTTGATCCGTCTGCGTGGCAAGTTGCTGTCCCCGCACCCCCTGTAGTTGCTAATGCCGTAACTGTCGCCGTAGTAATGCCTGCTGCACTTTTTGCGGCATTAATAGCATTAACAATTGTTGCATTCGTACATACGGTTGCGTATGAGGATGTATCGTCATATATCAACTCAGCTTGCGCGCGCATGCCAGACAAGTTTGCTTTGACTGCCGCATTTGCACCCTTTGCACGAGCGGTGTTAAGAGAAGCCAAGACCACTGAAGCAAGAATACCGATAATCGCGATAACGACCAAGAGTTCGATCAATGTAAAACCTTTTTTATTCATTGTATGTAATTTCTAAAAAAATGATAATAAATAACCTTATTACGCTCTGTAATTAAAGTATTTTGATTAAAATACCTCGACCCTTCTTATTTTTAACGAAAGCGCTTGTCCACGCCCCAAAAGACTATACGAGTGCTATTCACGCGAAGCGTCTTTTGGGGCGGGATTCCGCCCATAAGCAAGCGTTTCAATCTTGTAGAATATTATTACATTACCGTAAACACTTGCTTGTTGGGCTACATTTCTAGGCTGTCATAATTATATATCATTAAAAGCCCAATGAAATAGGAGGTGTGGATAAGTGCCAAAAATTAAGGAGTTAAAAAACGACTATAATTTTTGAGCACCGAGCACTCAACAAGCAGCTTTTAGCTTCAAGAGCTTCCTAAACTTCTTAGGTTTAACGCAGAGTTAAGGTCCGACCTTGGGGGCCTTTAAGGTCGGACCTTTGGCTCACAAGCTTCTTAGGTTTAAAACCCGTTGAAGCTACTGAAGCTAGAAGCTAATTTATCCCCCCCGCAATGTTGTAGATAGGAATAAGGACCGCGGCAAGAACGATACCGACACCGAGACCCAAAAGGACCATAAGAATCGGCTCAATCAAGCTAATGAGTGTTTCTATGGCGGTGTCTACTTCTCGCTTATAGAATTTCGCCAATTTCTGAAGGATATTCGCCAATTGACCGGTCTCCTCGCCTACCTTGATCATCTGAATCATAATTGCCGGAATCTCTCGATACCCGACTAAAGCCCCAGACATGGTATTCCCCGTCTTAATTGAGTTTGCGGCATCCAAGAGAATATTTTTGTACACATCATTCCCCACTATACTTGCACTGATCTCAATTGATTTGATCATAGGAATACCGCTTGAAAGCATGGTGTACATGTTATCTGAAATTCTTGCAAGATAAATCTTCCTGAATAGTTCTCCGAACAATGGCAGCTTGATTTTGAACTTTGAGAATGAAATAACGCCAGTTTTTGTGTACTGCCACAAAAAAACTCCTCCGATAATAAGGAGCACGAAGAGGAAAAGTCCATAATTCACCAAAAAATCACTAATGCCGATAATGATCTTGGTGTACACGGGGAGCTCCTGCCCGGTTCCGGTAAGTACATCCGCAAGCTTAGGCACAACCTTGGTCATAAGAAGTATCATGATGATTACGAATATAGAAAGAACGAATGCCGGATACGCCAACGCTCCGCGCACTTTTGAAGTAAGTTCGTAAGTACGCTCCATATAATCCGCCAAATACGAAAAAGTTTCGCTTAATTTTCCGGATTCTTCTCCCGAGCGAACCATATTCACATAAAAAGGAGAAAAAACGCTTGGATGTTTATTGAGCGCTTGCGAAATTGACATTCCGCTCTGTAGATCATCTCCTACTTCTGAGATTTTCCTGCTGAGTGTGCGATTTTCTGATTCCGCGGCAAGAAGTTTGAATGAACGTAGTGCGGAAACTTGCGCTTCGAAAAGTGTGGCAATTTGACGAGAAAGTATCACTATGTCTTTGTTGGAAACACGACTTAGAAGCGTTATGTCGCGTTCAAAGATGGGGATTTTATCGGCTGACCGTATTGAAACAATAACCAAATCACGCCTCTGGAGAGAGCTGATGGCGACATCCTCGTTGACCGCGTCAATGTTTCCTAGTCGCTCCTCTCCGCTTTTTGTGATTGCTTTGTATGAGAATAGCATATGCGCTTCACTAAAATTAAAATTGAAATATCAAAACGTAAAATTACAATGTAAAGTCTAAAATTTTCCAAGAACCTTACTTTTACTATTCCTCGGCATTTTTACATTTTTATCTGTCATTTTAAACTTTGATTTTTGATTTTTACAATAACTTTTCCAGCCCTTTGGGATTGAATGAATGGAGATATGCATTATCCGGCGTGATCTCACCTCTCCTTACCAAATCCGCGAGGGAGCGATTCATATCGATCATTCCATCTCGAAGTCCTGTTTCAATAATAACATTAATCTCGTGTGTACGCCCTTCACGAATAAGGCTTCCCACTGCGTTGTTGTTTATGAGAAGTTCATATGCAGGCACCTGTCCTCCTGAAATCCGCGGTACCAATCGTTGAGAGAAAATCGCGATCAAGCTCCCCGCAAGCTGAATTCTAATCTGAGATTGTTGCGATGCGGGGAATGAGTCTATGATACGGTCAATCGTTTGAGACGCGTTGTTGGTGTGAAGCGTTGAAAGGACCAAGTGGCCGGTCTCAGCGGCAGTAACAGCCGTTGAAATCGTTTCTGGATCGCGCATTTCGCCGATCATAATAACATCCACATCCTGACGAAACGCCGCGGTAAGCGCTGTACGAAAATCGTCCGTATCAAGTCTCACTTCACGTTGATCAATAATTGAACGGTCTTCTTTAAAAAGGTATTCGATGGGATCTTCAATGGTGACAATGTGTTCCGCGCGCTCATGATTGATGAGTTGTACCATGGATGCAAGGGTTGTTGATTTTCCCTGTCCCACGGGACCCACCACTAGAAAAAATCCTTGTTTTTTCCTCGTAAAAGACTCTATAATGGGCGGAAGGTTGAGTTCTGTGATTGTTTTGATGTTGCTTGGAATAACACGAAGCGCGATACCGGCCGCACCTTTCTGAAAAAAAGCATTTCCTCTAAATCGCACAACATCAGGCACCTCATACGAAAAATCCGCTTCTTTTTTTTCAAGAAATTTTTTAAAATTCTCCTCTCCAATAAGCACCTCTGCAATACCCAGGGTATCCTCTCGGGAAAGTATAGGAGTATTTACCAAGGGAATAAGATTCCCCATGACGCGAATAGTTGCGTAGCGTTCGGCGGTGAAATGAATATCAGACGCACCTTCTTTCACAACGATTGAAATAAAGTTATCAAGTTCTTTTTTATGGTTTTGCATGATTGTTTTTAAGGTACGACTTTTTTATAATAATTCTATACGCCGACAATTTCTTTTACCTTGGCGACAACTTCTGACGGTGTGGCATTTGCTTTTACGATGTATCCATCGGCACCGAGGGTACGCCCTCTATCGATGTCGGACTGTTGTCCAAGATTTGAAAGAATGACCGCTTTTGAGTTTGGCGCGAGTTTGTCCCGTTTAATTACCTCAAGAAGTTCAAAACCATCCATGGTGGGCATCACGATATCAAGGAGCATAATGTCGGGATTCACTCCTTCTTTTATCTTATTTAACGCATCCAAACTTCCAAGTGCAGGAATAACCTCAAAACCATTCTCATTAAATTTTACGGTATACATATCCAAGAGGAATTTGTCGTCATCCACAATAAGTACTTTCTTTTTTATCTCGTCAGCCATAGTTAATCAGTATTTAATATTATGATTAGTATAATATGTTTAACAACAAGCGACAAGTGACAGAATGACGCCAAACTAGAACGTAAGGTGTGGAACCTACGAAGAATCCTTATACCCACCACGACTACTTACGTCCCACACTTAACGCTTTATGTTCTGCGACATTTACACTTTATTTACTTCTTCAAACGGTATTGCTCCATCGAGAGCCTTGAGCATTGCGTCTTCTTTCATGGTAATCGTGCCGTTCCTGCGCGCGACTTTCCAGATTTCAGGTTCCACGGGATTTTTAAGAATAACCCCCTCAATCTCTTTATCTATCTTAAGAACCTCAAAGACAGCGAGTCGCCCACGCGTACCTCCGGGGCATGCGCCAGACGGCACTGCTTCGTAGAATGTTTTTCCTTGTGTTTCTTTTTGTATTTTTTCAGGAAGATCCGCAAGCTGTTTCTCTAACATCACCTTTATTCCTCCCTCCATAGGAATCGGTTTTTTGGATTCGGGGCACATGACACGAACAAGACGTTGCGCCATTGAGAGAATAAGCGTAGGGGCAATGAGGTATGGATCAACCCCCATATCAACAAGGCGCGGAATAGCGCCCACGGCGCTATTGGTGTGAAGCGTTGAGAGTACCAAGTGACCGGTGAGTGCCGCCTGAATCGCAAGCTGGGCCGTTTCCCGGTCGCGAATTTCACCCACCATGATGATATCCGGATCTTGACGAAGAATGGAGCGGAGACCGTTCGCAAACGTATAATCGATTTCTGGACGCACTTGAGATTGACTCATCCCACCAATGTTATATTCCACGGGGTCTTCCAAGCTCACCACATTGTTTTCTTCACGATCAAGTTCATTCAACATTGAATACAATGTCGTTGATTTTCCAGAACCGGTTGGTCCCGTGATAAGAATGATCCCGTATGGTTTATCAAGAGCTTCCCGAATAAGGGTAAGGTGATCGGTACGGAACCCGATTTGATCAAGCGGTTTCACGCCTTTTTCTGTATCAAGAATTCGCATCACCACTTTTTCACCAAAAAATGCCGGGAATGTGGAGACACGAAAATCGATTTGACGACCCTCAATGCGCGCAGAGAAGCGCCCGTCTTGCGGCTTACGCTTTTCGTCTAATTTAAGATTTGCGAGAATTTTTATGCGAGCAACCACGGCACTGTGCACTCCTATAGGAAGAAGGAGGCTTGTGTAAAGCGCGCCATCTACGCGAAAGCGGACGCGGACGCGATCTCCCGTATGCTCAATGTGAACGTCAGACGCATTTCCTTCTGTGGCGTGGCGCAACACAACCGCGACAATTTTTGTCACTGGCGCATCTTCCACAATCTTTGCGCTTTCCGTTGCCTTATCCTCTTTTTTTTGAGCTTCTTCTGCTTTTTTGAGAATACTGTCGGTCTTTACTTCTTTGATCTCCGTCTCAAGTTCGGAGAGCGCACGCGTAACCTCACCGGTAAGCCCACGATAATTCTTTATAACGCGATCAAAGTCATCTAGAAGAATGAGGTACACCTTAAAGGGCATATTTACTCGCGCAGAGATAAACTGAAGGGCATCTCTTGACTCTATATTATCCGGGTCAACAACACCAACTTCAAGCACGCTGTCGGTAATACCCAATGGAACAAATTTATAGTATGTAGCAGACTCCTCGGGAATGTATTTAAGAATCTCAAATGGAGGACCGTCGTTTTCAAGACGTCGCGTAGGAAGACCGTAATGTGCGCCCTTGGCGGAAAGTATATCGATGGGGTCTATCCTCATTCGAATTAGAACGCTCTCAATATTCTCACCCGTTGTTTGGCTTTCTTTTGTGATGGTCGCGATATCATTTTTTTGGATCGCTCCCTTTTCTGCTAGTTTTTCTAAAAAACTCATACTAAAGCTTTGTTAGCTCAGAGCTTCTTATGCTTCAAAAATTTGAAGACCTCAAAGCTTTTTTATTAAGTTAACCCTACCTTCCCGGCTGTGCGGTTTTTATCCCTTCTCCCGGAAGAAATGGGTTCACGCGCCCTTGGGGTTGTGGAGGGATCTCGAGATGAAAATCAGTAAGAGAGCGAAAAGCGGGACTTTCAAAAAGAGCTCCGTCATCAATTGAGATTGATTTTAATTGATTGAGAACCAATGTAATTTCTCTTAATTCTTGTGAATCTCCCAACGAAACTCCTATTTGCGGGGTCGTTGCTGGTGCGGAACCGGAAGATGCGTCTTTCGTAAGAAGCGCCGTTGTAGATGAATTATCTCCTACTAAAAAAATATACGCACCTGCAATAACCACAACTACCAATATGCCAATTCCAATATTTCTCATAAGCATTGGGGATTTCATATATTTATTTTAAAGAGTAAGTTCTAAATTCTACTTGATAGAGATAGCTTCCATTCGACCCTTGTTGAGCGCTACCCTGTCCGAGATTGATCGAGGTAATATCGATAAACTGGAGACTGCGTTCAAGATCTTTGAGGAATCGCATGAATACTTCGTAGGTTGCAGAGACAGAAATTGAAAATTCATGAATCAAATATTTCTCCGCAGATGTAGCACCCGCACCTTGTTGAGTAACTCCTCCAAGGTCGGCAAGTTTTGTATCAATATTAATATTCTGTATAGAAACACTGTTGCGCGCCGCCACTCCTTGCATGCTATTTACAAAGCGCAATTCGTCGAATGTCGGTGGCAATAATCGCTCAAGGCGCTCAAGGTCAATGGGTGAAAAAGAACGCATTTTTTCTCCCAATTTTCGTGAGGTTTCTTCTATATCCTTAGTTTTAAGTATTGCGGCGCTTAATTCCTCGTTTTGTGCGCGAAGTACGGATATTTCTTGGTATTTTGGGGAAACATACATAACCATAACTCCGATGGATACAAGGATGAGCGCGACAGATATTATAGTATTAAACATTTCAGTATAATTAGTTTTCTTCGATTATGGACATCGCATTCTCTTCTGTGGTCACTTCTTCAGAAGGTACCGCGGAAACAACACCAGCGAAAGCATTTTTATATAAAAACGGCGTAGTGTTGAAAACCGCCTTCCATCCAAATCCAACATTTCCGACAGGATCAAGTTTATACTCCCCCACAGAAACACTGGCAAGATTTTTTTTCTCAACCTCGCGCAAAAGCGCATCGCGCTGAAGCGCAACAGATGCATAATTGGGCGCCATACCATTGAGGGATATTTCCGTCTTTCCATTTTTATTCATATACTGGAATGTGTCATACCCGACACTCTTAAGCGTCGCTCCTCCCAAAAAATCCAAGAGTGATGAGAGCGCAATGTGCCCATCAATAAGTCCTTGCGCGGTTTCAATTTGGCTCTTAAAGCTTTTTGCTTTTTCAACGATACTTAAATCAAATTTTTTTCGAGCTTCTTCAAGGGTGGTCTTTTTTTCAACAATTTCTTTTTTGAGCGCATCAGTATAAAAATAAAATCCGCCATACACCGCCATCGTTATAACAAGAAGCGAGAATGAGATGGTCAAAAAGAGACTCACTGGTCTTGACTCCAGAAGATTGCTCCGCGCAAGAGGTTTTTTTGGTATGAATGATAGTTTTGTTTCTCGGTCCATATTTTAATTTTTGATATTATTCACCTCCTCGTATCGCCTTAAGAGCAAGACCGATGGCCACAGCAAACTCCGGTCCATTCTCACGAAGTGTGCTACCGAGGAATGCAGGCGCTTCAATTTTTGAAAATGGATCTCCTAAAACGACCTCTACTTCAAAGTTTTTTGTCGCTACCGACGGAAGCCCCTTTAAGAGAACTCCCCCGCCTGTCAAAATAACCTTGCTCACTGTTTTATTATACCGCTTTTGGTAATTTATTAACACCCGTTTTGCCTCACCAAAGATATTGTCGAGCGTTAGGGATATTATATCACTTACATTTTTTCCGTTAACATCCTTGTGGGTAAGTCCGATATCTCGCTTGAGTTGTTCCGCCTCGGCTACCGGTATACCAAGGGATTTTGAGAGTGTAAGAGTGATGTCTTGAGAACCCATACTAATGATATGCGGCGATGTGCGCACAACACCATATTCGATCATCGCGAGTTTGGTTGCCGCGGCACCCATATCCAAAATCATAATAGGAGCAAGGTCGTGACCAATGACGGAACGAATACTACTGAAAATCTCTATCTCAAAACCTGCGGATTGAAGTCCAATGGAATTCTTAAGCTCTTTATATTTTGAGATTGCTTCATTATGAATGGCCGCAATAAGCACTTCCGACTGCTTTGGATTTTTAGGAGCGCCATCTTCTTCCGAAGATTTTTTTTCTTCTTCCGTGACTGCGCTGTTTCGCTCAGGCATAACCCACCAATCCAGGAGCACCTCTGAAATGGGGACGGGGATATATTTTCTCGCTTCAAGTGGAATCATGGCATCAAGCTTCTTTTTATCAAGCGGTGGCATTTCAATCACCGAAAGGAGACTTGAGGAAAGCGGGATTGAAATAGCACCCGCGGTGGCGTTTATTTTTGTTTCTTGAAGTAAATCTTTCAATGCGGCAAGGATTTTTTCTTGAGGGAGATTTGTGGCGCGACCGATCTCAAGACCCGCGGAAGGACCGAGTGCGAGTTCACCGTAATTTTCAAGAACGGCTTTGCCTTTTTCTTTTTTTATCTGAACGATCTTTATTGCCGAAGATCCGATATCAACGCCGACGACGCTTTTACTGCCTGCGTTTATCTTAAAATTTAAAATGCTATCAAGGATATTTGCCATGTCTCGTCTATTGCTTTAAAGTTATTAGAGTCCATCTCAAAAAAATGCTCGCAGTAGCCACGTGTTACATGTCTCTGATCGATATCGATTTATTTTGAGATGTGCTTTAAATATTATATCACACATACACTGTCGTGATGCCAAAAAACGTGTGGGTATCTTTTTATGTTGCGTGAATTTACCAGTCGTTTATTTAGTTTTCTTTTTCCTGAAACCTGCATTGGGTGTAACACAGGGGGAATTATGCTGTGTAATGATTGTTTGGCGAGAATTCCCCCTCCAGGGGAACACATGATGGAGATATTGTCTCTTTTTGATTACCGAAATCCCGTTATACGAAGGGGAATTCATCTATTTAAGTACCAAAATGGCCAAAGAATTGGAATTGTCTTCGGGAAAGCACTTTATAAAAAGGTGATACGGGAGCTTGTGGATGGTGCGTTATCTACACTTAAAAACCCCGTCCTTATTCCGATCCCCCTCTCAAAAGAGCGATTTAAAAAGAGGGGCTTCAATCAGTCGGAAATTCTCATCCAAGAAATGCTTTCTTGTGATACAAAAGGAGTTCTTCGTAAAGAATTCTCCGCGCTTTTCCGCACAGAGGATACGAAAAGTCAGGTGCTCATTAGAGACCGCGATGCGCGTATAGAAAATATGAAAGGGTGTTTTGGGGTTAAAAATAAAGAAAAAATTTCGGGTAAAGATATTTTACTTATAGATGACGTAACCACCACGGGCGCAACCATTCTAGAAGCACGCAAGATACTTCTAGAAGCCGGGGCGCGAAAGGTTATCGGGGTGACGGTGGCGCATTAAAACAACAAATAACCGACAACATACAACCAACAACCCAGGAGCGGGGATAGAAAAAATGCGTGATTTGTGGTAGGTTGTCAGTTGTAAGTTGTTAGTTTCCTATGGAGATGTGGCTGAGTGGTTGAAAGCGGCACCGTGCTAAGGTGTTAGGGGGGCAACTCCCTCGGAGGTTCGAATCCTCCCATCTCCGTTCGAACTCCGTGAGAACGGAGATGGAGCAAGTAAATTGATTTACTTGCGTGAGGATTCGAAAAGCCTCTCCCGTATTTTTGAGTCCGCTTCTGGTGGACTCAAAAATGGGCGACATTGTTTACTTATGAACGAAGTGAATTAGGAAACAAGAAGTACTCTTGTGGTGAAAGCTGTACTGCTCCTGTAAGGAGAGAATCCTCCCATCTCCGCCAAATAACCTAAAAGCAAATCGGCTCGAACCATATTTTGTAAAGGCAAAAGAATTTTTTTATAACAAGCGAACCATTTTAAAAACATTATGGAACTTATTGCAGGAGACAAAGAACTCGAAATGCTGAATGCGCAGTTAAACGACCCGGCACAGCTTGAAGAATACAAGAAGGTGTATGACAACTATCGACCTCGCCTCTTACCGAAAATACTCGGGTATTTTTTGGTGTTTTGCGGCAATGTTGTATATGGGAACGAGCCGTCGTATCTGAAGTTCCGCGCCATCGAGATTATCGCGCGCGTTCCATATCACTCATGGTCATCCGCCTCTTTTACGCTCCTTACCCTCTTTTTCTCGAATGAACAAAAAGCATTGCGTCTGTCCAACACCGCTCGATATGCCAGAATTGCATCCGATAACGAGACTATGCACGTCGTTGTTGTGTCTCATCTTGCTCAAAAGGAGGGAAAGGCGGGTTTTATACGTCACACCATTATCCCAATGTTTTTTGCCTTTTTTTACTTTTGGGCTTCGTACTGGCTCTACCTCGTCCGACCACGCTGGTCATATGAATTGAATTACCTGTTTGAGTCGCACGCGTTTAAACAGTACGACAGATTTCTTGAGAAGCGCGGTGAGGAGCTGAGAAAGAAACCGGTAGCCAGTGACTTTCTCGGGTGGTATGGGCGCAATCCGATAAGCCAATACGATTTTTTCCGCTCGATTCGTAACGACGAAATAGTGCACCGCAATCAATCCATCCATGAGATTGACGAGGAGGCGGATATGCACCGTGTAAGGCTTCTTAAGCTTATCTTGTCGTGCATCGTGGTAGCATTGTTCGAATTAACGGCATTTATTTGGTTAGTGTAAAAAAATATTTACATGTGCTTCCCATCTCCGCCACGTTTTACATTCAACGGAACTAACAGATGCTGTCTTGGCGCAAGGGTTAATATGTTGCCGTTCTACACTTCACATATCGTTTTTTGTGCATTATAATATCGCATATGGAACTTTTTTCGTACGTTGGACTACACACGGCATATTTATTTATATTTTCAATTGGATTAGGATTGGGCATCGGAGTATCTGTGCTAAGTCACGCTCTTTTTCTTTTTGCAGCGGAGGATGGAAAAATATCCTCTGATGAATCTAAATTGCTCGGCCTTTCGCGAAAGGTTAGTTGGGTGGCGATCCTTATGTATGGCTTTAGTGGTATCGGTCTTTTTACGCTCGCATTCGAGTCGATGCTCAAACTTGGAATTTTTTATGCAAGCATAACCGTCGCACTAATCCTCATAGGAAACGAAATAGCATTCTCATTTCGCCACTTACCACGCGTGCGGGATATACAAAATGGAAACATCGCACTCGACGCCTTCGTGTTGGAGAGTGGCGCAATCTCCGCAGTTTCATGGATATTTCTCATGTTCCACCATGTTATATACCGAACCGATATTGGATACTTCGCTTTTATGGCTCTCTATGCGGCGACGATCGCCATTGCCATTCTTGCAACTTGGTTTATACGGAGAAACTTCGTGCGAGCGTGTGATGCTTCAATACTGAAACATTCCTTGGTTGCGGCACTTCTGTTCGTAATTATTTTTGCAAGCGCATGGTATACAAAAGACGATCGCATTGTGAAACCCGAGGAAATCGGAACAAAAATTCTCACCGAAACCATTGGCACCTCCACAGCATACACAATAGACGATGTCGCTCTTCATAATAATTCCGAGGACTGTTGGCTCATTATCGACCAAAAAGTTTTCAACGCCACTGAGGCATCACGTCTGCATCCGGCAATGTTTAATTGCGGACAGGATGTTAGTGAAAACTACCATAAAAATCACGGCGAAGTCATCCGCGATAAGATGATGAAATATTTCATCGGCGACCTTGGAAGCGGAAAGGGTGTGCAGAATGTTGATGTTAAGTTTGAAAAAGCATCGGCACTTAAACCATACCGTGAACTCTACGTAAAGGAAGGATCGTGGAATCCACATAAACTTATGATTGTGGTTGAGAAAGATGCAGAGAAACTTCTTGTTATTGACGGAACGACACATAAATCGATTGGACGTATTCATGATGTCGGTTTTCAACCGCACACATCTGTTTTCTCATCAGACGCAAAATACATGTATATTATTTCGCGTGATGGATGGCTTACAAAAATCAATCTTGAAACATTGGAACCCATCATGTCAGTGAGCGTTGGTGAAAATTCACGCGGGACAGCGCTTACGGACAATAATAAATATGTAGCCATCGGCAATTACGCACCGGGAAACCTTGTAATACTCGACGCGGAATCTTTGAAGATACTCAAGACAATACCGCTTACCGCTACTGTAAAAGGAAAAGTTATTGAATCGCGTGCGGGAGCTGTTGTAGAAGACGGCAACCGCATCATCGTCGCACTCAAGGACGCAAATAGTGTATGGTCTATCGATACAGACAAGCCGGATTTCCCTGTCACCAATAAGTTTGATGATATTGGCAAAAATGTGCCGGCTTTACATGATGCATTCCTTACCCCAAACGGCAAATACTATATCGTCGCGTCTCAAGGTTCCAAAACAGCATGGGTACTTGACCTTGCCACAATGAAGCCGATTGCAGAAGTGGAGACCGGAGAGACGCCGCACACTGGCCCCGGCGCAGCATGGGGCGATTATATCTACGTTCCAGCGCTCGGGGAAGGTCTCATCACGGTAATTGATACAAAAACATGGAAGCCCGCGAAATTCATAAAAACTGGTGGTCCAGGACTTTTTGTTCGTAGTTATAGCAAAAACCCATCGTATCCGTATGTATGGGCTGATACTGCGTTTGGTGATCATAAAGACGAAATCTATGTGATTGATGCGCGGATTAACGAAATAATCAAGACAATCATCCCAGTCAAAGGAGAAAGCTCGTGGCACCCAGAATTCACCTATGACGGCAACTTTGTGTATGTAGTTTCCCAAACAGCAAACGAAGTAGAGGTTTATGACGCACATACATTCGAAATTGTTGAACGCATAAAATCAGATACACCATCAGCGATATCAAATGTTGGTCTTCGCATTGAGGAACCTGGTCTATAAATAAATATGCAACACGTTATCGGCAGTGAGTAATATACCTCCGAGCCTATGACGAGAAAAAAGTCTGTTGTGCTGATTGCACCAAAAAATATTAGGTCAGCAAAAATACCAATATCTCCGTGATCGCCCAAAAACTGAAGTACGCTGCACTTTCGGTTTTATCTAGTAAAGAAAAAACCGCGAAGCTTCCTTGCCGCGCGGTTATCAATACTCTTGATCTAATTTTTCTATTGGGTTAACACGGATATAAATAATCCTTTGTTCATCTTTTGTAAAAATATCCGTTCGATGAACTTTCTCGATTTTCACCTTCCACACATCCCCTAAAGAAAAATCATACGTACCGTTCCTGTTGGGGGAGAAAAAACGTATACTTGCCCTATCGCCTATTTCCCCAGGCAGAATAAGGTCGTCGGCGCAAGATATATGCTTAAAACAGAGTTTTCCCTTTAAATCGGTAATTATGCGCAATAGTACCGTATCTCCTTTTTGAATAAGCCCGCAAACGTTACATGCAGTATTTTTCTCTGACATATATACCTCCACATTGAATCATCTGTCAGGCATCCTAACACAAAAAATTTTTTCCGCCATATGTGCTAAAATTGAAATTACGTTATGGATCCCGTAATATCTGCCTGCCGGCAGGCAGATAAAATGGCATCGGAGGGAAGTCATGATTCTGTAATAAATATTGTGTCGAAACATAACCACTAAACAAAATACTATGGCAGATTTGCTCCAATAAAAGCAATGCCATTTTTCACTACAGGATGGAAAAAAATGCTACCATAGAAACCCCACTTGACCATCTCTTCAGGCTAACCCCCAATCAGAAACGGGCGTTAGGAAAATTGCATCTTTACACGATTTTTGACCTCTTGCGGCATTTCCCCGCGCGATACACCGATGCCGGAAAAGTTACGGCTATTCAAAATTTAACGAAGGGAGACCACGCGACCATATTCGGCAAGATACATAATCTTAAAACGAAAAAAGCGTGGAGGAAAAAAATACCCATGGCGGAAGGAACTATCTCCGACGAAACGGGAAACATTAAGGCGGTGTGGTTCCATCAGCCATACATCGCAAAAATGGCGGGAGAAGGAGGGCTCGTGCGTGTTGAGGGAAAGGTATCTGAACGCCCGCCTGCGCCGCGAGCGACGCCTGCCCACGCGCAACGCGCAGGCGGGCGGCAGGCAGGAAAAGGAGAAATTTTCTTAAGCAACCCCCGCATTGAGCGCATTGCGGAAATTCCTAAGGATAGTGGTCCGCTTTTTGGAGACGGAACAAGCGAGGTTCTCTACCCCGTGTACCCCGAAAGTCGCGGGATCACCTCTAATTGGTTCTACCACGCAATAGTGAAGATAATCCGCTCCGGAATTCTTGATACGCTCATGGACACCATTCCGGAAGAGATGCTGAAAAAATATAATTTACCAACACTTAAAACGGCGCTCATTTGGATCCATACTCCGCAAAAACAAAGTCATGCCGACTCGGCAAGAAAAAGATTCGCATTTGAAGAGGTATTCTTTATTCAACTTGCCCGACTGAAAGAGCGCAACGAGTATGCGAAAAATCCGTCGTATAGAATTTCTATAGACCAAAATATCGTAAATGAATTTCTTGGACGGTTCCCGTTTAAAATGACTACTGCGCAAAATAAAGCGATTTCCCATATCCTTTCTGATTTTAACAAGGAGCATCCGATGTCGCGGCTTCTTGAGGGAGATGTTGGGTCCGGAAAAACCGCCGTTGCGGCAACGACAGCGTATGCGGTAATTACCGGAAAGACCCATGGAGCGAAGATAAACCGCCTCCAAGTTGCCATCATGGCACCCACGGAAATTCTTGCGCAACAGCATTTTGATAATTTCATACAATACTTTGCATACGCACACATTCCGGTGGCACTCATCACGGGAAGCGGGTGTAAGAAATTTCCCTCAAAAGCCAGTCCGCGATTGGCAACCACGATCTCGCGAGCGCAACTTTTGAAATGGGTTGCGAATGGAGAAATTCAAATAGTGATAGGAACACAC
>Ga0209542_10008660_pt1 | contig 18919 bp, 18 predicted proteins | sample RifCSPhighO2_01_FD_184028 | JGI IMG/M metagenome (GOLD analysis project Ga0209542, IMG submission 184028) | Soil microbial communities from Rifle, Colorado - Rifle CSP2_plank highO2_0.1 (SPAdes) (version 2) | ecosystem: Environmental > Terrestrial > Deep subsurface > Rock core/Sediment ...
GACCCCACACCTGCCGAGGGTCTAGTGCAGACGCCTAATTGAACTGCCCTTACGGCCACTCTTACGCCTTGTCGGCCTCGATTCGGTTGAGGCTGGCTTGTCTCCAGGTGAGGATTCCGGCTTTTTCGAGAAGCCCGGACAATTACGGTGGCCCAGGTCGCCGTAGTACTCATTTCCGCAAAACGTGCACCAACGCGTACGCCGGACATCATCCCTCAAACACATCAGATCCTCCTGACTAAGGTATATTGTAAGAATAACAAAAAACTGCTGAATGCAGTAGTTATTGACTTAAAGATTCAAGCAAACTATTATTAAGCGCACGGGCGTGTAGCTCCCATCCTACGTTCTCGTTGCACTCGAACTTCGGAGGGCAAGCAGTGTCTAGTTCATTGCTTCGCCTACCCTTCGGGGCTTGGGTGAAAACCTAAGCGAAGTAGGGGGCGTGTAGCTCAGCTGGAAGAGCGTCTTGCTTATACCAAGATGGCCGTAGGTTCGAGTCCTACCACGCCCACCAAAAAATCCCGTAACATTAAGGGATTTTTTTTAATTGGTAAAAAAGAATTTTTTTATTCACACTGGGCAATCAGGGGTTCGGCTTGAGGTGTAAGGGTCGAATCAATTTTCACGGCATTGGTCAAATCAGAAAGCGCGCGTTTTTTATGTCCTAAAGCCAAATAACAAGCTCCCCGGCAATAATAGGCCGAAGCGTTGTTCGGCGAACTTTTTATGACCTGGTCGGCATCATGCACCGCGCCCTCATAGTCTTTCCATTCCATTTTTATCTGGGCACGCTTCAGATAGGCGTCAATGTTGTCGGGCATAAGCTTAATAGCCTCATTAAAATCCTCCAGGGCCGAAGCGTGGTTGCCCATAACTAAACGGGCCTGGCCGCGATCTTCATAAATACCGCTGATGATCATAAAACTGTAATCATCGCCGGTGTTGCGCTCTAGCGCCTCGTCGTAATCTTGAATGGCGCCGGTGGTATCACCCGACAAAAATTTGGCATGGCCGCGGCGATGATAAGCTTCCAGATCGTCAGGGTTTTGTTCTAACATCATCGTAAAATCTTTAATCGCCGCCTGATAGTTGCCGAGGTCGCTATAAGCCATGCCCCGCGCATAGTAAACTTGCGTCATTTTAGGGTTGCAGGCCAGGGCTTTTGTATAATCAGCCAGGGCATCACCTGCTTCACCAAGCTCGGCCATGGCCTGGCCGCGCGCCAAATAAGCCTCGGCGTTGGCCTCGTCAATCTTCAAGCAATTATTAAAAGCCTCAATAGCCTCTTCAAACTTGTAATCCTTAAGCTTCTGCTGGCCCAAATAGCAATAATCGACCGCGCTAAGTTCAGCGGGCTGGTAAGGCTTATCGGATCGATTTTTGAATATTTTTTTTATCCAAGAGGCCATCGCTTTATTCTAATTATATAACTGTTACCGAAGCAATGCTATCACCAATCTCAAGTTTCATGATACGCACTCCTTGGGTGGCCCGGCCGAGCGTCGGAATGGTTTTTAACGGCACGCGTATGGCCTGGCCCTGTTTGGATAAAAGCACCAAGTCTTTTTCGCTCTCACTTGAGACGATAAAACTGGCGACAACCCTGCCGGTCTTACCGGTTACTTGCATGGCTTTGATGCCGCTGCCGCCGCGATGCTGAACCTTAAATTCCTTGACTTCAGTGCGTTTGCCGTAACCGTTTTGGCCAATAATCAATAGTTCGCCAAGATCCTTGGGGTCAACTATATCCATGGAGGTAATATGATGCTCTTTTTTTATTTTCATGCCCCGCACGCCGGCCGCAGCCCGGCCCATGCCCCGCACATCTTTCTCGGAAAAACGAATGGCTTGGCCATCTGAAGCGGACAAAATAATGTTGCCGTCGCCGAAAGAGCCCTTAACGAATTCCAAAGCATCTTCTTTTTGCAATTTTATGACAATAAGCCCGGAGCGCCTGACGTTGGCAAAATCCTCCATGGCCGTTTTTTTGATAACGCCTTGGCGGGTGGCCATGACCAAAAACTTGGGCCGGGCGTCTTTTTTGTACAAGGTATAAACTGCGGTAACCTGCTCATTTGGCCCGAGCTGCAGGAAATTAACCAAAGCGCTTCCTTTGGAGGTACGCGAACCTTCGGGCAATTCATAAACCTTGGTCTGGAAAACCTTGCCGGAATTGGTGAAGAAAAGTATATCGTCGTGAGTATTGGCCTGGCGCACATAGCGAACGACATCCTCTTCTTTTAGTGATTGGCCAATAACACCTTTGCCGCCTCTGCCTTGAGTTTTATAAATTGTAGCCGGCACCCTTTTAACGTAGCCGCCTTCGGTAATCTGGAAAATTACGTCCGCCTCGGGTATCAAATCCTCCTCGCTGAACTCGCCCACCCCGCCTTTGACCAATTTGGTACGGCGCTCATCAGCGTATTTTTCCCTTATTTCAACCAGCTCCTTTTTGACCATGGCGGCAATTTTTTTCGGCGACTTAAGCAGGTCCTCAAGGTAAGCGATTAAATCTTTTTTCTCTTTCAGTTCATCGTCAATTTTCTGTCGCTCCAGGCCGGCCAACGACTGCAAGCGCATTTCCAAAATGGCATTGGCCTGAATTTCGGAAAGTTTAAAATTTTTGATTAGAGCCACACGGGCCTCATCGCGATCCTTCGACTTCTTGATGGTGGCGATGACTTTATCAATATTGTCGAGCGCCTTCTTTAAACCTTCTAAAATATGTTCGCGTTCCCTGGCGCGCTGCAATTCAAAGCGGCTGCGTCGGCTCACAACCTCTACGCGGTGTTTGAGGAAATGTTCAAGTATATCCTTTAAATTCAAAACCTGCGGCTCAAGACCGTCAATAAGAGCCAAGGCGTTCATATGGAAGGTGTCTTGAAGTTGAGTGTATTTGAAAAGCTGGTTTAAGACTTTGTTCGGAACCGATTCGCGCTTCAGGTCAATAACGATGCGCACGCCGTCTTTGTCAGACTCGTCGCGCAAATCGCGAATGCCGTCCACTTTTTTGTCGCGCACCAGCTCGGCGAATTTTTCCAAAAGGGTAGCCTTGTTGACCCGATAAGGAATTTCGGAAATGATGATTTGGAAATTATTTTTCCCTTCAACAATTTCAGTTTTGGCCCGAACGACCATGGCCCCTTTGCCGGTGGCGTAGGCATGCTTTATCGCCTGCCAGTCGTAAATTATGCCGCCCGTGGGAAAATCAGGACCCTTGATGAATTCCATCAAGTCGTCACTGGTCAGTTCCGGATCATCAATCAAGGCCGAAAGCCCGTCTATCAGTTCGCCCAGGTTGTGGGGAGGGATATCGGTAGCCATGCCCACGGCAATGCCCAAAGTCCCATTCATCAGAAGCTGGGGGATACGGGTGGGCATTACCACCGGTTCCTTAAAACGGCCGTCGAAATTGTCCCGGAAATTAACAGTGTCCTTATCAATGTCAGCCAATATCTCTTCGGCAATGGGCGTAAGCTTGGCCTCGGTGTATCGATAAGCCGCGGCCGGGTCACCGTCTAGCGAACCAAAATTTCCTTGGCCGTTAACGAGCGGGTAGCGCATGGAAAAATCCTGGGCCAAATGGACCATGGAATCGTAGACGGCGGCATCGCCGTGCGGGTGATATTTACCCAAAACGTCGCCGACCACCGTGGCCGATTTCCTGTGCTTGGCCGTGGCGCGAAGCCCGAGTTCGTACATCGAATAAAGTATGCGGCGATGGACAGGCTTTAAGCCGTCGCGCACGTCAGGCAGGGCGCGCGAAACAATTACGCTCATGGCGTAATCCAAATAGCTTTCGCGCATCTCGTCTTCAAGCAAACGCAATTTTACGGTGCCTATGTTTGGATTTATCGGATTATTGTCTTTAGCCATTTTGAAAATTAACCTCTCGGTTGCCAGGAATCAACCACTTCCACCTCGAGCACTTGGTTAAATTCGCCTTGTGACTCATTTTGGTAATGCAGGCCCTCAAAAGTAAGCTCGTAACTGCCGTTTAGGACTTGCGAAAAATAAACGCGGCCTTCAGCAGATTCGCCCGCCGGCAATAAAGGCACAAACTGCCTGCCTTCGCCGTTTGTCACTTTTTCCACCAGTATTGATTCTTCGGCGCCAAGGGCCTTAAAATTTATGCGGGCGACCGGTACCGTCAAATCGGCAAAAGTGGAATTTTGTATTTTGAAATAAACAATAAAAGATCCGTTGACTGTTTCCAGGCTGGTAATGCTGGCGGGGTTTGAAAAAGTTTGCTCAAGCTGGGAATCAATTGAGCTAATCGGATTTTCAATGCCGCTTAGTCCCTGGCTTATTTGACCGGTGATTTGATTAAGATCATTGGCCCCTTCCACGGCCCTATTTTCGGAAGCCGATGTTTCGGAGGTTTGGGAGCGCAAACCGACGTGGTTGGCACTCCATAGCCAAAGCGGAACCAAAATAAATGCCGCGGCAAGCGTGGTTAAAAAACTTACACTTAGTTTGTAATGGTGCGGCTTGCTTTTCAGTTCGGTAAATAAATCAACCATGTTAACGCTGGGGATTTAAAACAACCACGGTAGTCGAATCGGTCATTAAATCTTTGCTCTTTAAAGTCAGGCGGTCTTCAGTTTTCGGCTCACCGCCCATTTCCTTTAGAAACTTATCAGGCGAATCCAAATCAAAAATAACGCCGTTCTGCTTAAAGTAGCAAGGCACGACAAAACGCGGCTCAACCTGTTGTACAATGTGCGAGGCCCATTCCCAATTTATAACGCCGTGGTTGCCGCCGACCGGAACGATCAAAACGTCGATATCGCCCATTTCCTCAAGCTGATGTTCGGTCAATTCACGCTCGCCAAAAACACCCAGGAACCCGATCTTGACCGCGTCTACTTCCAAAAGAAAAACCGTAGCCGGTATTTTTTTAGCGTCGTCGATGCCGGACGGATTGGCAACCGATGGGGGCTGCGGATAGATGCCGCTGATGTGAACGCCTTTAACGTCAAATTCCCCGGCATTTTTTATAATCAAAGGATTGCCGGTCATGCCGTCCGTGTTGCTGTGTAATTCATCCGGCCTGGAAATAACAACTATATCAGCCGCGCCGCGCGGCGGGGTAAGGCCTGAATCTTTATGAAACGGGTCGGTGATGATAGTTACTTCCCCGCCGGTATTGGTAATTTTAAAACTTGATAATCCGTACCAGGTTAAGGTCATTGATATATTGTTAATCCTTAATCATTAATAATGAATCCCGCTTCCGAAGGCAAAGATTAAGGATAGAAATCAAGGATTGACTTATTTATTATAACAAAAATCGGTCTTAATTTCCACTATTTTTACTATTGTTTAACAAGGCAAAGCACTTGCCTTAAACAATCGTATCTGTTACAATTTTCAAGCTTTACCGTCCTGCTATACAGGACAGGCCCTGAAATTAAGGCAGCCCCTTAAGCTTTAAGGCTAAGAGCAAGCCCCGCAATACAACTTCAATCCGTTCTCAAATAATCTTGAATAGTACGCATAGCGCGGACTATTAACCCTTCGGTCAAACAGTATAATCATATACAGTCGAACGGCCGAATCTCAAGATTATTGAAGTTAATATACGGGGCAAGAAAGTTCTAAATATATGACAACTGCAGAAAGTACAGTAACGCAGGTTAGCGCCCCAGTCATGAATTTCGACGATATCAAGTCGATGCAGGACCTTTCCAATAAATACCCGGAAAGCCTGAAGGCGCTAAAAGTAGGCGATGTGGTTACAGGTTATGTAATCTCCGTCGGAAAAAACGAAGTTAGCTTATCCATACCCTCTGTAGGCGTGGGAATTGTCCGCGGCCGCGAGCTTTATGATGACAAAGTCTATCTCCAGAATATGAAATCCGGAGATGAAATCGCTGCTTCGGTTTTGGACCCGGACAATGAAAACGGCATGGTGGAATTGTCGTTCAGGCAAGCCGGACATGAGCGCGTCTGGAGCGCCTTGCGCGAGAAAATGGATAAAAAGGAAATTTTGGATACTAAAATTCTTGATGCCAATAAAGGCGGCCTGATTGTCGAAATCAACGGCGTTACCGGTTTCTTGCCGGTGTCGCAACTTACCACCGCCCATTACCCGCGCGTCGAAGACGGCGCCAAAGACCGCATCTTGGAAATTTTAAAGAGCTACATGGGCCAGACCTTCCGGGTTCAGGTAATCACCGCCGACCCGAAAGAAGAAAAGCTTATCGTTTCAGAAAAGGCCGTGGTTGAACCGGAGCTTGAGCAGAAAATGGACCAGCTCAAAGTCGGCGACATTATCGAAGGTACCGTAACCGGCGTGGTAGATTTCGGCGCTTTCGTTAAATTCAACAAAGACCAAGACCTCGAGGGCTTAGTGCACATTTCCGAACTCGCTTGGCAGAGAATTGAAAATCCCAAGGATATTATCAAAGTAAATGATCAGGTTCGCGCGCAAATAATTTCTATCGAAGACAACAGGATATCGCTTTCCATCAAACGGCTGCAGGCCGACCCCTGGCAGGATGCGGTAAAGAAATACTCCACCGGCCAGATTGTAAAAGGAAAGGTTACTAAGGTCTTGCCGTTTGGCGCTTTTGTAGAATTAGATTCTGAGATCCAGGGTCTTGCTCACATTGGCGAACTTGGCGATCCTACTCCTAAAGATGTAAACGATGTTTTGAAAATCGGACAGGAAAAAGAATTCAAAATTATAAACATCGAACCTGAAGAACATCGGCTTGGACTTTCCCTTAAAGCTTTAACCCAAAAGGAAGAGCCAAAAGCGGAAACTAATGCCGAACCAGAAAAACAAGACTCCTAAATACTATTGATCAAAAAGAATCGCAGTCCCGTAGTGTCCGCCCTGTGCGGACTACTACTGGGAGTCTAAACACAAGAAAAAAGCGGTTGAAAAACACCGTTTTTTTTGTTATAATTTATTATAATGGTCTGGTGCCCGAGCAGTTAGGGAGCGGTCTGCAAAACCGCGTACACGGGTGCGAATCCCGTCCAGACCTCCAATAAATGTTTATGAAATTTCCACCTAAACCCAAGACGCCTTATATTTTCAAAACTCCGCAGGACAAACAGATTTTGAAAAAATTGAATAATTTGGCGGAAAAAACATCAAAAAAAGATGAACCTTTAGTTAAGTTTCTGTATACACAACTAGAAGACGATTGGCGAACCCCGCTGGAACAATACATTGACAAACTGTTAAAATAGCTTAATTGCCCGGGTGGTGAAATGGCAAACACTCACGACTTAAGATCGTGCGCCGAAAGGCTTGCGGGTTCAAGTCCCGCCCCGGGCACCAATAAGGAACTTTGTCGGAATTGAAAATATGGCAATTCCCTTAAAACCAGTTAAACAAAGCCCGGCCATGTGCGGGCCGGCAAGCCTAGTTTCTCTGCTGGGTTTTTATGGCCTCGAAAAAACCGAGCAAGAACTAGCTGAACTATGTGGCACTGATTTGCAAAAAGGGACAAGCAATCAAAAACTCATAAGTGCTTTGCAAAACCTGGGTGTTAATGTTTTGGCTTCTGAAAATGGCACCTGGGAAGTTTTACAAAACTTGATAATGCGCAATGTTCCGGCGCTGGTGGGCTGGCAGTCGGAAAAAGAGGATCATTTTTCCATAGTTACTGATATCAGCGATGATGAAGTAACTTTAATGGACCCGGAAATCGGTCAATTTAAAAAAATTGCCAAAGATGAATTTATGGCTAATTGGTGGGATAGTGATTGGCAAACGGGCAAGGTTTTAAAGCAATGGTTCGCGACGATTGAAGTGGTGAATTAGGTCTGGACAAATCGGTAAAAAAATGTAAAATATATTTTGCGCCGCGGTAGCTCAGTGGTAGAGCATTCGCCTGAAGAGCGATTGGTCGTCAGTTCAATTCTGACCCGCGGCACCACTTCTTCGCTCCTGACGGAGCTCCGAAGTGCAAGCATTTCGGGAGCGAAGAAGTGTCCTACGAAGCTTTACGCGAAGTAGGACACCCATACACGCGCGGGTATCGTATAATGGCTATTATGCGTCCTTGCCAAGGACGAGAAACGGGTTCGACTCCCGTTACCCGCTCCAGAAGCCTATCAGCTATTTATAGTTGGTAGGCTTCTGGATTTTCGGGAACGGCAAAGCCGTTACGCCGCCTTGGGGCTCCGAAGGGTGCCGGCGGGCACAACCTATCGGCGCAAGAAACCCGGTCTTTGGCGAAGCCAAAGTTTCTTACCCGCTCCAAGAAAAAACCGTTACCATTTATGGTGGCGTTTTTTTCTTAACTGCGATTGGATAAAAGTAGCAATTTTTTGTTATGATTGGTTTATGAAGCTCATGATTCTTAACGGTCCTTGCGCAGTTGGCAAAAGCACTATCGCGGCCAAACTACATGAACTAATCCCATTGTCTTTTTTACTTGATGTAGACGCACAAATGCGTTTTATTAGTCACTATCGTGAATACCCCGAGGAACGCAAGAAAGCTACAATTGCGATTTCTGACGTGCTAATAAACGCAATGCTTGAATTGGGCCACGATGTCATTGTCGATAAAATGATTTTTCATGAGGAAATACTGGATTCCTACTATTCTCTGGCGGAAAAATATAATGCAAAAGTTTACGAAATTATTCTTTGGGCACCAAAAGAAGTCATTTTGCAACGAGCCGATGATCGAGGTTGGCGAAAAGATGGTTTGCTTACACCGGAAAAATTAGAGATTTTCTGGGACAAAATTAATCAGCTTAAAGAAAATAGGGCTAATGCGGTAATTTTTGATACCTCTAAGATGAGTGAAGAACTTGTTTTTCAAAAAGTAAAAAAGCTTGTTATTTAAATTTCTATTCATTCCGATAAAACACGTAAAAAAGTCATCAGCGAAAAGTGATGGCTTTTTCTTTTTGCTATAATAAACCCATGCAGACCAAAACCTCAAAACTATATGATTGGCTGTTTGTTGTTTTCGCGAGCATTCAAGTAGCCGGCGCTTTTATCGACGGCTGGGCGCACGTTCATCTTGATTCCGCGCTTGAAACCTTCTTCACACCGTGGCATGCGGTATTTTATTTTGGTTTATTCGGGGTAAGCGCCCTTGTTATCGGTCAGTATTTACTTAATTTGCGCAAAGGCTATTCCTGGAAAAATGCCCTGCCGCAAGAGTACTTAGTTTCCCTCCTCGGGGTTGGCATTATGCTTTTGGGCGGCCCGGGCGACTTTATTTGGCATGCAATCTTCGGCATAGAGCAAGGAATTGAGGCTCTTTTAAGCCCCACGCATCTACTGCTTGCCATAGGCGGCGCAATAATGGTCAGCGGGCCGCTCCACGCCATTTGGTACCGTCCCAGAAATATTCATACCGGGCCGACTATTATTTCCTTCGCTTTGTTCATGCTGACCATTAACTTCATGCTTCAATTCGTTCAGCCTTTTAATTTCCCGTGGATATCGCCCGCCTTCCAGGCCGCAAACCCGATCAATTTTGAGTACGGCGTGGGTCTGGGCGTGGCCGGCACAATAATATTCACCGGAATATTCCTTGGTATGATCCTGGCCTGCCTCAAACACTGGCGCTTTCCCCTGGGTTCATTCACATTTACGCTCACTCTAAATGCCTTGGCTTTGAGTTTTCTTGAAGGCAACTACCCCCTAATAATTTTAGGGGCATTGGTCTCCGGCATTCTCATTGATCTTCTTTATCAAAGTTTGGCTGGCCGACTCAATCAGGAAAAATATTTGCGCTTGTTTGGTTTCATCACACCCGTGTTGATTTTCCTGCCATACGAGCTGGTGATTATGTCCACGACCGGAACAAATTGGTCAGTTCATATGTGGGCGGGGAATATTCTTATCTCCGGCATTGCCGGGCTGCTCATGACGTATTTAATAAAACCACCCGAACCAATAGCGTAACAACCACGTAACGGCCGTGCTATGGTTGTTACGCCAACAAACGGCTCAAGAATTACAACGCGTAATAGCTACAATGTTTCGTTCTCTCGAGGGTTAGGGAAATCTTAGCTTGCTCCTCGGCAAACCGAACCTTCCTTAATAAATATAAAAACGCCTAGGCGTTTTTATATTTATTCAATTCTTCATCATTTATTACATCTGCGCTTTCCCAGGCAAGCTCAAAAAGAGTGCGTAAAGATAAAAATATATCTCTGCTTCTTATAAGCACGGCAAATAATTTTGGCGAATAAGAGAAAAACGCTACTGTATCATCAAATAAAACATTGTCAGTTAGAAACTGGGTATCTTTTTTTGCAAATCTGTGCTGATAAAATTCAGTATGTTCTGTATTGGCCGCGTATTTTAAATCTTCATGGCCCATAGTTAAAATTTCTTTAATTTTTATTTCACCCTTACTAGATTTTATTTTTAATTTTTCAGGAACATCTGGAAATAATTCTTCTACGTCGCGAATGGTGGCAAAAAAACGAATCTCTTTAGCGGCAATTATTTTTTCATAAACTTGACGCATGCCCTCTTTGCCTTCAAATAACTGCACTTGGGGCTTATCTTTTTTGGCGTTGTAAATAGCAAGAAGGTTTGGCAAAAATCTTTTCACCAGTTCCTGCTTATGATAAAGATCATTAATAATTTTTTCAGGAGACTCGGCCACATAAAGAGCTTTAATGCTTCTCGGTACAATACTCGCCAAGCCCTTACTTTGTAGGCTATCGAGAATGAGATAGGTGGTGGGCCTTTTTGTACCTGCCTTTTTAGAAATACTCTCTACTGAAGCCTCACCCAACTCCAAAAGAGCCAGATAAACACTGGCTTCTTTTTGATTCAAACCTACTTTTTCGAATAGTTCTTCAAGCTCCATATAATAAGTTTATTCAATCTTCTCTATTTTGTCAATTTTTTTGACAAATAATCCATTAGGGCCTTGAAATGCACGATTTAAGGGCTTTAAATTCTCAAATCAAGTCATAAAGATTGACAGTAGTCAATTTATTTGATAAAGTAACTGCAAATAAAACTCACCCAATAAGCCAAGGAGGCTTTATGTTCCGCACCGCACTGTTCGCCGCCTTATTGTTGACCACTCTCACGGTCAACGCACAGGCCCAGCAGACGTTCTACATCGAGGTGCAAAATGTCGTGCATAAGTCCGACATAACCCCTCAAGTGGACGTCTACTCCACCAAAAAGTTCAACGATTCCCTTGGCATCTTTGCCTGGCTTTTGATTGGCCAGCAATGGTCCGAGGGGCTCGTGGGCGTGATGTATACGCCTAAGAACTGGCTGGAGCTTGGCCTGGGGTATGGCCTCGAACATGATGAAAACCCTGGACGTTACGTGGGTCAAATCGTGCTCGTGCATGGTCCAGCTTCTCTCGCGATTATCGGAGAGAACGGCGGTAGCGGAAGTTGGTACAAGATCGAGGGTTTGGTTGACCTACGACGCAACTTCAGCCTTGGCATTATTGGGCAGAGGTTCGTTGGTTTGGGTCCTGAGCTGCAATTTGAGCTCGGAAAAACCGGACTCCGTATCTGGGGAGCGCCTGTAATGTATGATGTTGAGGCGCGGACCACCAACACGCTACTAGGGCTTCGGTTGAAATATTGACCGTAGCAATGGATCAGCTGCCGGAGCCTGCTAGGGACTTGGCAACAGAACCCTAGAAATCGCGGATCCGAAGAGCCGCGTCGCGAAACTCCAAGTGAGTTTCGTGGCTGTCCCGAGATGTGTATCTCGGCTGATAATTCCGAAGGGATGAAACAGCAAATATGATAACGCGTTAAGGAGGCCTGGTGTCAAACAACAATGAAGTCGAAGCCAAAATCCGAACCACAGATCTCACCGAGCAGCAGGAATACGCGGTGAGACGCAGCTTGGATCTGCCAATCAGTCCTGAAATGTCGCAAAAGTTTTCTACTCTTGGCGAAGTTTTTTTCAAGAGGGCTGCGTGGTTGGGGCTATCCAAATTGGGGAAACTAGACACCTAAATCACAAACCCTGCATTGGCTATACGCTAATGCAGGGCGAAGTATTGAATAGGACTTTTTTTATTCGTTGGCTAAAAGACTAACTATATCCGACTTGGTTACAACCCCGACTAAAACATGATCCGCGTTCACCACTGGCACAATGCTCAAATTTTTATCGATCATTAGCGCGGCCAGTTGGTGAATGTCCAGATCGGCATTGACTACCTCAAACTCTTTGCTCATTATTTCCCGAACTTCCGTAGCCAAAACTTGAGAAATTTGTTTTTCTACCTCGTCGCCGTCCAGGGGATTATCCAAATAAACCGCGCTTCCCAAAATCCCTAGGAATTGAGGAATACGAATGGGCTTTTCAATTTTGAGCAAATCGTCTTCGGTGACGACCCCGACCACGCGGTCGTTCTCGACCACGGGCATTCCGGAGAATCGGTTCTCGGCTAAAATCCGCGCCACGTCGCTTACTTGAGTTGCGGGTGCGCAAGCGATTACTTGTTCGGTCATGATGTCGTTTACTTTTGGCATAATTTTATTCTAGCTAATAATTAGTATTTTTACTGCATATGCAGTATTGTTGCTTAATTTGTTACTTACCTGATTACATTATAGCTTAGCCGCGCTTTGCCAAGCAATTTCAAACAAAAGTTTAAGTGAATTGGCGAAAGACTGGTTTTGGATTTCAAACGCCGCGTTTTCATTGGGTTTGAATAATACACCCATAACAATATCGTCGTAGATATTTATTTCCGCGGCCGGCAGGCCGGTAAAGGTGCTGTCTAAAACTCGGTATTCACCCACGGCCTCCATTTTCTTTTTGCCCTTATAAGTAGTTTCGTAAAAATATTTCGCCGCTTCGTTTTTCACAACCAAAACTTTTTCTTTAATGCCTTTTTCGGCCCTGGCTTTAACATGCTCTTTACCGAATTGGTCAAATTCGGGTAAATATTGACTCAAATCCAAGACTGAATAAATCACTCCTTTTGATTGCAGAGTGTGATTATAAATATTTTTTATTCCTTCACGTCCCTCGAAAAAACGGATTACCGGCTTAACGTCGCTTTTATACACTAGCTGAAGATCCGATAACAATTCTTTGGCCTGATTAAAATTTCGCTCGGCCTGATGTTTTTTATTTTCCAGATATTGCAAAAAACGTGAAGGCGGCTCGGCTGCGTACAGTATTTTCTTTTTACCCAAAATCGCCCGGCTAGCCAAACCATACAAAGCCAGACGCTCGAGAATGTCATAACCGGTGGTGCGGTTGATTTGCGCCGCCTTGCTGACACTTCTGACATTACCTTGCCCCAATTCCAGCAGGGCCAAATAGACTTTGGCTTCATTTGGCTGCAATGCCAGTTTATCAACCCGTTCTACCAACTTATAATCCATCCCGAATGAAGTCTCAGTTATTTACTAAATAATCTTTACTAACCGTTATCTAAATAAGGGGTATGTAAGGTCTACCATTGAACGGAAACCGAAGGTTTCCTACTTCATACGGGATCCATAAATTTAGTATATTTACTCCTGCGTTTTGTGTCAAATGCTTTCGACAAAATAGATAATGATAACAAAATCACCAATGAATAAAGGATTTTTCGCCTAATTATTGACTTATTATCTTAACAAATTTGACAGATATGAAATAATACTGCGTTAACCTACTCATAGGTTAACCGCTTCCCCGGGCGAACCGGGTAAGTTTAAGGGGGCCCAATGACAAGCCACCCAAAATACCAAACTATCCTCACCCAACTGCTGGGGGCGATGGATAGCTTCTTCAACGCATTCGGAGAGGATGCCGTACAATGCGCAGTTGCCACACAGAAAGTGGTGGCTCACGCCGCCCAACTAAGAGTGATGCACATACCACCAAAAGCTCGGGCAGGCATCATCCTGCAGCTTCGCGAGAAAGGCATGGAGCGTAAAAAGCATGGCTACCCAATGTGTTTCTACGAGGTTGAAAAACTCATTAAGGAGCTCGGCGGATGAGTACCCTCAAGAACTACCTCGGCCAGCTGCGGCTCTACTCCTTCGCAGACACGGCGCTGCTGCTCTGGGCCTTTGAGTTCCGCGGCCACGAGTTCGCCGGCGGACTGCTGCTGTGGTGCGCCTTTCTGGCGTATCTGGAATGGCGACACAACCACGGCGACCGCACCCCGATTCCGGGATGGGTTGTGGCTATGCTCACGGTGGCAGGTCTGGTTATGTTCCCAATAATTTCGGCGGCAACATTCCTGTTTCTAGGAATGCTTTACACCCTGAAAAAGCGGGGCAAGTGGGGACTAATCAGCCCGTACCTGCGAGGGCTGCAAACCGCGGCCTTGATCAGTCATCACGCTTCGCCTTATTGGTTGTTTAAAGTGGCGATGGTGATGTGGGCTCGTAATGTCATCGGCGACGCGCGGGATGTGAATCGAGACCGCGCTGAAGGTGTTATGACCAAGCCGGTCATCAAAAACTGGTACGCGCCGCACTGGCGCACAACCCACCGAGGAATGGTGATGGTCACCAGCTACCTTTGGTGGTCAATGAGCACCTTGTCGGTCTGGTGGGTAGCAAGCGCGTGGGTAGTACAAATCATAACTTACAACTGGACCCCGCGGGGTCAGGAGGCAACACAAGAGCCGTGAGAAACAAAAATCTCACGGCTCGCTTCATTATAGACATTCTAACATTCTGCAGAATGTTGGTATGTTATTTGGAGGTTGGGGATTGGAGCTTGGAGTTTAAAGAGCCGAGAGGCTCTATATATATATTTCCATTATCCCTTTTCAGTCGCCCTTGTATTGTAAACCCAGCGGATAATTTGTGCCCGCCACCGCCAAATTTACGGGCAAGCGCCGAAACATCAACGCCTTTATATTCCTCACTGCGCAAAGAAAATTTGACCTCCCCGTTTCTTTGGCGGACAAAAGCCGCAAAACTCGCTTCAGGAAAAGTATTGAGTATTTCGACAATACCTTCATAAGCCTCGTCGTCTACGCCGAGCTCTTTAATATCGTCATGGGTTAAGGCAGAAATTATGGCACGGCTGTTTTTGTCAAAGGTAGCTTTTTCCAAAACATAGGACCAGGCCTTTAGCTGGCCCGGAGTTTTACCGGCAAATAAATTATGGGCAACGGCTGACCGCCTCGCACCTTTCAGTAAAATCTCGCCGGCTACTCGCATGGTTTGGGCATTGGTATTGGCATGCCGGAATGAACCGGTGTCACCCATTAAACCGGCAAGAATGCTGGTGGCCATAACGCCCGTGATATCGGCACCGCTTCCTTTTAAAAATTCATAAATCATTTGCGTGGTACTGCTATAGCTAATGTCTACCCAATTATATTGTCCGAAGTTGGCGTTATCGTGATGGTGGTCTATATTCAATATCCGCTCGCGAACTTTTTCAATACCGGCGATTTGGGTAAGAGCTAAATCGCCGCAATCAAAAATTATTACCAAATCAAAGGCTGTTAAAGGAACATCCAAATCGGAAACCACTTGCTGCTCGCCCAGCAAAAACTGAAGATTTTTAGGCAGGCCGCCTTTGGCTAAAAGGACAACCTCTTTGCCATTGCTTTTTAGAAAAGCGCCCATTGTTAAAATACTGCCCAATGCATCCGGATCAACAAAAGCATGGGCAGTAATTAGTATTTTTTCTTTATTTTCCCAAGGGTAGGGCTTAACGAGCATAGCTCGAATTTCTAATTTTTAATTTAAAATTTCTAAACAATTTTCCAATTTCTAATGTTTATAACATTGGAACATTGAGAAATTAATTGAAAATTGAGAATTGAGAATTGAAAAATTAACTGTCGAGGTCACGGAGGGCTTCGGAAATTTTTTGGGCATGCGCTTCGGACGGATCAGACTTAAATCTCAACTGGGGAATATACTTGGCTCTAAGCCTATCCGTCAAGTATTTGCGCAAACTACGCGTTTCACTCTTCATTGTTTTTAAAATCTCTTCTTCATCAGCGCCATAAATAGAAAGCCAAACTGTGGCAGATTGCATGTTGGGCGCTGCTTCTATCTGCGAAATGGAAACTATGCCCGGCAGATCCATTTCCACGCGCATATAAGCGGCAATCTCTTGCTGTAAAAGCGAGGAAAGCCTGGGGGCGCGGCTTGACCCTTTTCGTGAATGAGTTCTTGACATAATCAACGGGGACAACCCTGTCCGCCGTAAGCGGCGGACCGATTTCGTCAAGGGTTTTCCCCCAGCCATCGGGTTCCCGGCAGAGCCGGTTAACCACTAGGCTTTGGTTTTTGACGATTCTCCCCCTCGACAAGCTCGGGGTGCGAGTCTAATTCCCCTTTCCAAAGTTACCTTCGGCAACAGGCGAAGCCTGATTGCCTCCGGTTCATTTAATTCAAGACAGCTTTTTTGAGCGAACTTCTTCAGTGTAAAATTCTAAAACATCTCCCTCCAAAACGTTACCCGAAACTTCAGCCTTGATTCCAAATTCGGAGCCACGCGTTACTTCGTTGGCTTTAACTTTATTTTGCTGAAGTTCACGCACTTCACCCGACCCGACAATTTCACCGGCGCGCTTGATGCGGAAAGGATCCTTGTCGGTAATCGTGCCCTCCTCAACCCGGCCGCCAAAAATTTGAATGTTGCCTTCTGTCCTAAAAATAGCCACGACTTTGGCCGTGCCGATATTTGTCTGAATGATCTCCGGACTAAGCAGAGAAACCAAAACCTTGGTTACGTCCTCTAGAAGCTCGTAAATTATATCGTACAGATCAATGGTGATGTTTTTCGCTTTGGCTAAAGACAGGGCCGCGGGATTGGCGTTAACATTAAAACCAATAATTGTCGCGCCGGCTGATTCCGCGCGCAGAATGTCAGTTTCGGAAATTTGACCCACGCCCTTATCAATGATATTAAGCTGGACTTCTTCGGTGCGAGCTTTCAATTCCTCCAAAGCCTGCTCAATGGCCTCAAGGCTGCCGTGCACGTCGGCTTTAACAATAAGGTTCAAAGTCTTGCCGCTCGCCTTAATGCCCGGCCGCAACATGGCCTTGGCTTTTTTTTGCACCTCATGGGCGAGGGCTTGCTCGCGAGCTTCATCAAGAGTTTTGACTTCTCTGATAATATCGCCGGCCTGGGCCGTTTCCGAAAGGCCAACCACAACTATCGGCGCGCTCGGGCCGGCCTGCTTGATTTTCTCGTCACGCGAGTCTTCAAGGCCCTTAATGCGCCCGTAAGCGGACCCGGCCACAATTAAATCACCAAATTTTAAAGTGCCATTTTGGATAATGACTGTGGCCACCGGACCCTTGCCCCGGGCCACGTGCGACTCAATGACCGTGCCCACGACTTCACCCTTGGGGTTGGCCTTAAAATCATCAACTTCAGCCAAAAGTAAAGCATAATCCAAGAGTTGATCTAAATTCTGCCCGGACTTGGCTGAAACCGGAACGGCAATTACTTTTCCGCCCCACTCCTCAACCAAAACATTCTGCTCGGAAAGCTGCTGTTTGATTCTGTCCGGGTTGGCGTCAGGCTTATCTATTTTATTGATGGCCACAATCAAAGGAACATTGGCCAGCCGGGCGCGGTTTATTACTTCAACAGTCTGCGGCTTAACGCCGTCGTCTGCGGCCACAACCAAAATAATAATATCGGTAACGTTTGCGCCCCGGGCGCGCATCTGGGTGAAGGCTTCATGGCCCGGCGTATCCAAAAAAGTAATGAGCTTGCCTTTATGATCAACCTGATAGGCGCCGATATGCTGGGTGATGGCGCCGGCTTCCTGCGAAACTACGTTGGTTTTGCGAAGCGTATCGAGCAAAGTGGTTTTGCCGTGGTCAACATGGCCCATGACCGCCACAATCGGCGGACGGGCGACAAACTGATCGGCAGTCTGCGGATTCTGCAATTCCCTTTTTAAGACCTCGGCCACATAACCGGTGCCGACCACATTACCCAAAGTGGCGGTTTCCAGGCTGGCCTCAAAGCCAAAATCAGCGGCCACAACGCTGGCTGTATCAAAATCTATTTCTTCATTCATGGCGGCCATCACGCCATTCTTTATCAAATCCTTAACGACATCCACCACTGACAGCTTAAGCTTGGCCGCCAAATCCTTAACGATAATGTTCGGCGGTAAGGCGACACTCTTGTCGTCTACGACATCTGTCTCCGGAGGCAATTCCACCACGGGCGTTCCGAGTTTTTCCAAGATTTGCTTGGCGGCGTCATTATCGATTTTTCGCTGGCGCGGATTAACTTTAAAACCGAGCTTGGCGATTTCTGCGCGAAGCTCTTGTACCGACATATTCAACTGTTGCGACAAACTGCTGATATTCATCCCGTATAGTTACCTCGATAATCTTGGGGCTTTGTGTTCGACTATTATTGCCCATTAAAATCCTTTTACCGTTTCCGACTGAATATTCAGGACTTCTAACGGGACCCATAACCTGTTAATTTTACTGTAAAAATAGGGTTTTGGCAACCTAGCCACGACGGCCTTTGCCTACTATTACCCGTATCTTTTTGTCAGACACGCCGAGGCTAAGATTGCTCCGGTTCAAAAAAACTTGTTCAATTAAAACGTTAAAATTTTTCGGTCCTTCAATTTCGAAATTCCGGCCATGCAATACCGTACTGCCCGGCACTTCCTCAAAACGCCCCTCGGCAATGCTTTTGCGAAATTTTATAAGCTCGCGCGTCGGACGCTTTTCCAAAAGAAGCAGGTCCAGCTTGCCGTCATGGGGCGAAAAAAGCGCCGAGCCCTTCTGATCAATACCACCCCGGGCGTTAATCACGCTTCCGGCAATGATATTGGCGGAAAGCTCCAGTCGACCATCAATACTCACTTTTACCGGTATGCTTTGCAACAAACGCAGCTTGGAAATCATGCCAAAAGATGAAAAAATGCCTCCGCTACCTTTTCTGATTTCATTGTTAATCAGGCCAAAATCAACCCGGGTAAAAAAGTAGTTGCGGCCGACAAGGCCGATATCAAAATCTTCTACCCGCC
>Ga0209542_10008663_pt1 | contig 18913 bp, 19 predicted proteins | sample RifCSPhighO2_01_FD_184028 | JGI IMG/M metagenome (GOLD analysis project Ga0209542, IMG submission 184028) | Soil microbial communities from Rifle, Colorado - Rifle CSP2_plank highO2_0.1 (SPAdes) (version 2) | ecosystem: Environmental > Terrestrial > Deep subsurface > Rock core/Sediment ...
CAACCATAAGCGCGGTGGGAGTGGCGAGCCCCAAGGCGCAGGGGCAGGAGACAACAAGCACCGCCACCGCAAAAAGCATGGAGGCGGCAAAGTTTAACCCGAAAATAAAATACCAGAGAGCAAAAGTTAAGAGCGCTAAGACAACGACCGCCGGAACAAAGTATTCCGAGATTCTGTCCGCCACATCTTGGATTGGCGCTCTAGTGGCTTGCGCTTCTTCAATCAACCGCACAATTTGGTAAAGCAGAGTGTCTTTGCCTACTTTTGTCGCTTTACATTTTAAGAGCCCCTCGGCGTTAGTTGTGGCTCCAATTACCACATCACCAGCTTTTTTATTTACAGGCAGAGATTCTCCCGTCATCACTTTTTCATCAATATGGGACTGGCCTTCCAGAATTACGCCGTCCGTGGGTATTTTAGAGCCGGGTTTGACCATAAAAATATCTCCAACCTGCATTTCTTTAAGGTCAACTTCAATTTCGTCGCCATTTTTTAAAACTAAAGCTTTTGGCGGAGCGAGCCCCAAGAGTTTCCGGACAGCTTCCCCGATTTTCCCGCGCGATTTAGCCTCAAAATATCTGCCCAAAATTATGAAACTGATAAGCGCCGCGGAAGATTCCCAGTAAGGGTGGTCAAGCCCTCCCCAAAGTGTTTGGAGCCACGGATAGCTCCAAGAAAAAAGAAACCCGACTGCGCTATAAAGATAGGCCGAAGTAGTCCCTAAAACTACGAGCACGTCCATACTTGCGCTGCCCGCCCGAAGCGCAGTCCAAGTATTTCTGTAAAACGGCCAGCCGACCCCGAACTGTATCGGGGTGGTCATTATGAGGTATATCCAATTAAGATCTATAAAATATCCGCCCAATGTTATCGCGTGCACATGTTGGAGGTTTAACATATGCACAGCCATGTAGTAGATGATAATAGGAGCGGCTAGAATAAAGGAAATTATCATGCGTTTTTTTAGCGATTTTATTTCATCAAGCCTTGCTTTTTCGGCCGCCTCTTCCTCGTTAATCCCTTCTTTTGGTAAGATAAGGGAGTAACCCAGTTTTTTGACGAGCGCGTGAATATCCTCTATTTTGACCTCTGTCGGGTCGTATTCCAAAAGCAATTTTTCGGAGCCGTAGTTGGCGTTGGCAGATTTGACCCCATTAGCGCGTTCCAGAGTCTTCTTGATCAATATGGCGCACGAAGCGCAATGCATGCCTTTTATTTTATAGACAACTTTTTCAGTCATAATATTATTATATCGTGAATAAGTTTATAAAACTACTGCTGTTCGCAGCTTTTGTAATCGCCAGCGGCGTTGTTTATCAGATCTATTACCGTCCGCCGGGGGTAGGGCCGGTTAAGGCTTCCGGCAATGTAGTGGAAATAGAAATGCGCGCCAAAGAAAATCAATGGAAATGGGAGCCGGCCGAAATCCGCATTAAAGCGGGAGATTTAGTAAAACTTAAAATTTTCAATGAAGATAATTACGACCACGGATTTGCCGTGGAAGCCTTTGGTATCAACAAGCGCCTTTTTCCAAGGCGCCAGACGGACATAGAATTCATCGCATCCCGCGCCGGCTCTTTCCAATTTTATTGTTCCGTTCCCTGCGGCCAAGGGCATTATGAGCAGGTCGGCTCCTTGTTTGTGGAGGAGTAAATTCTAATGGTTTGCGATGTCGCTAATTAGATAGTTTGCTTTTTTCTTTCGTCCCAGCTCCAGCGGCCAGCGCCCAAGATTGCGATAGTGATGCCGATGGCAGTGAGACCGACATCACGGTAGAGATCAGGATTTATAGAAGCTCCGAATTTAATGAGAAATGATATTAAGAAGCTTGCGGTAAGAAATGCGCCGATAGCGCCGAAGAACCGCGCTTTAACTCCAAATATTAGCGCTAGCGCAACGGTTATTTCCGTTAATCCCAAGTAAAAATTTACGGCAGCCGCCGCGGCGAGTCCCAGAAAATTGAGCAGCAACTGAATTTCGGCCGTAGTTTGCGACGGATGCGAAAGTTTCTGATAGCCGAAAAGCAGAAAAACGACGGCCAAACCAATTCGGAGCGCCAGAAGCGCGATATCCAGTTTTTTATTTTGTTCTATAGGCATATAATTTTTTTGATAATTTTTCAGTATTTACTCCACCCGTCGAAAAAAGTTCGCCATTTATTACTATACCTGGGGATGTCATTATTTGATATTGTAGCACAAGTTCCTGCCAGCGCGGATCTTCGCCTATGACTATTTTTTCGTATTTTACGTTGGGGAAAGATGCGGAGTTTTTAAGCCACCATTCATCGAATTTTCTGCACTCTACACATCCCGGCACACTTATTGATTGCAGTAAAACCATATTTACTATTATAATACATTTATAATGAAAAGAATCTATTTGGATCATGCGGCAACAACCCCGATGGACCTGCGCGTTAAAGACGCGATGGAGCCTTTTTGGGCGAAAGAATTTGGCAATGCTGGAGGGCTTTACGAAGAGGGGCGCGTTGCGAAAAATGCTTTAGTAAAATCGCGCGAAACAATTGCGAAACTAATCGGCGCGCGCCCCGACGAAATTATTTTTACATCTGGTGGAACTGAGTCTGATAATTTGGCGGTTTTCGGGGTTGCTAATCACTTGGGGACTAAGTCCCCAAATGGGGACTTAGTCCCCAAGTCGCACATTATCACCACAAAATTTGAGCATCACGCGGTTTTGGAGCCATGCCAGCAACTTCAAAAGGAAGGATTCGATGTCACCTTTTTGGATGTTGGCGAGGATGGAATTGTAAATCCGGAGAACATCAAACGTTCCTTGCGGCCGGAGACAATTTTGGTTTCCATAATGTATGCCAACAATGAAATCGGCACAATCCAGCCGATCGCGGAGATCGGGAAAATTATTAAAGAATACCGCACTTCTCATTTCTCACTTCCAACTGCTCGCTTCCCATATTTTCATACCGACGCTTGCCAGGCGGCGGGGTATTTGGATTTGAACGTGAATAATTTAGGGGTTGATTTGATGACGGTCAACGGCTCTAAAATTTATGGGCCGAAAGGCGTCGGATTTTTATACAAGCGCGCGGGAGTAAAAATAAAACCGCAGATCATCGGAGGTGGGCAGGAGATGCGGACGCGTTCCGGCACGGAACCGGTGGCTTTAGTTGTCGGCTTGGCAAAAGCACTGGAGATTGCCCAAGCCGAACGCGCGTCGGAAATTAACCGGCTTACGCCTTTAAGGAATTATTTTGTAGAACAGCTGATGAAAAAAATTCCAAAAGTTGTTTTAAACGGGCATTCGGTTAAAAGGTTGCCCAACAACATCAACGCCTCAATTTTGGACATAGAAGGCGAGGCGCTTGTGCTTTATCTGGACGCGAAGGGGATTTCTTTTTCAACTGGTTCCGCTTGCACTTCGGAATCTCTGGAGCCGTCGCATGTGATTTTAGCTTTGGGCAAGCCCTATGAATTCGCGCACGCGTCTATGCGCTTTACAATGGGCAGGGGCACAACTAAAGAGGACTTGGATTATGTTTTAGGCGAATTGCCGAACGCGGTTCTGTGGCTCCGCAAAGTTTCGCCATTGAATCTTGAACTCGGAGCGAAATCAATGAGCCATCCAGAAGCTTTCGCTGGAGAAAATTTACGAGTTAAAGCGAAAAGCAAAAGTTATAAATAAATATGGAAAATAAACAAGATATAGACGTCATCAACCAATACACGGGGGAGAAGTGGTATTATTCGGATATCGTAAAAGAACATTTTTTTAATCCGAGAAATTTATTGTGGGAACGGCCGAAAGATGAATCAGAATATGACGCGCATGGGATGGTGGGGAGCCCGGCGTGCGGAGATATGATGGAGATGTGGATGAAAATAGAAGTTGGAAGCGGGAAGTCGGGGGTTAGAGAAGAAAGGGTAAAAGAGTTGAAGTGGAAAACTTTCGGATGCGCTTCGGCAATCGCCGCGACTTCTATGTTTTCTGTGATGATTACGGAAAATGGCGGCTTGCCGATTGATGAGGCGCTGAAAGTCCGCCCGCAGGACGTGATGCTCCGCCTAGGTGGGCTTCCCAACCGCAAAATTCATTGCTCGGTTTTGGCGGATAAGGCCTTTCAAAAAACCGCGAACGATTATTTCCGAAAAACCGGTAAGTTTGATAAAATAGCGGTTGAGGGCGCACGGGTAATTGACGCGCGGCTTAACATTACGGACAAGGACATTGAGGAAGCTGTTTTAGAGGGCGCGCAGAATCTTGAAGATGTCCAGAAAAAATTAAAAGTCGCCGTTGGCGCGACTGAAGAGATGAAGACAGAAGTTGAACAATTAATCAGATTTTACGCCGAAAAATATTATGGCTGAAGAAAATTCGCATAAAAAGCCGATGCCCAAGATCGCGAAGATCTATGTTGACAGAGAGCTCTGCATCGGGGCGGGAAGTTGCGTGGCGATTGCTCCTGGAGTTTTCCAGTTGGACGAAGAAAACAAGGCATATGTGGTAAATTCCGAAGGCGCGGACGACGAAACAATTTTTTTGGCGGCGCAGAGTTGCCCTACCCGCGCGATTTCATTATATGATAAGGACGGAAACAAAATTTATCCGGAATAATTATAAATTAATATAATAACAATATGCGTGAAATAAAAAAACTTAAATATACCGAGCTGGACGGGCTTTCTGAAAAGCAATTGCGTGAGCACCACGATGTGCTCTACGCCGGATATGTCAAAAAAATAGGGGAGATTGAGGAGAAATTAAAAAGCGTTGATTTGTCTTCCGCCAACGCGACTTATTCCGATTTGCGGGAACTCAAAATGGAGGAAACCTTTGCTTTAAACGGCGTTAAATTACACGAAGGTTATTTTGACAATATGGTGAGCGCGGGCAGCCCCGCGTCGGGTAAAATTTTGGAAATGATAAATCGCGATTTCGGCTCATATGAAAATTGGGAGAAAGAATTTAAAGCGATGGGACTTTGCGCGAGAGGCTGGGTGGTTTTGGGATATGATTTGGACGAGAAAAAATTAAAGAACATTCTCTGCGATTCGCATAATCAAGGGGCTCCGTGGAACATGTTGGCTTTACTTATTATGGATGTCTATGAACACGCCTATTTTATTGATTACGCCACGGCGCGAAAGGCTTATATTGAGGCGTTTTTCAAAAACATTGATTGGAAATACGTTGACATGCGCATTTCCGAATACAGCTTGTTTTTCTTGAAAAAATAGCTTAAAACCAAAAGACCTCGCGAACGAGGTCTTTGGCGAATCCAAACGCAGCGCGTCCGGATCGTCACCGTACTTTTATTCTAGCAAACTCACCCTATGTAGATCACATTAAATTTTTAGAGAAGCCACTGCCGAAAAAGGCAAAATTGAAAAAATAAAAAGCCCCTTAGCACGATGGCTTCGGGGCATGGATGCATTAGTGCTATTGGCGTGGCTGACGGCTGGCAAATTTTTTGATCGGCGCAAGCCTTAAGGCTATGAGCGCTATGCCAATAAATAACCATACTGCGGGATTTGTCAGGGCGGCACCGGCAGCCATCAGCAAGCTTAACACTATAATGACTCCGAAAAATATTTCCATACTTTATCCTCCTAATGTTAAGTATAGCATATAATCAAATATGAGTCAAGAGGTAGAAAAAATCAAGGAAATTCTAGAAAAAGAAATAAAGCCGATGTTGAAATTACATTTGGGCTCTTTGGATTTTGTGGATTTTAAGGAAGGCGTTGTATCGGTGCGGTTTCAGGGAACATGCAAGGGATGCCCGCTTTCCAATTTGACTTTAAAAACAGGGATTGAGGCTTTGCTTAAAGAAAAAGTTGCCGGAGTTGAAAAAGTGGAAGCGGTTGAGTAAAATAAATCTATGAATGACATGAATAAACAACAGCTTATTTTACTGGTGCTTTTGGTAAGCTTCGTAACGGCACTGGTTACGGGGATTGTCGCGGTCACTTTGATAAATCAGGCGCCGCCGCCGATTACCCAGACAATACAACGCGTTGTTGAAAAAACAATAAGCTATTTGCCGGAGCCCTTGAAAAAAGACGAGAAAAAAGAATTGGAAACGAGTGCCCTTGCCCGCGATGTTTTAATTGAGGACATAGCGAGGCGGGTTTCCCCGGCTGTTGTAAGCGTGGTCGCGACAAAAGACATTCCTGTAATTGAGCAATATTTTATAAATCCATTTCCGGGCGACGATTTTTTCGGCGACGTTAGGATCCCGCAATTTCGCCAGCGGGGCACTGAAAGGCGGCAAATATCTTCCGGGACCGGCTTTTTTGTTTCATCGGAGGGTTTTTTGATAACAAATAAACATGTTGTTGAAGATGTTGACGCCGAATACTCTATCATTATGAATGACGGAAGAAAATTGAAAGCGCGCGTTTTAGCAAGAGATCAGTTGAACGACATGGCGGTTCTCAAGGCTGACGGCTCTGGTTTTCCGACCGTGCCATTAGGAGATTCGGATTCAGCCAAAGTTGGGCACACTATTATAGCGATAGGCAACGCTTTGGGAGAATTTCAAAATACTGTTTCAGTAGGAGTAGTTTCTGGCTTGAGAAGAACCATTGTGGCCTCCGGCCCAAAATCCGGTCCCGAAGAGCTTGCCGAGGTTATGCAGACAGATGCCGCGATAAACCCCGGGAATTCCGGCGGGCCTGTGCTTAATTTGCGCGGAGAAGCGGTCGGTTTGAGCGTTGCTATGGCCGCGGGAGCGGAAAATATCGGCTTTGCCTTGCCCATCAATTCGCTTAAAAAAGCATTCAAAGAGGCCAAAGAAACTGGGAAAATCACCTATCCTTATTTAGGCGTGCGCTATATAACGATAACATCGGAGCTTAAAGAACAAAAAAAGTTGTCGGTTGATTACGGCGCACTGATAACTAGTGGGCAAGCTGGCGAAGCGGCCGTTTTACCCGGATCGCCAGCTGCCAAAGCTCGCCTGCCAGACGGGCAGGTCGGAATAAAAGAAGGGGATATTATTTTGGAATTTAGCGGGACAAAAATAGATAAAGACCATACTCTCGCTAAACTTATCCAGCAAAAAAACATAGGAGATAAAGTAAGCATCAAAATACTCCGCGACGGCAAAGAAATAAGCGCCGAGACGACGCTTGAGGAAAGAAAATAACGGAAAGAAGTATAAAAGATGTCATGGGGCGTGAGGGTAAAATTATGAGCTATCAAACGGTATTATTTGATTTTGATGGAGTGTTATGTAAAGGACGATTTTATGAGAAAACACTTCTGCCAGATTATCCATCAATATACGATTGGATTCAGCGAAATATTTTCGGCAACAAAGAATTGGTTCGAAAATGGATGAGAAATCAAATAAATTCAGACAATATTAATGGATTAATCGCTGAAAATACTGGAATTGGAGTTACGGCATTGAATGAACTGTACAAAGAGAGCATTCGTAAGATGGAATTGGAAAAAGAGATTAAAGATTTGGCAGAGTCGTTAAAATTGACTGGTAAGAAAATTGGAATCGTGACGGACAATATGGATATATTTTCGCAAATCACGATTCAAAATCATCAACTCGACAAACTGTTTGATGTCATAATAAATTCTGCGGATAAGGGTATTTTAAAGAAAGACGAAAACGGTAGATTATTCGATATCGCATTAACTGCTCTAGGAGAAAAGATTGGAAATAGCTTGATGATAGATGACTCCGAAACTACGATTGAATTATATAAACAGAAAGGAGGGGATGGATTTGTATATAAGAACCCCGCAGAATTAAAATTGTTCCTGCGTGGTAGTCAATAAGTACCAAAAGTGCCATGGAAGATTAAGGCTATGGTATGCATTTAAACCGATCGGTTTATTTACACACTATACAAAAAATTAAAATAAAAACCGCCTGTTTAGATAAGCATGGCGGCAAAGATATTTATCCACTTTTACCTCCATCTTTTTTCCAATTTTCCAAGGCTAAACTAAGATCGCATAGAAACATCATAATACCACCTCCTATGGTTGTGGCTGTAGCAGTAAAAGCAGAAATCTTTCCTACAATTATGTGAAGCTCGGAAAGCGCATCAAGTCCTAGTAATATCATTGTAAAAGACAGCAACCAGGCTATCCGTATCAATATTTGTATCAGCATAAGCTAATTCTTCCCTCTTGCTTTTATCTAAAATTTATGCTAGCATTTAGTTACGTAAAAGTCAAATATTTGTTATCATTTATTATATGCCTCCATTTTCACAATTTACGATAAAAGCCCAGGAAGCGCTTAGAAAGGCGCATGAACTCGCGATTGAACGGGGATCTTCCCAGATAGACGCTATGCATCTTCTGGCGGCTTTGGTTTTGCAGGAAGACGGCATTGTGCCTTCATTGCTGGATAAGCTGGAAATTGATCAGTCCGGCATTTTGGATTTGATTTTGAATAATTTGGACAGCACATTGCATACCAACATTCTTTCGCCTTCGCACCAAATTTATTTGACTCCCGAGCTTGCCCGCGTTTTGGAGGAGGCCCACAAAGCAGCCGCGTTTTTAAAAGACGAATTTATTTCAACCGAACATCTTTTTTTGGGCATTTTAGAGGCGCCCTCCAAAGCGAGAGAGCTTCTCGCGAGGTTTTCTTTAAGCCGCGAAATGATTCTCCGGGCGCTTGCTGATATCAGAGGTTCCCAGCGCGTGACCGACGCGGAGCCGGAAAATAAATACAGGGCGTTGGAAAAATACGCCAAGAATTTAACGCGCTTGGCACGAGAAGATAAATTGGACCCTGTAATCGGTAGAGACGAAGAAATCAGGCGGATTATGCAGGTTCTTTCCAGAAGAACCAAAAACAATCCTGTGCTTATGGGCGAGGCCGGCGTTGGGAAAACCGCTATTGTAGAGGGCCTCGCGCAAAGAATTATTTCCGGAGACGCTCCAGAGACGCTTAAAAACAAAGAGTTGATTTCTTTGGACTTGGGCGCTTTGATTGCCGGCACAAAATACCGCGGAGAATTTGAAGAGAGATTGAAGGCGGTGATGAAAGAGCTGGAAAAATCTTCAGGCGCGTTTATTTTATTTATCGACGAACTACACACTTTAGTCGGCGCGGGCGCTGCTGAAGGATCGATTGACGCTTCAAATATGCTGAAACCCGCGCTGGCTCGGGGAGAGCTCCACGCTATTGGAGCTACAACTTTAAAAGAATATCAAAAATATATTGAAAAAGACGCGGCTTTGGCCAGGCGTTTTCAGCCGGTTTTGGTTGACGAGCCATCGGTTGAGGACACGGTCTCAATGTTGAGAGGCATTAAAAATAAATACGAACTCCATCACGGAATAAAAATAACCGATTCGGCGATTATTACCGCGGTGAATCTTTCCTCAAGGTACATCGCCGATAGATTTTTGCCGGATAAGGCGATTGATTTGATAGACGAAGCAGCCTCTTCTTTGAGAATGCAAATGGACAGCCTTCCTGAAGAGCTTGAGCAGTCTAGGCGCGAAATTATGCGGCTTGAGATTGAAAAAGAGGCGTTGAAAAAAGAAGAAGCAAAGCCGGAAATCAGGCAAAAATTGAGAAAAATCCAAAAACAGATAGATGAAACTAAGGGCGGCACGGAAGAACTTGAGGTGCGTTGGAAAACGGAAAAAGAAGCAATTAACAGCATCAGGCAATTAAAAAAAGATTTGGATATTTTGCGCCAGGAATCCGAGAGCGCAGAACGGAAGAGCGATCTGGCCAAGGTAGCGGAGATTCGATACGGAAGAATACCGGAAACCGAAAAGAAGCTTTATTCCGAGGAAGGAAAATTAAGAAAGCTTCAAAGCTCAAGGCGCATGTTGCGGGAAGATATTTCGGAAGAGGACATCGCCGACATAGTTTCCAGATGGACCGGAATACCGGTTAGAAAAATGCTTGAGGGCGAAGCCAAAAAACTTTTAAGGATGGAAAGAGAGCTGAAAGCGCGCGTGGTGGGCCAGGAAGAGGCTATAGAAAAAGTCGCGCAGGCGGTAAGAAGGTCCAGAGCCGGTATCGCGGATGAAAAGCGCCCCATCGGATCTTTTATGTTTTTGGGGCCAACCGGCGTGGGCAAAACCGAGCTTGCTTTGGCTTTGTCGGAATTTTTATTTAATGACGAAAAGGCGCTGATTAGAGTGGATATGTCAGAATATATGGAGCGCCACGCTGTTTCCAAATTTATCGGTTCTCCGCCAGGATACGTTGGCTATGAAGAAGGCGGCGGGCTTACGGAAACCATCCGCCACAGGCCCTATGCTGTCGTGCTTTTTGACGAAATTGAAAAAGCTCACCAGGAAGTTTTCAATATCATGCTCCAAATTTTGGATAACGGAACATTAACGGACGCCAAGGGCCGGCACGTGAATTTTAAAAACGCGGTCATTATTATGACTTCCAACATAGGCGGAGAATTCATACGCGAAATGGAAAGCCTCGGATTTTTACCGTCTTCCGAAGACAAATCCAGGCGCGCGGGCGATCTAAAAAATAAAATACAAAAAGCGCTGGAGCAGAATTTCCGCCCCGAATTTTTAAATCGCCTGGACGAAATCATCATTTTTAATCCTTTGGATCAAGAGGCGCTGAAGCAGATCGCTCGGATCCAAATCAACAGGCTTGCCCAGCGCATCAACGCCAAAGGGATAAGCATTACGGTAAGCAAGCAGGCGGAAGATGCCTTGGCAAAAGAAGGGTATGATCCTTTATACGGAGCCCGCCCTTTAAGGCGGCTTATCCAAAACAAAGTTTTAAATCCTTTGGCGGAGAAAATTATTTCCAAACAAATAAAAGCAGGAGACACTGCTTTAATAGATTTTAAAAACGGGGCGTTTATAATTGAAGCCAAAAAAGCTAACGACAGCGCCGCTCACAAGGCAAGGAAAACCAAAGTTTTGGCTCATTAATTTTTGCGCAGGGCAGGATTCGAACCTGCGTAGCCCTTCCGGGCGCTTGGTTTACAGCCAAGTGTAATTGACCACTCTACCACCTGCGCGCGTTAAATAACATTATAACAAAAAATGCCAGCAGAATCAAGCGATTTTGTTGGCAATTTACCATGCTTGTCCACCGAAGTGATGAGCCGATGGTGGGAGTTGAACCCACGACCTACTCCTTACCATGGAGTTGCTCTACCACTGAGCTACATCGGCAGTGTATTTATTTTAGCGATTTCTTAAAAAATTTCAAGAGGGTTTGGCCGAAATCAAAAGGAAAATCGCCGTGGGAGCCGGTTTCCCGGAAATCAAACTCTGCTCTGGGATTTTGTGAGAGCGCGTCTTTTAGTTTTAAAGCATGCTCAAACGGGATTTGAGCGTCTTGTTTTTGATGGAATAAAAATATCGGGATTTGAAGCCGCGCTGCCGCCTTTTCCGGCGAAAGCGCGGCAATATCGTAATCAAAAAACAATTTCGACCAGAAGGCTAGCAATTCAACAAGCGGATATTTAAGCAGCCAAAGATTTTTATATGCATCATATCCTAGAAGTTTAAGATCGGCGAACGGCGCGTAGGCAGCAACCGCCGCGATTCTTGGGTCATCCGCGGCTTTCATTATTGCTACTGCGCCGCCCAAAGAGAAGCCAAAGATGCCGATTTTTTCATAACCCTTGTTTTTTAACCAATCCAAAGCCACATCCAAATCCCAAAGCTCTTTTTTGCCAAGCGTAGTGTATTTTCCATCGCTTTTTCCAAATGAGCGAAGATCAAAAAGAAGTATTGAGTAATTAGTACTTAGTATTTTAGCTAAGGGGAGCAGATCGGCTTTTTCGGCCGGATAGCCGTGGACTAGGATTATGGCTGAACCAACTTGTGGAATATACCACCCCGCCAACTTCAATCCATCTTCTGTTTTCAGTTCAATATCCTCGTAATTCAATCCGTAATTCCCCGGCGTCGTCCCAATAACAATCTTCGGAGGATGGGTCATTAACCAAAAACTCCAAAGCGAAACTCCGACAAATCCGAAAACGAAAATTATAAAATAGAGCGCAACCTTACGCATTATTAAAATTTTAGCACATTTCCACCTTTTCTTTTTTCGGAAGCGGGAGGATTCGAACCTCCGAGCCGCTTGCGCGGCTTCCGGTTTTCAAGACCGGTGCCTTCAACCGCTCAGCCACGCTTCCATCCTGCGGGCGGGGGTGCAAGGAATCGAACCCTGGTCCTCGGTTTTGGAGACCGATGTTCTACCATTGAACCACACCCCCAATTAAAAAATTATACCAAAATTTTAGCACGTTTTTTCCGCCTGTTCAAATAGGCGGAAATTATTTTTTCGCTTCTTTGTGCGCGGTGTGTTTTCTGCAAAATTTGCAGAATTTTTTTAATTCAATTTTTCGTTCCACTTTTTTCCGGTTTTTCCGGCTCCAGTAGCCGATTCTTTTGCAGCTTTGACACTGCAATTTTATTAGATTGTCTTGAGACATGAGATTATCTTATCAGAAGATTAATAAACGGCGCAAGAACTGCGGCGAACGGGCTTGTGATGCTTGATACCGGCGGTATGAAAGCGGGTGAGGCATCAATCAAAATTTCCGTTTCTAAACCTTGGCAATCAATTACAACTATTGTTAGCGGAAAGTCCTCCGGAGTAAGGTAGGGAGAATATATCGGTGCCTTTGTATCACACCTTGCCGAATCAACTTCCGAGATGAAAGCTTGGCCGCCACTCCGTTTTTTATTGGAAATTCCTTTTATGCCGTCGGGGTCGATAATGAAAATACGATATCTGGACAATGTTGAATCCATTGGGCCCACTTGCGCCTGGGCATTTCCAATTTTTGCTCCATAATATTGGTGTTTAGAATAGTCGCTTTGAATTGGGGCAGATTGTTGTTGGTATTGTTGCAAGCTTGGAGAAGCGCATTGTTTGCCGTCCCAAACTCCGCCTTGCGACTCGCATTGTTTCCTAAACTCATCTTGATATTGCTGCTGGTATTGCTGTTGATATTGTTGTTGTGACGGCGGCTGTTGCGGTTGCTGTTGGCTAGAAAAATCGCAGTTCGCTCCGTCCCAACTGCCTCCTTGTTTTACGCATTCCTCGCCGCCGCGCTCAATGTGAGGGTAATTACAATTTGTTCCATCCCAGATTCCTCCCTGCTTGGCGCATTCTTCCGTGCCGCGATCACTGCCTGGAAAATTGCAATTTGTTCCGTTCCAGATGCCTCCTTGTTTTACACATTCCTCGCCGCCACGGTCTCCACCGCCAAACCCGCAAGCATCAGGATTATTTTTACAATAATCCTCACATTCCTTTTGAGATCTGCACCCTCCTGGACCTTGAAATTCTCCGCTTGATCCAAATTCAAAATCTCCGCGCGCCCCTTCGGGAATTATTTTTTCAAAACATTCCCGCATTTTTTCTCCGATTTCCTGGCCGCCAAAAGCCAAACTTTTCCCCGGTTCTCCGCCCGCAAGCCCCGGCACTCCGATAATTTTCTCAACGCACTCTTTTACTTCAGGGCTAGCGTTTTGCATTGACTCTCTCATAAATTTCATTCCTTCTTCGGCGCGCTTCAAATCTTCTTCGCTGATAAGCCCGTGTTCTTTGGCAAATTCAAAACACGCGTCTTGATTGTCCGGATTATCGCAAAAAGTTTGGCAAGCTCTGCCCTTGCAGCCCCCCGGGCCTTTGCCGCCGGTTTTTTTGATTATTTCTTTTTCTTGATCCGAGAGCAGGCCTGCTTCTTCAGCGAAAGCCACGCAGGTGTCAAAATTATTTTCATCCTCGCAAAAAGATTCACAGGTTTCTTTGGTTTTGCATCCGCCGGGAGATTTGCCGGCTTTCATTAACGGTATAAATTTTTCTGCTTGTTTAAGCTCTTCTTCGCTCATAAAGCCCGATTCTTTTGCAAAAGCGAAACATTCATCAATATGCTCCGGGCTTTGGCAATAAGCTTCGCAGGATTTTTTATTGCGGCAATCTCCGGGAAATTTTTTGCCCGAATCAATCGCTGCTTTGACCTTTTTGGCTTCAGCAAGCTCCTTTTCGCCCAAAAAATTATGCTTTTCCGCGAAGGCGACGCATTCATTAATATTGCTTATGTCGTTGCAATAGCTTTCGCATTCGTTTTCCGTTTTGCATCCGTTCGGGCCGCCTCCGCCCTTCACAACTTCAATGAATTTTTTACCTCTCGCGATTTCTTCATGCGGCAATAAATTGTGTTCTTCCGCGAACGCGATGCAACGCTCCATATTGGCTGAACTTTCACAATAAGCTTTACAGGCTTTTTCATTGGCGCAATCGCCCAGTTCTTTAATTGGGTAATTAAGTGTTGCCAAAGGATTAGTTGCCGCGGCGGTTTCCGCCGGTACGGCGGATGGCGTTGGTGAGGGAGCCGGAGCGGGTGCGGGCGGAGCGGCTTTTTCTATTTTAATCACTTTAGACACCCCGCTTTCATTCGGGGCGTAAATTTCAAACTCTGTTTCTTCTCCTTGGCAATCTGTAATCACCGCTTTCATAAAGGGATTAAAGTCAGCGGTGAAAAATACGACATTGTTTTGCGTTCGGTTTTTGGGGCAACCGGATAAATCTCCGGAATAAGGAAGTTTATCGGTCCCGGTCGGCTGAAAAGAAAAACTTTTGATGCCTTGTGAATCGCTCATATTCAGCACGAATAAACCGGAGAGTTTGTCTATTTTCACCGATACCGAAGCGTTGCTTGCTCCGTACGCGGTTACCTGCAATATGGCAAGCGCGCTTATAATAATTGCCGATGATTTTATTAATTTATTCATATTATCTTGAAAAAGGATTTTTATAAGGATCTTTAAAAGGATTGGCTCTGTCCACCGGATTTAATTCCGGTATTTTATTTTCCACGGGATTTGTGGGAATTTTCACGCTTGTTTTGCTTAAAGCCTCAATCGCCCCTTCGGTTGTTTTAACCGGCTCCGGTCGCGACTTATAGTACCAAATTGCCGCCGCGATAACGGCGATTGCTACTACGGCAATAATCGCAGTTTTTAAAGCATTATTTTGAGTGTCCATTATTCAATAATAACACTTTACGCTTTTTAAAACAATCGCGCCCTTTCCACACCCCCTTTGTCCACTTTACATATTCCATTATTCAGTTAATATAGATATATGGCAAAAAGAGCGCACAGAAAAGCGTCAGATCAGATTACTCTTAAAGATTTAGGAGAATTTACAGAGCAGATTATTTTGCCGGGGGTGGAGGGTGTTGTTGAAAAGGTGGTTGATGAGAAATTAAAGCCCTTGAGAGAAGATATAAAAATCGGATTTACTGACGTTGCCAAATCCATCAGATCTTTATCTGGGGATATCGCAGAAATAAAAGAAAACCAAAAAGAAGCTAAAGAGAAAAATGAATTAAGATTTTTACGGCTAGAAAATAAAGCCGGTGTTCAAAATCGCTAAACTTTTTAAAAACCGAACTCAATGCCCGCTATTGACAGCGGGTTTTTGATTTGCTATGAATGATGGGAGAAGGGAGGAAAAATATGCCGGGTATCACAATGTGTACGGGAGAAGGTTGCCCAATGAAAGAACAATGTTTCAGATTTACTGCCAAGGTGGGTGAAATGCAATCATATTTTGCCGAACCCCCAGTAAAAGCAAACGGCCAATGCGAATATTTTTTGGTCTAAAAAAGCGTCCGAGTAAAACCGGCGCTTTTTATTTTTTTGTCCCCACCCTCTTGACGCCAAAAACAGGGGGAGTATAATGGCTTTACACAAACTATGTTAAACAACAAAAACTTAATTAACCAAAAAAGCGGGGAACGCAGTTAGGCCTAATTAACCTGTCTTCCAAATCCCGCTTTTAGGCGGGATTTTAAGTTCATAGGGCGTGCGATCTTTGAAAATTTAACCCGTAATTCCAGTTTAGAGGTCTATTCGTCGGAATTACGGGAATTAATTCGTAAGTGTATTTTCTAACAAGACGGTTATAAGGGCATATGGTGGATGGCTCGAGATAAGATGGGCGACGAAGGGCGTGGCGTGCCTGCGATAAGCTTGGGGGAGGTGGCTAGCAACCTTTGATCCCAAGATTTCCGAATGGGGAAACCCCGTCCCGCAAAACGGGACGACCAGGCGCTTTAAACGGCGCTTTGGAGCGAACCCGCTGAAGTAAAACATTCTAGTAAGCGGAGGAAAAGAAAAAAATTTTTATTCCCTTAGTAGCGGCGAGCGAAAAGGGAAAAGCCCAGAGTTCTTTTTTCTTAGTTAATTTATTAATTGGGAAAATCGAGCAGTAGTAAGTTTAATCCATCCCGAGAGGGGGAGAGTTCAAACAAAGAAGGTTTGTCTAGCAGAACGGTCCTGGAAAGGCCGGCCAAAGAGGGTAATAGCCCCGTAATCGAAAGTCACCTTCGACTCTCTGGATTTTACTTGAGTACCTCGAAAAATGTGTAGTTCGGGGGAATCTGCCCGCACGAGCGGGTAAGGCTAAATACCATCTATCATCGATAGTGAACAAGTACCGTGAGGGAAAGTTGAAAAGCAGCCCGATGAGGGCGATGAAATAGTACCTGAAACCATATGCCTACAAGGAGTGGGAGCTTAGCTGCCAGCTTCTAGCTTCCAGCCTCTAGCAATTTTTATAAAAATTTTGCTGGTTGCTGGTGGCTGTAAGCTGGTAGCTGGGTAACCGCGTGCCTATTGAAGAATGAGCCAACGACTTATTGTTTTTTGCTGTCTAAGTCCGTCTAGGACGAAGGCACAGGGAAACCGAGTGTTAATAGCGCGAAATTTTAGCAGAAAGCAATAGACCCGAAGCCAGATGAGCTTGCCATGGCCAGGGTGAACCCCGCGTAAATGCGGGGGGAGGCCCGAACCGTTTAGCCGTTCAAAACTATCGGACGAGCTGTGGTAAGGAGTGAAAAGCTAATCGAATCTGGTAATAGCTGGTTCTCTCCGAAATAGCTTTAGGGCTAGCGCTCCGTTAAAACTTGGAGGTAGAGCTACTAGATGGACTTGACAGGGAGAAATCTCGCGAGCCCAACTAAACTCCGAATGCCAAGGTTTAAAAGTTCTGTAGTCAGACTATGGGGGCTAAGCTCCATTGGTCAAAAGGGAAACAGCCCAGATCTCAATCTAAGGTCCCTAAGTTTATGCTAAGTGCAAAGAAGGTGGTGGAGTCTCTTAAACAGCGAGGAGGTTGGCTTAGAAGCAGCCATCCTTTAAAGAGTGCGTAACAGCTCACTCGTCAAGAGACTTTGCGCCGAAAATTATCGGGGCTCAAGCATAACACCGAAGGTGAGAATTCATAAATAATTTATTATTTGTGAGTGGTAGGAGAGCGTTCCAATCGCAGTGAAGTTCACGGCGCGAGCCGGAATGGAGCGTTTGGAAGTGAGAATGTTGGCACAAGTAACCGCAAGTCCGGTGAAATCCCGGACCACCGAAAACCCAAGGTTTCCTTGGCAATGACAATCAGCCAAGGGTTAGTCGGCCCTAAGCCGATGGCGAAAGCCGGAGGCGATGGCGAGCTGGTTAATATTCCAGCACTGCGTATTTTTTTGATGGCGGGACGGAATCTAGTACATCGATCGTATTATTGGATTTACGTTCATAGCGTAAGGATAAGGCGTAGGCAAATCCGCGCCGAGCCTTTAATGGCAATATCCAAGGAGCGTGAAAACCCTAGTAGCAATACCGGGGAATTCGATGGAGCAGGTTTCCCAGAAAAGCGTCTAAAAATATTAATACGCAACCGTACCTAAAACCGACACAGGTGGGTAGGTCGAGAAGACCAAGGTGAACGAGTGAAAGATCCCCAAGGAACTCGGCAAACAAGCGGCCGTAAGTTAGCAATATGGCCTGCCCGCGGAGCGCAAGCTCTTTGTGGGCCGCAGCGAAAGTATCCCTGGCGACTGTTTAACAAAAACACAGCTCCCTGCGAACTCGTAAGAGGATGTATAGGGGGTGATGCCTGACCAATGCGAGAAGGTTAACGCTGGCGTTCTTATGCAGCAATGTGTAAGGGTGACTGGCCGAAGCCCTCGTCAATGTCGGCCGTAACTATAACGGTCCTAAGGTAGCGAAATTCCTTGTCAGGTGAGGAAGTTGCCTGATGTGGCAGCGATGCCACAGAAACACTGGCTTATAACGGTGAAGTCCTCGCTGGAGTCCGGAGAGCAAGGCCCGGATGCAGAAGGCAGGATAATACCGTGGGAAGTCGCCCAGCACCTTTTTGGACATAAAAAGTGTTGGGTTGACCCCGTAACGACTTTGGACGCCGCCAGTTGGTGGCGACCAAGATAGGTTTATGCTATCATGAATCTATAACATGCCAGCTCTCAATGAAAAAAGAAATTTAGGAGAATATATTTCAGGATATGTTGACGGAGAAGGAAGTTTTTGCGTGTCATTTTCAAAACGCAAGAAACTTTTGGTAGGCTGGGAAACAAAGCCAAGTTTTTCTGTAGGTCAAAAAGAAGAACGGGCTAACGTGCTCGGTTTAATGCAAAAATTTTTCGGATGTGGATTTATGCGAAAAGATTCTTCGGATGGAACGATCAAATACGAAGTCCGAAGATTAAATGATCTTATCAATAAAATAATTCCGCATTTTGAGAAATACTGCCTTCTTTCTCCAAAACAAGAAGATTTTTTATTGTTTAAGCAAGTTTGTTTGCTTATGCAAAAAGAAATCCATCTGCATGCTAAAGGACTAAGAAAAATAGTCTCGATTGCCTGTAAAATGAATCCGAGCGGCAAGAGAAAATATTCCAGAGAAAATATTCTCAAAACATTGAGATGAAGATATAGTCTATACCATTAGAAATAGTGGACAAATATGGAGTTCTGACGCGCACGAAAGGTATAACGACTGGGGGACTGTCTCGGGGATTTACTCGGTGAAAATACAATACCGGTGAAGATGCCGGTTAGGTGTAGTTAGACGAAAAGACCCCGGAAGCTTTACTGCAGCTTGTTATTGGCTTTATGTTTTTACTAC
>Ga0209542_10008666_pt1 | contig 18907 bp, 26 predicted proteins | sample RifCSPhighO2_01_FD_184028 | JGI IMG/M metagenome (GOLD analysis project Ga0209542, IMG submission 184028) | Soil microbial communities from Rifle, Colorado - Rifle CSP2_plank highO2_0.1 (SPAdes) (version 2) | ecosystem: Environmental > Terrestrial > Deep subsurface > Rock core/Sediment ...
TTTTATATTGGAAACTTTTTCTATTTTAAGACATCTGCCTTAGTCTCTTTAAGATGTTTGTCTTAATTAAAAACAATTAATTTAATTTTCCCCCAATTATTTACCTATTTTTATTTTACCATTTCTAAAAATTCTTTGATATTCAAAACTTTAAATTTTTTAAGTTTTTTCCTTAGAAAATCCCTGTTTTCTGATATAAAATAATCAACATTAACATATTCACAAAGGGCCGCAATTACAACATCTCCTTTTTTTAAATCAAGTTTTTTATATTTCTCTATCAAGCACTCAGGCATTTTTTCTTTGATCGCCATAAATTTAGGATTTTTTAATAAATTAATGAAATATTTTACCGAATTTCTTGGAATATTTCTTATTACTTCTCTAACAATTAAATTGTTTATGAAAATTTTTATGTTTGGCAGCTCAACTATCTTTAATAATTCAGATTTATTATTAAAATAGAAAACATATTCATTGCTATCCAAAATTAATTTAATTTCATCCATAGATATGTTTAAATTTTTCTTCCCAAAGTTGGTCCCTTGTTTTCCTTAATCTCTTTATAATTTCTTCTTGGGTAAGTTTTGAGGCATCAAAACCCTTGCCTTTCTCTTCTCTAAACCATTTTTTAAGTATTTTCATTTTCTCAATATGGGCTTTATTTAACTCAATTTCATCTTTTATGCCTTCCCTTACTATTTCAGAAAAGTTTGCGTAAAGTCCTTCCTCTATCAAAACCTTTGACTTTTCTATTAGCTTTTTTGGCAGTGTTATATTTACTCTTTGTATATCTGACATAATACACACTCAATACACACTTATATAAAAACCTTTCGCTTTGTGGATATATACTCCAGTATAGTAATATTTATATAACAGTTGTAATAATATTATTACATATGTTACAAAAAGATAACAGATATAGGATATTGCAAATATTTTTTGATGATCCAATAGTTAAAGGATTTCAGCTTAGAGAAATAAGCAGAAATGTCAAGATAGCTCCAACTTCTGTTAAAAAATACCTAAATGAGCTGGAAAAAGAAGGACTAATTATGAAAGCAAAGCATAGGATTTATGAATATCCTATTTACTATGCCAATAGGGATAATGATTATTTCAAATTTCTTAAAAAATTAGATATAATAAATGCTATTAAAGAATCTGGCTTATTGGATTATCTATATGAAAAATGCATGCCTGATGTTATTATCCTGTTCGGCTCTGCCTCAATAGGAGAAGATATAAAGGACAGCGATTTGGATTTGTTCTTGTTGTGCAAAGAGAAAAAACTTGATTTAAGCAGGTATGAGAAACAAGTAACCAGGAAAATAAACCTATTTTTCAGCGAAGATTTCAATAAGTTAAGCAAAGAATTAAGGAATAATATAGTAAATGGCATTATCTTAAAAGGATATTTAAAAGTGTTTTAGCATGGAAGAGCTAATAAAAATAACCCCAAACAAGGAAAAAGCAAAATCCATATTAAAAATGACAGATACAACACTTGAAATGATTAAAAATATTGATATTGATAAATTTCCATCTAATCTTGCAAAGGAATATTATGATGTTATAAGAGAATTATTGACTATTATTCTTTTGCTTGATGGATATAAGACATATGGCGAAGGAGCCCATAAGAAATTAATTGAATATTTGGAAAAAAATTACAAAGAATTTAGTAGGGATGAGATTTCCTTGATTGATGATTTAAGAATAGTAAGAAATAAGATAGCGTATGACGGCTTCTTTGTTGAGAAAGATTATATTGCGAGAAAATTAAAAGATATTAAAGAGATAATTGAAAAATTAAAAAAAATAATTAATAAGAAGCTTGGATAAATTAGAACTAACTAACTTCTACATATATCTTATGCGTAAAGTCATATTTTTCAGAAAATCCTGAACCATATAAAACATCAACATTAAAAACATAAGTCTTTCCTGAATCGCCAGCAGGAACAACTCCAATCAATATTTTTTTTTTTTCGTTATTTGCTATATTTAGTGTAAAATCATTGCTTCTTTCTGAAGTTTGAATCCAATCTGTACCACCGCTAATACCGTTATAAGAACTAGGACTTATCTTAACTTTAAATTGAAGAATATTATCAATATTCAATACCCCTAATCCAAACGTAGCCATCTCACCGTTATCAACTGTTCTTCTTGCTGGATATAAGCTAACTTTCTCTCCAGAATCCATTAACCTTTCTAATTCCATCTCTGTCTGTTGGTCTAAAGTCAATTTCATTTCTGCTGACCTTTCATAAATCATCCTTACAAAATAAATTCCAAAAGAAAGAACAACAATAGCCAGGATTAAAGTTACAATAAAGTTAATGCCAAGCTCTATACCTCTTTTATTCATAATTTATTAATTATTTTAATTATTTAAAAAGTTATTTATTTTAAAACAGAAAGGTTTAAATATACTAGGGTATACCTAAGTAAACGGTGATAATTGTGGATACAACAACTATAAAAATTCATGAGGATACAAAGCTTCAGTTAGACAAATTTAGGGAATACAAAAACGAGAGTTATGATGAGCTAATAAAGAAGATGGTATATATAGCAAAAAAAGTGAAAACTCAGCCGGAATTAAGCAAAGAAGCAGTCATAGCTATTGAAAAAGCCAGGAAAAGAATAAAATCTGGAAAATTTTTAACAGAAGAGGAAGCAAGAAAGAGGTTGGGTTTTTAATATCCTTAAAAATTTCAAAGAAATTTTTGGGACACAAAAAATCAAGGTGATTTTTTTCGTGTATGAATTAATTTTTGATCCAGAAGCAATAGATTTCTTAGAAAAAGCTCCAAACCAAATTGCAAAAAGAATTTGGGATAAAATAATGTTTACAAAAGAAAATCCGCATCATTTCTTTGAAAGACTTAAAGGAAGGAAAGATTATAAGTTAAGAATCGGAGATTATAAGGCAATAGCAGATATTGATGATAACAAAAAGAAGATAGAAATAACCTTAATAGATCATAGAAGTAAAATATACAAAAAGTTAAATTGATATTGATATTCACTTAAACTTCTTATAATTCTCTTCCAAAGCCTTTATTCCAGGCAGCTTAATTCCTTCCAAGAACTCAAGAGCAGCTCCTCCGCCTGTGGAAATAAAGAAATTCTCAGCTATCCCTAATTTAGCAATAGCAGAGCCAGTATCTCCCCCTCCAATAATTATGTTAGCCTTTAAAGTAGCCAAAAAATTAGCAATTTCATTTGTTCCTTTAGCAAAGTTTTTCCATTCAAACTTGCCTAAAGGCCCATTCCATACTATAGTCTTAGCATCCTTTAAAATTTCCTTATATTCTTTAATTGTTTTAGGCCCAATATCCAATCCTATATATCCTTTAGGAATCTGGTTATAACCAACAACATCATAATTAGCATCTTCTCTATTGTCTTCTGCAATAACAACATCCTTAGGAAGGACAATATTCGGGTTTTTCATTAAGAATGTAGCTAAATTTATCTTATCATTCTCAACAACGCTCATTCCAATTTCATATCCCTTTGCCTTATAGAAAGTAAATATCATTCCCCCTCCCAAAAGAATTTTATTAGCCTTGTTCAATAAATTGTTAATAACTGCTATCTTATCGCTAATCTTTACTCCGCCAATTATAGCGTAAAATGGCTTTTCAGGATCTAGAACCTTGCTTAAGGTATTGATTTCCTTTTCCATTAAAAACCCGGCAGCAGAAGGAAGAAATTTAGTAATTTCATAAACACTTGCCTGCTTTCTATGGCTTACTCCAAAGGCGTCATTAACATATATATCAACTAACTTGCTTAATTCTTTTGCAAAATCTTCCCTTACAGGATCATTAACATTTTCCTCTTCTGAATGAAATCTTACATTTTCCAATAATATAATGTCGCCTGGCTCCATATCAAAAATATATCCCTCAACCATCTTTCCAATGCAGTCATTCATTTTTTTAACATTTTTCCCAAGCAAATAGCTTAATCTCTCTGCTATTTTATCCATCTTTAATGATTCTTCAACTCCTTTTGGCCTTCCAAGATGAGAAATAACTATAACCTTTGCATTGTGCTTAACTAAAAAATCAATTGTCGGAACAGCAGCAGAAATTCTTTTGTCGCTCTCTATATTGCCTTCATTATCCAAAGGCACATTAAAGTCAACCCTAACCAAGACTTTTTTATTTTCAAAATCAAAGTCATTTAATGTGTGAAATGGCATAATCTTATAATATCTTTCTTATTTATATTTTTTATTATTTCAAAACAACGCTGGCCTCAAATGTATTGCTTAAATTATCCTGCAGCTCAATCTTCAAAGCATCTATATCAATCTTATTATATTCCTTATTTAACAAATCTAAATTTTCATCCAATCTCTTTAAGTTTTCCTTGCTCTTGTTTAATTTATCATATAATTCCTTCATTTTATCTATCGCCTTGCATTCCATAAGCTCTTTATCCTTCATTTTTATCTTTTCCCTTAGCTCATTGTATTTTTCTAAGAAATTATTGAAGAAATTAATATTAATAGTTTCTATATTCTCTATTGTTTTGTCTTTTTTGTCATCTTTCAGCTCAATTTTTTTTTTTTCTATGCTGTCTTTCATTTTTTTTAAAATTTCAATTATCTTAAAAGGGCTATCTGACTTAAGGGCCTTAATTGGATTTTCAAGATATAATTTAATTAAATTTTCCTCTAAGCTTAATCTGGAGTATTTTTTTAACGCATGCTCAATGTTGGAAAAAAAAGAAAAGATTTTATTGTTGTTTTCCTCTTCTTTTTTTAATAATTCATCCCTTTCTTTCTTCTTTTCATCTAATTCCTTATACTCCTCTGTTTCCTTAAAATTATTAATATCACTGCTTATTTTTTCATTTGCTTTATTTAAGTCATTAGAATATTCCTCAAGCTTCTTTATTTTTTCCTTGATTTCCTGCTCAAGTTTTATCTTTAATTTTAAATTTGATATATCCTGCTGCAGTTTATTTATTTTTCTTAAGCTGTACTTGCTTAAGCTATTCTTTAATTCATCAACTAGTGAATCAACTTTTTTTATGTTTGAAGCGACTTTATATGATTCATGCTCAAAAAATTCATGTAGGACATAATATGGCTTTTCTGTAGATTCATGCAAGCCATCTAAAGAGTTCTTTATTTCATCAAGAAAATAATCAACATCTGTATAGTCCTTAGGCATGCTTAAGGAATTTAAAAAATCCTTGTGTTTTTTTATATAGGATTCTCTGTTGCCTTTCATTATATCTATCATTTTTTGTGGAATATTTGGGTTTTTCAATCTAGCCTTTTCCAGATTTTCCAATTCCCTTTCCACTTTAATCAGAATGCTTCTTAATCTTATATTAAGGGTTGTAACCTCATTATTTATCTTATAAAAAACAACATTTGCCTTGTTGTCAAACCAAGGATCGATAGAACTCAATTCTATGTTTTCTATCTGCTTTTCTTCCTTAAATATCTTCTTTATAAACTCAAACATAAGCTAAGAATACTATACATCTTTAAAAAGATTATTATTTATATATGTAGATATTTTAATTAGTATTATGAATCCCTATCCATTTTATGATATTTTTAAAGCTTTAATAAGAATACCAAAACCAGTTGGAGCCTCTATTGAAATAACAAATAAATGCAATCTAAAATGCAAGCATTGTTATTTCTTAAGGCAGAATTATAAGACAGAACTAAATGATGACGAATGGTTAAATAAAATAAAAGATTTTAAAAATCAGTATAATCTTTTACAAGCTTCTTGGTGCGGCGGAGAGCCTTTGCTGAGAAAAGAGCTAATAGGAAAATTAATGAAGTTTTTTAGATATAATCTTGTTGTTACAAATGGAACAATCCCTCTGCCTAACTGGAATTGCATTTTTGAGGTTTCAGTAGACGGAACAAAGAAATATCATGAAATTATAAGAGGCAGGAATTATGATAAAATTAAAGAGAATATCAACAGGTCAGACATCAATGTTAATATTGCTTGCATTATAAATAAATTGAACTATAAATGCATAAAAAACATGGTTGAGGAATGGAGCAAGACTAATGTTAAGGGAATTCATTTTGGTTTTTACTCTCCAACCAAATCAAAAGCTATAGATGATTTGTGGATAGATTTTAGATTAAGGGATAAAATAATAAAAGAGATTAGGTTATTAAAAAGAGAATATGGAAATTTTATCCTTCCTACAAATAAAGTTCTTGATTTAATGATGTCAAAAAACTGCAATAAGGTTACAGATAACTGCCCTTTTAAGGAATTGATTATTTGCCTAGGCCCTGATGGAAAAAAGAAAGTATGCCCTGTTGGCAATGAAGCAATCTGCTCAAAATGCGGGCATTCTCCTCCATTTGTAATGGAAGCTATAAAAAATAGGGATTTTAGAACTTTAAAGTTTTTATTTAAGCAGATTGTGTGAACATTTATATAATCACTAATAATAAAAATATATAATGAAAAACCACAGAAAACTGCTAAAGAAAAAGAAAGAAGCAGAAGAAGCTGCAAAAAAGATCATTGAATACTTTAAACTAGCTTCTGAATCCAATAAAGCAAACGATTATGTTAGAAAGGCCAGAAACCTATCCATGAAGTACAAATTAAAGATTCCCCTAGCTTTAAAAAGAAGGTTCTGCAAGCACTGCTATTCTTATCTAATTCCCGGCAAGAACTTAAGAGTAAGGCTGCAAGGACAAAAAGTCATCTACTATTGCCTGGAATGCAAAAAATTTACAAGGATCCCGTATTGGAAGAGAAAATAACTACTTCTAAATACTCAATATCGAAAGATTTATAAATACCAGAATTTCAAAGCTTCCTAAAGGGGTGAAATGTTGTTAGCTGTCATTAACTATGGGTTAGGTGGTAATATGTACGATGATACAGAAGTCCTTGAGGATATAGAAAAATTAAAAGACCTTAATGACTTTAAAAAAAAATTGAATAAAAAAAAGCTTAATAAGTGGGAACTAGATACATTGTTTGATGATAGTTTGTAAAAGAATGAGGCAAAACTTAATATTAGGGGGTGATAGGACAGAGATTACAGGAGACTTTCTTAGCAATAGGTATAAAAAGATATTAAATGACAGGGAGCAATTGCTTAATGAGATCAGAAGAAGAAAAAAAAATCTTTTCAGGCAGAAGATAGATAATATTTTAAATAAGCTATAATTACTTGTTCTTATGTATGATTTGGAATTAAACAGAGTAATAAAAGAAATAAAAAAGAATGAAGCAAAGACTGTCTGCATCCAATTAGCAGATGGCTTAAAACCAAAGGCAAAAGAAATACAGGAAAAAATAGAAAAAGAAACAAATGCAGTTATTCTTATCTGGGCTGATTCCTGCTTTGGAGCATGTGATATCCCTAAGATAGATGCAGATTTATTAATCCAGTTTGGCCATTCAGAATGGAAATAAATTATTTATTATCAGTTGTTGTTGTTTTTCTAGCTTTGATTATAGGAATAATCATTGCTAAATACACAGAAGAAGAGCTCAAGCCGGGAAGAAAATATTTTATATTATTGCAGAAATCATTCTTATTCATTATATTTTTATTGTTATTATATTTTTTTAGATTAAACTGGATAACTATTTTAATATTGTCTTTGTTGCTTATTATGTTCCTGCCATTTATAAATCTAAGAAAAAATATTATAATGTATAATCTATTAGCAATAATTTTATTCATCTCTTCATTTAAGGAAATATATTTTATCTATATCTCAACCTTAATCTTTCTTTACGGCCTTCCAACAGGAACATTATTCTATTATGCTGTAAAGGCAAATAAAATTAAAAAGTTCTTTTTGTATTATGCTTGGTTTGTGGTTATTGGTTTGTTATTACTTATTTTTAATATACTACTCTAAAGTAAAAGATTTATAAACTTTTATGCAATTCCATTGATCAATGAAGAATAAAAACCTAAGAACGCCATATATAGAATTTGATTATACTAATAATATTGAACATAGTAGCAGATTAAAAGAAGCAATTCTTTACGTTGTTAGGATTCAGAAGGTATTTGAAAAAATAGGGAAGTTAGAACTATCAGAGGACGCTGCTCAATATTTTGAAGAGCCGACATTAAGGGAAACGCTAGAAAAGTTAGCTGTTTATGGAACCAAATTTGACCTTTCTTCACAGGAGTTACCATTCTTAATGAGAGCTGAGCTGGTATTTGCATATTTTCAGGAGAAGATATCTAAACATCTTGAACAAATGGATGGAATCGAAATAGCGCTCCCAGAAGGACTTAGAGAAAAAATTGCAGAACCAATTGGAAAAGAAGTTATTGAGGGGATTAGGGGAAAAGCAAGGTTGGCAAAGAAAAGGGGAGAATCTGAAATTGAAATTGATGAGACTATCGAGATTAAAATACGGTCTGCCATAGAGAATGGAGAAGGTAGCAAATACTACGAGATGGCTTTCTCAATTGGCGGCGTGGACTTTTCTTCGCTTGTGTCTAAACCCTACATGGAAGCCAGAACTCAAATACAAAATGCATTAATCCCTCACACGTCAACACAATTGACAGAAGCCCATTTGGGTGGAAAAGATGCTATAAACACAACTTTATTCTACCATGCGCTTCTAAACAGCAGATACTCAACTCCGGAAGACGAAGCGTTTTATTATGATTTTTTAAGAAGAACATTCCAGGTAAATGGAAAGCTTCCAGAAACAGGAGAGTACAACACGATAAGGATAAGAGCGGAGAGATACAGAAGTTTTCCAGATGGAGTTAAGGGATTCATACACAAACACTTGCTTGATAATCTGATGGATGCACAGAAAATAAAGGAAGCATCAATAATCTTCAGCGGAGAGATTGACAGGAATACTGGAATACAGGCTATGCTGGATTTTGGGTCTAGTGAAAGTGGGGTCAGGATGGAGCGCGAGAACGATGAAGAGGCTTCTTTTTATTTTGACAATAACCCTGAAGAAGATTTAACTCGGGTTGCAATGGGCGCTCAAAAGCTTATGGAATTCTTCTCAAGTGTTACAGGAACTTCGCTAATTAAGTACGTCCCTCAATCAGCATCTGAAAAAAGACGCGACAGATCAAACATTAGTTTTTTTAGTTTAATGCAAGAGGATATTATACGAGAACAGTTTTGGAAGAAAGAAGAGCTTGAAAAATTCACTGCTTCCACATTTTTTGAATATTTCGGAATTGAAGATTCTAATCAAAAAAAAGAGCTCTATAATGCATATAAAAGATTATTTGGAGAAACAGGATATACCGCAGGAACAGATGAATGGTCGATAACAATAAATCTAAAATTAGAACAAGATGGGAGGATTATTGCAAGATATATCTACTATGGCAATGAAAGTAATAAAGAAAACTCGTTCGAAGCATTCAAATATGCAAGAAGTTCAAAAAGAGGAATTGATTATTTCAGAAAAGCCGAATTTGAACCCAACTTAATAGAACTTAAAGGCATTCTAGAACAAGAAATAAAAAACAACAATAAATTTACTACTTCTTTATCTGCTGAAACAAACAATCAAACGCCAATACGTGTTGAATATCCTTTATTTTTCCAAATAATAACAGTTCCAACAACAATAGATGATCTAGCAAGATGGGATGAACGAATAGTTGCTCTTATTCCTTTTGTAGAACAAAACTACGAAGAGTATATGGAATCCTTAGGAATAGGAGAATTGCAAGATGAGCAGCAAGTTAAAAAAGCCTATCGTTTAACTGTCCAAAAAGAAAAAGCACATCCTGATGCCACTAATGATCCTGCTGAAAAGATACAAAAAGCGTCTCGCTTAAATGAATTAATGTCCGCAAGAGACGAGCTTATATACAAATTGCAATTAGAGAAAGCAGGAAACTCTTCTGATGTCAGTGTATATCTAGGAAATATTTCTCAAATTCTTAAACAAGAATAAAAATAAAAAAAAATTCACCATCTCTTTTCATTAACCTTTAAATAATACCCAATATGCTTGACAATAACAACTAATGCAAAAGAAATAATTAAGATTAATATAATATTTATAAAAGATAAAGGAACTAAAAAATAAGAAAATATCAAAGCTCCAAAAACAAAATCCAATTGGTCCCATGGAATAAATCTTTCTCCTGGCATAATATTTGCTCTTCTTTTAACAAAGCTCTTAACAATATCTCCAAACATCGCTCCAGATGCTAAAAGAAATCCCAGCAATAAGGAGTATTCACTATAATTTATCAAACTAATATTTTTGAAAAGAGCATATTGAAACAGAATTTTCTGAATATAAAATATTAACATTCCAACAATAACAGCAAATATTAATCCCCTGTAGGTTTTATGGCTGCCAAGTAATTTCTCATGAATTGGATAATTTAGAAAATTAACTTTCTTTAGTAAAGGAGGAGCCATATTAGCTAAGTAAGCGGGCAGCATAAAATAAATTAGGCTTATCATTTTCTTCCTAGCTTTGGAAACTTAAAAGGAGAAACCATTAAAAAAGCTAGTATTAACATAGCATATATAAGATAATTTTCCAGTCCAATAAAATATAATACAGGAATTATTAACCCATTCATTGTTATTGGCATCCCGACAAAATATTCATTATTACTTATATTAAATCTAGCCAGCCTTATCATTCCGCATGCTAAAAATATGATCATAACAAATATGCTTATTGATTCTATATTTCCAATGGTATAAGCAAAAACACACGGAGCAATGCCAAAACTAATAATATCTGCCAATGAATCTAATTCTTTTCCAAAAGCGCTTTCCTTTCCTAATTTTCTTGCTATCTTTCCATCAAGAAAATCAGTTAATGCAGCAATAATCAAAAACACTGCAGCTGTGCTATACTCTTCCTCAATCGAATTAATAATTGCTAATAAGCCAAATAAAGCATTTAATATTGTCAATATAGTTGGTATTATTCCCTTATCCAATCATCTCACCAATCCTTATTCTTCCTTTTCTAATATTTAATTTTCCAGGAAGCTCTAATATAACCTGGCTTCCAAATGCTATTCTTCCTATTTTCTCTCCTTTTTTAATTTTTTGTTTTTCCTTGACACAGCATTTTATCCTTCTGGCCAATAAGCCAGCTATCTGAATAACCTTAATATTGTTGATTGTAATTTCATTTCTCTCATTTTCAAACGTAGCTTTAGGATTGAAAACAGCATTAAGGAACTTGCCTTTTTTATATTTAATCTCTTTAACAATGCCATCTACTGGAGAGATTTGATAATGCTTATTCCATAAGTTTAATGTTATGACAATTGAAGTCTTATTATTCTTATAAAATACATTTGTAATCTTTCCGTCTGCTGGTGAAATTATTCCTTTCATTTAAAATAAGGCTCCTCCATGCTCAATAAGGAAGATGATAATAGAGCAGACTATTCCTGCTAAAATGAGCTTAATGCCATAGACGATTAAATTGCTTTTGCTTATTTTTCCTAAAAATACGCCCAATAAAAAAAGAATTAAGAAAGCAAGACTAATTGCTATATAATAAGCTATTTTTATATCGATAAATGAAAAGAAGAATGGAGAAATAATTATTAAAGCTGCAAATAATGAGGACAACCCATTAATTAAAGAAAGAGAGATTGTTGCAAATATATGGGCATGATGTATTGGTGTTTTCCTGAAACTAAGGCCAACTTTCTTTTCAAGTTTTTTGATTTCTCCTGTTCTCTCTGCATGTTCTGTGAGATAAGCCCCCCACATTCCTGAAATTGTAACAGCAACCATTGCTCCAATTGAAGTTACTAAAATTATTTTTTTATCAGCAATAGAAGCAAAGAAATTTGCTATAATTATTCCAAGTATCATCAATACTCCATCAAAACTGTTTAAAGCAAAGTACCTTCTTGCTATCTCGTCTATCTCTGCAATCTTATTGAATTGCTTAATCTTATACAAAAATCTGTTCATACCCTAAACCAGAGATACGCTATTAATAAATCTTTTTATATAGAAACTTTTTTAAATTATGTATAAAACTTTTTACCTAAATGCCTCTGTAGCTTAGCAGGTGCTTAAGCTTTGCTTAGGGCTGTAAAGAGCGCGTGACTGTTATCCTAAAGGGAGAGATCACGAGGTCGGCAGAAAACAGTTTGAAGGAGGCTGTTGCCGTATTCGAGTCTGCCCAGAGGCGTTTCCTCCTTCAACCATAATAAACATAAATTTTATAAAATAACTATCTCCTCTAATCCTATTAAGGCCCTGTAGCTTAGCCTGGAAAATTCAATAAAAAATTTAGGCAACTGGAGCGTACGACTGATAATCGTGAGGTCCCGTGTTCAAACTAACTATGTTATGAAAGTCACGGCAGGGCCACTCTTTATTACTAATTGAAACCATTTCCTATTTAACGTTTCACTTTCCGCAACATTGGTTTCAGCAAATTAGTTATCTTGTTTCATATTATGACATATTGCTGAAAAGCGGAGTTGATTTAAATGAATAAAGCAATTTTATTCGGAATTATAGGCTTTCTATTAATAGGAAGCGTATTTGCCTATATGGGCAATGGAAACAGCATGGGGATGATGGGCAATAGAAATTGGAATATGGCAGAACACCATGAACAGATGGAAGAGTTAATGGAAGAAGGCTCATTTGAAGATTTGCAGAAGTTAAGGCAGGAAGGATTTAACATGATGCCCTGGGTGAATGATGAAACAACATTTAAGCAGATGCAGGAAATGCATGAGCAGATGGAAAAATTCATGGAGAATAGCAATTGGAGGAATACAGGAATGAGGGGAATGAGCAGAAGATGCTCAATGATGGGCTGATTTTTTTTATTTTTTTATTTATTTTAATTATAATAAAATATTTAAATTAAAACAAATACCAAATTATGGAGGTTAAAATGATGCATTACTATGGAATGGGATATGGAATGACCTTAGGATGGATATTCCAAATAGTTATCTTGGTATTATTCTTTTTAGTAATATGGTGGATAATAAAAGGAAATAAATTTGGATTTCACAGCGATGAAAGCGCATTAGATATATTAAAGAAAAGGCTTGCAAATGGAGAGATAAGCCAAAAAGAATACGAAAAGCTGAAAAAAGAAATAGAGTAAATGGAAATATCCAACAAAAGGCTTGTAACAGGATTTGTATTAATCTTCCTGTTGGGAATCTTGTTTGCATTAATTAATGGATTCTATACATCAATGGAGAATGAGCAGCTTCCTTTGATAGTATATGGAATCTCTTTCCTTTCAATATTGATTGGGGCTTCGATTGTCTTTTTATTCCAGTGGAAAATAAATAAGATTCAGCTTGAAAAAGTTCTTAAAATACTTCCTAAAGACGAGGGAATTGTTGTTAAGATTTTATTGGATAACAACAACAAGATTGAGCAGAATAAATTAGTTGTTTTGTCTGGATTTACAAAAGTGCAAATATCCAGAATACTGCAAAGACTAGTTGAAAGGGATGTTATTGAGAAAAAGAATATAGGCAATACAAATCTTGTAATTCTGAAGATTTAATAAATACGATTAACAATATTTTTAAATTATGAGATATTACAGTTTTAAATGAAAACATCAATAGATAACATTACAGATGTTCCAGTTATAAACCTGGTTCTAGACACAATAAACAAAAACAAGCAAGCCTTGGTTTTTGTAAATACAAAAAAATCAGCTGAGAAATTGGCAGAAGAAATCGCTAAGAAAATCAAAATTAATGATAATAAGCTAAATGAATTGTCATTAGAAACATTAAAAGCTCTGTCCAAGCCAACAAAGCAATGCGAAAGACTATCTAAAATATTAAAAAAAGGCATTGCATTCCATCATGCTGGCCTGCATCATGCCCAAAAAGAGCTGATAGAAGACAATTTTAGAAATGGAAATATAAGGATTATAACCTGCACTCCAACCTTGGCATATGGCCTGGATCTTCCAGCATTCAGGGCAATTATTAAAGATTTAAAGAGATACTCTATTCATGGTTACTCCTGGATTCCTGTTTTAGAGTATCATCAGCAGGCAGGCCGTGCTGGCCGTCCTAAATTCGATACATTTGGAGAAGCTATCTGCATCGCTTCCACAAAACCTGAAAAAAAAAAAATTATCAGAAAATTCATAAAAGGAAAGCCAGAAGAAATATATTCTAAGTTGGCTGTTGAGCCTGTTTTAAGAACATACTTATTGTCATTAATTTCTGCAAATTTTGTTAATAATAAAAAAAGCATAATGGAATTCTTCGGCAAAACCTTTTATGCATATCAATTTAAGGATTTAAATGAATTGGAAAAGATAATCACAAAGATGCTGGGATTATTGGAAGAATGGGAATTCATAAGGACAAAAGAAGATTTTGTTTCTGCAAATGAGCTAAAAGATGAATCCATTAAAGCCACTATTCTAGGCAAAAGGATTGCTGAACTCTATATAGATCCGTTGACTGCTTTCTTTATAATAACTTGCTTAAGAAAAGCCTCTGCAAAGAGAATTGACTTTTCATTTTTGCAGATGATTTCTCATACTTTAGAAATAAGGCCTTTATTAAAAACTCGCATGAAAGAATATGATTTAATCCAGGAAAAGCTAATTGAGTATGAGGATTATTTGTTGGATAATGAGCCTAATATCTATGACCCTGAATATGAGGATTTCACGAATTCTGTAAAAACAGCCTTATTCTTCTATGATTGGGTTAATGAAAAAGATGAAGATTATTTATTGGAAAATTACAATATAAGGCCGGGAGAAATAAAAAGCAAGTTAGATATTGCTGACTGGCTTTTATATTGCGCTGAAGAATTATCCAGGATTCTTCAATTCCAGCAAATAATAAAAGATATTTTAAGATTAAGATTAAGGCTTAAATACGGTGCTAAAGAAGAGCTGCTTACATTGCTAAAATTAAAAAATATCGGAAGGGTAAGAGCCAGGAATCTATATAAGAATAGAATTAAAGATATAGCTGATTTGAAAAAAGCAGATATAACAAGATTAGTCCAAATTTTAGGAAAAGAAACTGCATTAAGCGTTAAAGAGCAGCTTGGCCAGAAGATTCCAGAGGTTAAGGAGAATAAAAAGAAAGGCCAGATTAGCCTGTTGGATTATTGATATAGAAATACTTATAAATTAATTACTACTTCTTTATAAAATGCTAAATCTAGACAATAAAACAGAAGAAAGACTTAGTAAATTTGCAGAAAAATATAATCTACAAACATTAGAAGAAACAGTGAGTTTTATTCTCGATAATTTTTCTCAATTAAATGAAGCATTAAGCTTTAAAGATGTAACTTTGGATACTGGCTTTTCTGATTTTTTGCCAGAAGAAGCAGACATAACCACCTATATAACCAGAGAACTAAAACAAAACACCCCTTTAATTTCTGCTGCAATGGATACAATAACAGAATCAACTATGGCTATTGCAATGGCTCAATTAGGGGGTAGTGGAGTTATTCACAGGAATTTATCAATTGAAGATCAGGTAAAGAAAGTAAAGAGAGTAAAATATGCATGGAATCTTGTTATAGAAAAACCGATTACAATCGATCAAAATCAAACATTAAAGGATATATTGGAGCTTAATAAGGAATATAGTTTTTTAGGCTTTCCTGTTTTAAATGAGAAAAAGTTAGTAGGAATAATAACTGAAAAAGATATAAAATATTATCTTAACAATTTAGCAACTCCGATTTGTGAGATGATGACACCTAAAAATAGTTTAATCTTCATTGAGGAAAATCCTAAATTCAGCCAACAACAATATTTTGATGCTGCAAAACCAATTTTAAGGGAAAGAAAAATAGACAAGCTGCCAGTTGTAAAAATAATCGGAGATGATTATCTTCTTAAAGGTTTGATAACTGCGCAGGATGTAAAAAAAAGAGAAAATTTCAAAAATGCTTCTTTGGTTGATGGAAAAACATTATTAGTTGGAGCAGCTATAGGATGTAAAATAAATGGCAAGGAAAATGATTTTGATAGGGCAGAAGAGCTATTAAAACATGGAAAGGTTGATTATATTGTTGTGGATGCTTCTCATGGCGGTTCAAAAAATGTTGTTTATATAACAAGGGAACTAAAAATAAAATATAAAGATCAAATTCAATTAATATCTGGAAATATCTGTAATGACGAGCATGCAAAAATATTAATTGAGGCAGGAGCAGATGCATTAAAGGTTGGAGTTGGGCCTGGTAGCATATGCACAACAAGAACAAAAGGCGGTGTTGGAATTCCTCAAATAACTGCAACTAGGAGAGTAGCTTTAGTTGCTGGTCAATATAAAATTCCTGTTATAACAGATGGCGGATTTGAGGAAGAGGGGGATGTTGTTAAAGCTATAGCAGCAGGCGCTTATGCTATTATGAGTGGATATTTGTTCAGAGCAACAAAAGAGACGCCAGGTGAAAAATTTGAAAGAGATGGTAAATTTTTTAAGAAATACATGGGGATGGGAACAATAGAGTCGATGCTAAAAGGTTCTGCAGATAGGTATCATATTGACGATGTTTTATTAGCAAACTGGTTGTTAAATGAGAATTTAATACCCCCTCCAATAGAGCAAGGTGTTGTTAAAGAATTGCCTTATAGAGGAGAAGTCGTTAAATACTTTAATGAGGTTATTGGTGGATTAAGGATTGGGATGGGATTAACAGGAAAAAGAACAATAGAAGAGTTAAGAAAATCTTATAATCTGTTTTGGAAAGTAACACCAGAAGGAAGAAGAGAAGGAAATGTTCATGGTTTTTAAAAATGATTAAACGCATCGCAATCAGAGGCGGCGGCTTTGGAGATGAAGGCAAAGGCAAGCTAGTTAACTTACTAACAAGAAAGGCTCATATTTGTGTTAGAGACCAAGGAGGGGGAAATGCAGGCCATACCAATGAAGATGAGCATGGAAAGATAGTTACACATCAAATCCCTTCTGGAATATTAAATCCAAATGCATATAACTTTTATTCAGCAGGCTGCTTATTAGACCCTATAAGGATTCTTAATGAAATAAATGAATTCAGGCAAAGAGGCTATGAAATATCTCCAAGAACATATGGAATCAGCGAATTAGCTCATGTTACATTAGAGCATCATCTTATAGAAGAGGAAATCACAGAAGGCAAATCCTCTGGTGTTGGAACTACATTAAGAGGTATAACCCAAACAACATCTGCAAAAGTAAACAGATTAGGAATAAGATTCTGCGAATTTTTAGATGCTAACTCATTTAAAGAAATTTTACCTGAAATAATTGAAGAATATGCAAAAAAAGGAATAAATGTTTCTATTGGATATTTGGAAAAATACAAAGAATCCATAGAAAAATTAGCACCATTTGCAGCAAGAGATGAAGACATAGCTGAAAGATTTAAAGATAAGAAATGGGTTATTGAAGGAGCGCAGGCAACAATGCTGGATTTAGATTATGGATATTATCCTTACATAACTACATCAAATCCTTCAAGAAAAGGAATTGCTTTTGACTTTGATTATTTGTTATTAGTTTTTAAGGCAATTCCAAGCTCTGTTGGCTATCGTCCTAGAATTTCCCAGATTGATGAAGAAACACAGGAATTACTAAGAGGAGCTAAAGGAAAAGTAGATGCAGAATACGGCGCTACTTCTGGAAGGCCCAGGCAGTTGTTATGGCCCGATCTTATATGGATGAAATATTCTATTAATGTTAATGAGCCAGATGGCTTGGCTATAACAAAATTTGACAAATTCAGCTTAATTCCAGAAGTAAAGTTTTGCACTGCTTACGAGCTTGATGGAAAAATAATTGATTATTTGCCGCACGACAGGATTAAGCTGGACAGGTGCAAGCCAGTTTACGGAATAACCTTAGATAGTTTTGATCAGGATATAAGTAATGTTCGTAATTATTCTAATTTGCCAAAAAATTCTAAAACTATTGCTCAGTGCTTTGAAGACATTTTGGGTGTGAGAGCAGCTATATTATCTGTTGGCCCGGGAAAAGAACAATTAATTATTCGGGACAGAAAGATATATAACTTCATAAACAAATAACTTTATAAAATCTTTATAATAGTTTAATTCTGATGAACTTAAAGAAAGTAAACTTCAAAAAGCCTAATATAAATAAACTTAATGAGTTGGGCTATACATGCGTTGATATGCACGTTCATTCCCGCTATTCAGATGGTTTTAACAGGATCTTTACAATCCTAAAAAGATGCAAAAAGAAGAATATTGGGTTGGCAATAACAGACCATAATGAAATAAAGGGCTCTTTGGAAGCTTCAAAGCAGAAAGATGTGCTAATCATTCCTGCAATTGAAATAACCTCAAAAGAAAGAGTTGATTTTTTAATTTATTTTTATAGTTTTAATGACTTAAAAAGATTTTATGAAAAAGATGTAAAAAAACATATAATGGAAAAAGAAATTTTATCAAGAACCAATAAGTCCATAATTGAAATTTTAGAAGACTGCAGAAATTATAAATGCCTGGTTTCTTTAGCGCACCCTTTTGCTTATGCCTACAAAAATGTCTCTAAATTTTTAAAAAAAAAATATAACAGGAAAATATTAGATGTTGACGCGATTGAAGTTTTAAATGGAGAGGTAACAAGAAAAAGAAATTTAAAAGCAGTGGAATGGAGCAATAAATTCAATAAAGCAGTTACAGCTGGCGGCGATGCTCATATAAGGACAGAGGTTGGAAGCGCAGTTACATGCTGCAAAGCAGATAATGTTAATGATTTTTTAGAACAAATTAAAAAAAAAAAAAACATTATAGTTGGAAAGGAAACAAGGTTAACAAAAAAATTTATTTCTGCTATAAGCAAATTAAGAAAAAGGGTTAAAGGAGCAAGGCCGATTATTCTTGAGAGGATTAAGGATAGGCTGAAATAGGCATTATAAGGCTTAAAA
>Ga0209542_10008668_pt1 | contig 18904 bp, 15 predicted proteins | sample RifCSPhighO2_01_FD_184028 | JGI IMG/M metagenome (GOLD analysis project Ga0209542, IMG submission 184028) | Soil microbial communities from Rifle, Colorado - Rifle CSP2_plank highO2_0.1 (SPAdes) (version 2) | ecosystem: Environmental > Terrestrial > Deep subsurface > Rock core/Sediment ...
TTCTGCCTGTGGTGCATGCCTTCAAAATAAACTCCTTTTCCTTTTCCAATTCTTGAATCTGCTTTCGCAAAAGCTTCCTCAACTGTTTGTGCAACAGCAAGAATTCCCCCTACTCTTCCGCCATCTGTCACTAATTTTCCATTTTTGTTACGTCTTGTACCTGCATGAATAAATTGGACATCCGGTTCATCGATTTCATAATCTTCAATTTCTTTGTCTTTTACATAATGACCGGGATAACCTCCAGAAGCCACAACCTCATACGCAGTTGCTACTCCCTGGCGAAATCTGACTTGGTTTTTATTTAGTTTTCCTTCCTCAGTTAAAACAACTATATCTCCAAGGTCAGATACAAGAAGAGCTAATATTGCCTGAAGCTCAGGATCTCCGAATCGGCAGTTAAATTCAAGCACTTTGGGTCCAGCCTTAGTTAACATGATACCGGCATACAACACTCCTTTAAATTCTCTTCCTTCATTTCTCATTCCATTTACAGTTTTCTTAAGAATATCTGTATAAATAACCCTCAGCAATTCAGGATTTAATTCTACGGGCGCAAAAGACGCCATCCCCCCGGTATTTGGTCCGCTTCCCTCAGGACCTTCACCATCATTAACTTTTTTATAATCACGAGCAGGCGGTAACGGAACAAATCTTTTTCCGTCCACAAGCGCCATCACGGAAACTTCCGGTCCCTCAAGCCTTTCCTGAACAAGTATTCTTTTTCCAGTGTTTTTTCCATATACTTTATCAACCATCATCCGATCAACCATTGCCATTGCCTCTTCTAATGTCCTTGGCAACTCCACTCCTTTACCTCCAGCCAGCTCATCAAGTTTTCCAACTATGCCTTTCCATTTATAACTTTGAGGAATATATTTGCCGTAAAATGCCCTGATAAATACTTTAGCAGCTTCTGGATCTGAAAAATCAACATGCTCAGGGCTGGGAATTCCGTTCCGATCCATAAACCCGGCTGACCAGACCTTGCTTCCTTCAATAATTGCAGCATTTTCTCTTGGACCAAATGCAGCATATCCATTACTGTTTAACTGATCCACTCCGCCGTTTACCAAAAAAACTTCAGGACCAACAACCGTATTACCGATATCATTGTCTGCAACAAATCTGGCTATACCATTAATATCATCTGCGGAAACTGCAACATTTCTTCCAAACTTTTCCGTTCCTCCATTTCCCGGTGCAATATATAATTTGCCAACACGAGGTGATTCTTTTAGCTTTCGCGCTAAAACATACTCTCTTGCCCCGCCACCTACCACAAGAAACTTTCTTGGATCTCCTTTATATTGCTGAGTTTCCTTAGTCATAAAAAATTACCTCAAATCAAGAGTTTTAGATGTAAAAACAATATTTTTTGGTTTTATAATAACCTGCCTTTCCCCTTTTTCAATAAATCCCGCATTAATGCTTTGAAAACCGTTTTTCTTAACAATTCTTTGGGCTTTTGTAATATCGTAATCCGGCAGAAAAATTGCGTAATCCATTCCCATGTTATAAGTATCATATATTTCATAATCCGAAAGGCCTGCGTGTTTTTGTATAAATACAAAAATTTCCTGGGCATCAAAAATCTTTTCAATAATATAAGAAAAATTCTGACTGGCTCTCATAACTTTTCTCAACCCATGGCCGGTGATATTGGAAATGTAATGGATATCCACTCCGTTGTCTAATAAATCCTGTATTAACTTTGCGTAAATATTTGTTTTTGTCAGAAGTGCCTCTCCGTATATTTTTTCGCTTGGAAGTTTGGTAGCATATCCTTTGGGTAATCTTTTTGCGATAGCCCGCGTTAAAGAAATCCCGTTTGCGTTTACCCCATTGCTTTTTAATAGCAGGATCCTATCTTTGGCTTTTAATTTTTTATCCGTAACCAGCCTTTTTTTATTTATAATAATCCCAACCGCAGATCCTGCAAATTCCGATGTATTAGCAACTACAATTTGTTTCATTGTTGCGGTTTCTCCACCGCCCCAAGCTGCACCGGACAAATCACAGGCTTTTTTCCAACCGTTTATCAAGTCTTTAATTCGAGTCTGATCCTGCAGCCAGTCATTATCTTCAATTGCCCAATACGCGTGAATAACTAAAGGTTTTGCACCGGAAGTGCACAAATCATTGATAATTGTTGCAACAGTATCATGTCCTACAACATCATAATAAGTTTTCCCGGTAATTTTTCGAGTTTCATCTGCTATCAGATTTTTTGTCCCCAACCCTTCAATAACCGATGCCATTAATATATTGCCCTGGTGCCAAACATATGCAGATTCACCCCGCGAATCAGGTATTTCTAAAAAACCATGCTTCTTAAGGTTTGCTGAAATACCACTGGCTGCTTTTTGGACGAGTTTCTTAATTGGATCTTTAGTATTGTAATTATCCCCAACCTGAGAATAAGTAATTCTCTTCATAACTTTTACGATTTAAGGGTTCAGTTTCGTGGATCCGTCTATAAGCTCTCCTATTTGCTTTAATATATTTTTTCCATTTCCGAATTTTTTAAATACCGATAAAACAAAATATGCTTCTTTTATGTCTAGTAGCCAGGTAAAAAATATATAGGCTGTAAGACCAAAAAAAGACGCAATACCGGTTAAGGCAATAAGATTGATTGTGCGTGTAGTGTCAAAGACCAACTGATCTAAAAGCTTAATTGGAATATAAAGAGCAAAACCCATAACTAAGGTTGCAAGAGCAATTTTGGAAACTTCGTAAAGAATCTGAAGTTTAGGAATAATAATCTTTCTATCCAAAAGCACTATTAATACTACGACGCTGAAAATACTTGCCACAGAAAAACTTAACGCTAGATAATAAATTTGAAGTTTTAAAATTAAGATAAAATAATAGGCTGACACTATATTGAAAATGACAGAAACAAGAGTAACGATAAATGGAGTTTTTGTATCTTTAAGAGCAAAAAACGCACGGGATAAAAGGTACATTAAAGCTTGGGCAAATATGCAAATAGCAAAAAACGCAAGCGTTTTACCAGTATCAACAGTCGCAAACCAATCAAATCCTTTTGCCCCGTAAAAAAGTCTAACTATGGGTATTCTTAAAACTATCAGTATTGCGCTTATGGGAAATGTGAGATAAAGAATTTGAGTGAATGAGGAAAGAAAAATATAAAGAAATTCCTCCCTGTTGTTGTGTTTTAGGGAGAGTGAAGGAAAGCTCGCCTGCGCTATAGACTGTCCAAAAAGCACCACAGGCGCCATAACCAGACTCTGCGCCAAATCAAAGATCACAAGTGCTCGGGCAGAAATAAAAGAAGCAAAAGCAACATTAGCAGTAATCGCAATTTGCGTGACAAGAAGAGTAAGAGACCTTGGAATCATAAGGTGAAAAATCCTCATTACTCCACTTTCTATATTGAATTTGGGAGTAAATCTAAATCCTACGGTCTTAAGAAGAGGAAGTTGGACCACAAAAAACAATAACGACCCTAACAAAACTCCAATCACAGCGCCATGTATGCCAAGAATAGGCGTAAAAACTAAAAGCCCAATTATAATTCCTAAATTATAAAACGAAGATGCCACTCCGGGAATAATAAAATGCTGGAAGGATTGTAAAATTGCCGTAACTAAAGTTCCCAAGATAAAAAATATTTGAGTCAAAAGCAATATGCGCGTTAAATCGGCCATAAGAGTAAGTTCTTTTTGCGAGAAACCGGGAGCAATCAAAGAAGACAAAGGATAGGCAAAAATAGATATCAAAATTGAAATTATTACAAAAAGAGTTATGCCTATTGTTATAAGAGATGAGGTAAAGCTGTAAGCCTCTTCCCTTTTTTCTTTGGATAAATATTCAGAAAAAATAGGAATAAATGCGGATGAAAGAGCTCCGGCAATTACAATCTGAAAAAGAAAATCCGGAATCCTGAAAGAAGCCAAAAACACCCCAAGATCCGAAGATGCTCCAAATATAGACACGAGTAATCTGTATTTCAAAAACCCTAAAATCTGGGAAAAAATCGTAGTTATAATTATAAAAAAAGCTGCTGAGAAAATATTTGCTTGCTTGGAAGCTATTGCGTTTAAGCCTTTTTTAAAAAGTAATCGCACCATAGTTAATTGTAATTTTAAGTATAACATGATAGAATATTTCCATGCCATTGACAAGATCTGCTATTAAAAAGCTGAGAAAGGACAGAAAAATTGAGAAAAAAAACGAAAGCTTTAAGCAAGAATTAAGGCGCGCTTTAAAAAAAGCGGAAAAAGAGAAAAAGAGCGAGCAAATTACGCAAGCCATTTCTCTAACAGATAAGGCTGTTAAAAAAAATATTTATCATAAAAATAAAGCCGCCAGATTAAAGTCTAATCTAGCAAAATTAACTATAAAAACAGAGATACAAAAAGAAGAAAAGCTTCCAAAGCAAAAAAAAGCATCCGCTAAAAAAACAAGGAAAAAATAATAATCCTGAACCTTTTTATTTCTAGAATTACTCTTTGACAAAATTTTCTAAAACACCTAAACTAGATTTGATGGCACAAGAATTTTCTTCAAAAGTAAAAATAAATTTGAGCTCAGAAGGAAATAATTCAACAACTAATATCTTCTTCAAATGGGCAGTAACGGGAGGAAAAATTGTTATCATATTCACTGAATTAATAGCTTTGGGTGCATTTTTTTACAGCTTCACCGTGGATCAACAAATTAGAGACCTTCATGAGCAGATTGACAGGGAAGTTGTGATATTGAAATCCCAGGAAAAACAGGAAGCTCAATACAGAAATCTGCAGGACAGACTTAAAAATATCCAGGCAATTACAAGTGATGTTAATTTTAGAATAGATTCCATGTATAAAATAGCTTCGGAATCAAGCATGCAGCAACTTTCAGTACAAAGACTCATATTAAATAAAGATTCCATTACAATCGATGGAAGCACGCCTTCCATATTTAACCTTTCAAAATTTCTTAAAAATCTGAAGCTAAAAAACTTTGTTTCTTCTATCACAATCAATAAGGTCGAAAAAAGCGATAGCGGTTTTGATTTTTCTCTGGATACACAGATAAAAGATAAGGGGAATAAATAATGAAAAAGCCAGACTTAAGCTCTCTGAAGTTATCAAATATAGATATAAGAAAGTATCGTGTTTCAAATTTTAAACAGTATGAAAAACAAAAGATAGCTGCTTATCTATATATAATCTATACGCTGTTTGCAGTTTCAATCTTTGGATTTTTTGCCATTAACCCAACCTTATCCACAATATCTAACCGTCAAAAACAGTATGAAGACAATAAAATAGTAGAGAAGGCTCTAAATGAAAAAATTACGGCAATGAATGCATTAAGCCTGCAATATTTGCGGATTAAACCTTCGCTTGAGCTTGTCTATACGGCAATTCCCACATCAACTCAAATACCAACTTTTGAACGTCAGATTGAAACACTCGCGGAAAAAGACGGCATAAATATTATCGTGCTGAACTTTGAGACAGTAGAACTTTACCCGTCAAACAAAGATAAATTTTTGTATGAAATAACTTTTGACGTATCCGCCGACTCACCAGATAGCAAAAGCATAAGTAAATTTATAACCGATCTTACTAACATGGGCAGAATAATCAATGTAAATATAATAAATGAAACCTTTAATCCATCTTTACAAAAAGACAATAAAAACCCTTTCAATGTTCTTGTAGTCGGTAAGATATACTTTATTAAATAATATGTTTAAAAGTCTATTATATATTTCTGCTCTTACAACTTTTATAGTACTTGCATGGATCGTTTCCAACATATATCATAATACTACCAGTTCAACTATTTCGGAGGATACAAATATAAGAACCGCACCAATTACACCATCATTTGATACAAAAGCTATTGACTTGCTCAATACAAGACAAAATATTTCCGTAGATTTAAAAACGCAATCAAAAGAGGCTACTTCTGCTTCTAAACCGACCACACCCACACCTACATTAAGTATAACTCCCCAAACATCAACAATTACGCCGTCTTTACAAGACACTAACATAATACCGGAGGAATCAATACCATGAACATATTGAAGAGCCTATGGAACATGAGAATACCAACATTAATCGCATTTATTATTATTATTTCTGCAATTTTTGTTATTTCCAGTCTTGTAAAAAGGGGTGCTATAAATATTGGCTTTTTATCACAAGGAGCAATACCTGGAAATATTCAGACAGCAAATATTACTGATACCTCTTTCACTGTTAGTTTTACAACAAAAGAAAAATCAGCGGCTTTCATAAATTTTGGAGATACGGAAAATTTGGGAAATACTGCATATGACACTCGTGACATTTCACAAGGAAAGCAGAGTTATTATTCTCATTTTATTAAGGTCCAAAATTTAAGTCCAGATAAAAAATACTATTTTTCTATTGTTTCAAATGGAAACACATATCTTGATGATAATAAACGTTATTCTGTGACAACCGGGCCAAAATTGCTGGTATCCCCTTTGGAGCAAAATTCAATCCGGGGAAAAGTGGTCTCAGCAGATGGTGCACCAGCTGATGATACGCTCATTTACATTCAGATTCAAGGCGCACAAACACTCTCGGTTATAACATCAGACTTGGGTGATTACATCATTCCTCTGGATAATCTTCATGGACCAAAATTAGCCAGATATATAGCGGTATCCAACGCGACACCGATAAATCTACAAATAATAAAACAGGGTCAAATATCGAACGTAAAAACTTTATATAAAAAGGGCCTTTTGATCCCCCCAGTAACTCTTGCCAGAGATTACGATTTTACGAAAAGCAACACTGCGGAAGAAAATGTGGGAACTGCTTCTTCTAATCTTAAGGTTGTAGCGCCCCCCGCTGTCAAAGGAGAAATTCGCATAGCATTCCCTAAAAATAACGATTCGCTTATTGATCTGCAACCGACATTTAACGGTACTGCACTTCCTGGTAAAACAGTAAAAATAATAATCAACTCCCAGACAATACAAACAGAAGTAACTGCAGACAAAAATGGTTACTGGTCTTACAGGCCTTCCTCTGCTCTTTCTTCCGGACAGCATACAATAACTATAGAAACTATTGATGCTTCGGGAATTACAAAAAGGATTACACAAATATTTAATATTTTTCCGCAAGGCAGTCAGGTCACTCAATCCGCAACTCAACCGGCAAATATAGTACTTGCTATTGAACCAACTTCCACTCCTACTCCAACCCCAAGACCCACAAAAATTCCCACCTCTACTCCTACCCGCGTTCCAACCGCAACCACAATCCCAACAGCTACCCCAACAACTGTTCCCACAAGAACACAGATTCAACTACCAACAGCTACCCCAACACCTATTAAAATCGCTCTTGCTACAACGTCTACTCCTACTCCTACAATTCGAGTAACTCTTCCCCCGACTGCTACCCCCACTACAACAAAAACGCTAACGCCCACCAAAACAACCACCAATCTTCTTAATAACCCTAATGTTAATAACATAAACAATACTACCCCCACACCCGCAATCGCAGAACCCGGAAATCCCTTATCTATAATCTTGACATCTACCTCAGTATTCTTTATTCTTTTGGGAATCACTCTTCTTTTCTTTATATAAAGATATGAAAATAGGTATCATAGGCGCAGGTTTTACTGGTATTTCTGCTGGATTGCATCTTGCAGAAAATGGGCATGAAGTTACATTAATAGAAAAAGATGAAAAACCCGGAGGACTTGCAGTGGGTTTTAGGGTTGATCAGTGGAATTGGACGCTGGAAAAACATTATCATCATTTTTTTACTAATGACAGTACTGCACTTTTACTCGCCAAAAAGATCGGACACCCTATTGTCATTAAAAGGCCTAAAACATCAATACACATTGATAACAAGATATATCAACTTGATTCTCCTTTGAAAGTACTTACTTTTTCAAAATTAAATTTTTTTGAAAGGATAAGGATGGCAACTATCTTAGGTTTATTAAGATACAATCCTTTCTGGAAACCGCTTGAAAAAATTAAAGCTGTGGATTTTTTATCAAAGACCATAGGTAAGAAAGCTTATGAAACAGTATGGGAACCGCAGCTTTCGGGAAAATTCGGAAAATACATGAACGAAATTTCTCTTGCCTGGTTTTGGGCCAGAGTAAGAAAAAGGACTGCTAAACTTGCTTATCCTGAATACGGATTTTTAAACTTTGCAGAAAATGTTTGCAATAAAATTATAAAATCAGGAGGAAGTATTGTATTTAGCACAGAGGTTACTGAGATTGAAGATAAAAAAAATAAGGTTTTGGTAAAAACCTCAGGTGAAAACGGAAAACACAGCACCTATGAGTTTGATAAAGTAATTATTACATTACCCTCATTCTTGTTTTTAAAATTAGTGAAAAATCTACCAGAAGACTACAAAAAAAATATGGCCAGATTAAAAAGTTTGGGAGCAATAAACTTGGTATTAAGATTAAAAAAACCTTTCTTTAAAGATGATACTTATTGGCTAAGCATATGCGATAAAAAATCCCCAATTATGGCAATTGTCGAACACACAAATTTTATAAACAAAAAAAATTACGGACAGGAACATATTATTTATGTAGGAAAGTATCTACCACCACAACATCCGTATTTTTCAAAAACCGCAGAAGAACTTTTAGAGATTTACGATCCATATCTTGAAAAAATAAATAAAAATTATAAAGATTCAATAATCGCATATCATTTATTTAAAGATCCTTTTGCTCAACCCATTATCTCGGTCAACTATTCTGCTGTTGTGCCTGTTTTTAATTCACCGCTTAAAAATATTTATATTGCCAATATCCAACAAGTTTATCCATGGGACAGGGGAACAAATTACGCGATTGAACTGGGAGAAAAAGTCGCGAAAATTATATAAAACGAATAATGATTTAATAAGCTTTCTGTTTATTATTTGCTATTGATTGTCAATAAAACAATTTTAAAATAGTACAATAAATATTAGCAAGATAATATGCAAAATATTTTAATACAAAAAAAATGGATTTTACTGTTAATTCTTGCTATAGGTATCTTTTTCCGGTTCTATAATTTAAATTGGGGATCACCTTTCTATTTTCATCCTGATGAAAGAAATATTTCCTCATCTGTAACCCAACTGAATTTTCCTCAAATGAATCCGCATTTTTTTGCATATGGAAGTTTACCTATATATGCGATTTATTTTACAGGAGTAGTAATTAACTACATCCAAAGTATTTTCTTCTACCAAATTCCAATAATTAACCAGATTACCCGCATATCATTTGAAAATTCTCTAATAATTAGCCGTTTATTCTCCGCTGCATTATCTGTAATTCTCTTATTGCTCATCTATAAAACTGCAACTATGCTTAAAGGAAGAAATGCCGGCATCATCGCATTGATTTTTTCTGCCACAAGTACAGGATTTATACAATTTGCCCATTTTGGAACGTTTGAAACCTGGCTTGCATTATTATCAACTTTACTTTTTTATTTTCTTTTAAAATTTATAAAAAACAGAAAAAATATTTATTATCTGTTATCCATATTCACGTTGGGAATTTTAATATCTGTTAAAATATCTTCTCTTGTATTAACACCACTGCCTCTTTTAGCTTTAATTTTTTATCATTCAAAAAGCAATATTCACCCCTCATTAATTCTTAGAAACTTGCTGTTTAGTGTTTTATTACTGGTAGTTATTCCCCTTATTTGTTTTTTTGTATTCTCTCCTTATTCAATACTTGATTATAAATCTTTTACATCAAGTATTTTCTACGAATCCTCTGTTGCGATTGGAACCATGCATGTTTTCTATACTGATGGATTTTACAACACTATGCCTATTCTCTTTCAGTTTACAAAAATTTATCCTTTTTTAATCAATCCTGTATTAACGATATTATTTTTGCCGATTTTAATAGTCTTTACTTACAAAACCCTAGTAAAAAAGGATTTTGAACAGCTACTGCTTCTTGCATTTTTCTTTATTATTTTTTTCTCACAAGTTTTTTTATTTGCTAAATGGACAAGATATATGTTGCCAACGCTTCCATTCATCTACTTAATAATTTCTGTTGAAATATCAAGTTTAATAAAGAGTAAAAATTTATCTTTAGTCAGATATTTAATCTTGATTGTTATATTTTTTGCAAGTTTTATTTACTGTTTATCTTTTTTTATAACCAATTATATCCATAAAGACACCAGGATTTCTGCGGTAGAATTTGTAAAACAGAATTTGCCAAAAAATTCAAAAGTGCTAAGTGAAGTTTACGATATGGGAATTGTTCCATTGAACAGTCATTTTTATAACATAAATCTCTTTAACTTCTACGACCTTGATAACAGTCTGTATAAAGAAAAGGAGCTTTACGCAAACCTAAATAATTACGATTACATTATTTTACCAAGCACAAGAATATTAAGATCCAGGTTTTTAAATCCGAGCATTTTTCCAAAAGGATACAGCTTTTACAAAAATCTTATTAGCGGAAAAAACGGGTATAAGATGATATACGTTACTCCTTGTGACATTTTCTGTAAAATAGTTTATGTCAATAATCCGGTTTTTGGACTTGAAGAAACGGTTTATGTTTTTGACAGACCAACTATTTATATCTTCAAAAAGCAATAATGAATAAAAGAGTAATTCTTATATTAATTTTTATACTCGCCGCGACTTTAAGATTATATAATATTAATTGGGATCAAGGCTTTCACCTGCATCCCGATGAAAGAGCAATTGTTATTTTCACTTTACCCATTGCTCTCCCTTCAAATTTAGCAGAATTTTTTCATACCACAAGTCCGCTTAATCCGCATTTTTTTGCATATGGCAACTTTCCACTGTACTTTTTGAAAATAGCTGGAAGCGCTGCGGGAACATTAAATCCCTACTTTTCGGGATATAACGGCATAAACATATTAGGAAGATTTTTATCCGTTATTTTTGAATTATTAACAATTTTTCTTCTTTATAAATTGGCAAAAAAACTTTTCACCGAAAATGTTGCGCTTTTATCTTCTTTCTTTTATGCAGTAAGCGTTTTAGCAGTACAAAGTGCACATTTTTACATAGTTGATATTCCGCTCACTTTTTTTATTATTGCTCTGCTTTATGTTCTAATAGCTTTCTATGAAAAACCTGATTTTAAAAAAGGAGTTTTAATTGGAATTATTTTTGGCTTATCTCTTGCTACAAAAACGAGTGCTTCGGTTTTACTTTTATCAATAGGGGCAAGCCTTACCATAGATTTCATTTTAATATTTTTGAAAAGTCCTCATAGGCCTCATGTTTGGCTTCCTCATCTACCAAGAACAGTTAAAAATTTGATCCTTTACACTCTGGCAATCATTCCTAGTACAATAATAACATTTATTATTTTTGAACCATACGCACTAATTGATAAACAAAACTTTATACGACAGACTTTTGAGCAGTATCAAATGACCCATAACGCATTTGTATTTCCCTATACTCTCCAATATGTGGGAAAAACGCCATTTATATATGAGGTGAAAAATATTTTCTTTTGGGGACAAGGGCCAATATTGTCAATTCTGTCTCTTGCAGGAGCTTTTTATTTTACTTATATTGCTTTAAAAAAAGAAAAAAAGCAAAAATGGGCACAAGAAGCAATAATTGCTATTTTTTTCTGGGTATATTTTTTTGTCGTAGGAAAATTTGCAATCGGTTTCATGAGATACTTGCTACCTGTTTATCCATTATTATGCTTGTTTGCCGGGTTATTGTCTTATAAAATCATTAATGCTCTTATTAAATTTAAACTTAATCGGAATATTATTTTTTATTTATTATTTACTATTTTATTTTTAATCTGGCCTCTTTCTTTTCTTAAAATATATTCCTTACCCAACACCCGTGTTCTTGCTTCTAATTGGATCAATAACAATATTCCTTACGGAGCAAATATTGCTATCGAACATTGGGATGATAGTCTTCCGTTATTCGGACAGGAAAAATATCATATACTCACTCTTGAACTCTATAATCCCGATACTCCCGTAAAATGGCAGAGGATAAACCAGCAGCTTTCTCAGGCAGATTATATAATTATCGCTTCCAACAGATTGTATGTCCCCTTGCAAAAATTAACTGATTGCCAAAAGTTGCCGCAATTTTATTGTTATAAACAAACCGCTAATTATTATAAAAAACTTTTCTCAGGAGAACTGGGATTTCAGAAGGTCGCTGAATTTTCCGTTTATCCAACTATTCCCATATTGAATATTCCGATTAATGATCAAAGTGCAGATGAGTCTTTTACCGTATATGACCACCCTAAAATTATGATTTTTAAAAAAAACTTTATGCGGTAAAATGATCTAAATAATCTTTAAAATCCCTTACAACCAATAAATAATTTATGCTAAAATACTTTAAAGAATGAAAAGAGTTTTAATAACAGGAGGAACAGGATTTTTGGGGTGTCATCTTGCCAGATTCCTAATTAACAAAGGATATAAAGTTACTCTTCTTGATGTAACAGACTTAACTGCAAAAGATTTAAAAGAAAGTATTCAATTCATTCATGCTGATATCAAAAACAAAAAAGAAATGCTTGATTCAATACAGGATGTTGATTTTGTTGTACATGCCGCAGCAGCTTTACCAATTCATCAATCAAAGAAAATAATTTTTGATGTAAATGTTAACGGGACCGAAAATGTACTCGAAGCTTGCCTGAAAAATAAAATAAAAAGAGTTGTCTTTATTTCATCAACTGCAGTATATGGCGTTCCAAAACACCTCCCTGAAACAGAAAACGATCCAATAGATCCTATTGGTTTTTATGGAGAATCAAAAATTGAAGGAGAGAAGCTATGTTTCAAGTATTATAAAAAGGGGTTGTCCGTAAACATAATCCGACCCAAAACCTTTTTAGGACCTGAACGATTGGGTATCTTTACTCTCTGGTTTGAAGCAATTTACAATAATAAACCTGTTTTTATATTGGGAAACGGCAACAATCTTTATGAATTACTTGATGTTAGAGATTTATGCTCTGCTATATTATCTGCTTTAATCGTGAAAAAAGATGGTGAGATTTTTAATATTGGGGCAAAAATATTTAACACATGGAGAAGAGATCTTGGAGCATTAATCAAACATGCGAAATCAAAATCAAAAATAGTGTCAATTCCTACAATACCTGCGCAGCTTGCTTTATCCCTGCTGGAGAAAATACATTTGTCACCGATTGTTGCCTGGCACTATAAAACACTACCGGTTGATTCTTACGTGGATATAAAAAAAGCAGAAAAAATATTAAATTTTAAACCTAAAAAATCCAATCAGGATATATTTATAGAAAGTTATGATTGGTATAGAAAAAATAGAGATGGCTTAATCGGTAGAACCGGTACAACCCACAGAACGCTTTGGAATTTTAAAATTATTGACCTGATTACAAAATATCTATGAAGATAGGTTTTGACTTTGATAAAGTATTTGTAGATTATCCACCGCTTATTCCAAATTTTATTATTGATAAACTATACAAAAAGAAAAACCATAATTTAGTTTATCGATTTCCAGGCAATCTTGAAAAGAAACTCAGAATATTATCTCACACATCTATATTTAGATCTCCTATAAAAAACAATATAAAAGCCTTATCCAAAATTTCCGCAAATAAAAATTTGGACGTATATCTCATATCGGGTAGGTTCGGATTTTTAAAAGAAAAAACCAATCAGTGGTTTGTTAAACACAAAATTGATAAATATTTTAAAAAGATATTTTTCAATTTCAACAACGAACAACCTCATATTTTCAAAGACAGAATAATAAAAAATTTGGGCGTAGAAAAATATATAGATGATGATTTAGATCTACTAATACATCTTGCGACAAATAATCCCAAAATTAAATTTTTTTGGTTAAGTAATAAAATCTTTTCAAAACATATTCAGATACCTAAGAATATTTTCCCAATTAAGGATATAAAACAATTTATCGAAAAACATTTATAATTTTCTCAATTTTATGCAAGATATAATTTTTGTTTTACAATGGTGGGCAGTATTTTTGATAATAGGCTTAATTTTCCTTCCTTTATCATTTTATATCTTTAATAATTTTCAGGATAAAGGTTATATTTTTTCAAAAATTATAGGAATCGCTTTTATCTCTTACTCTGTATTTATATTGGGAATATTTAAAATATCAAAATTCACAACTTTAACTATATTTCTTACTTTAGCTTTCTTATTCTTGGTTAATTTATTCATTTATAAAAAAAGTGAAACTTTAAAAAGCTTCAAGAATAAAATTCCACTTATTATTTTTGAAGAGTTAATTTTTTTAAGCGGGATATTTTACTGGTCATTTGTTCGCGGAAACGAACCAAGCATACATGGTCTTGAGAAATTCATGGATTTTGGATTTATCAATTCCATTCTAAGAGCGGAGTTTTTCCCTCCAAAAGATATGTGGTTTGCGGGCTCCTCTATAAATTATTATTACTTTGGGCATTACATAACCGCACTCCTTACTAAATTATCTCATATTCCTTCAAATATCACGTTTAACCTTATGCTCGCTACTATTTTTGCTTTCACGTTTTCAGCAACTTTTTCTATAATAATTAATCTTGTTGCCAAAAACATAACAAAAAACAAATTAAAAATTTTTCTATCAGGACTTTTGGGAGCTTTTCTTATGAGCCTAGCAGGAAATATACATACAATTTATGCCTTTTTTTCCTCGTACAATGTTGACAATCCCAAACCTTTTTGGGAACTTTTATTTTTTCCTTCCAATTTTCCAAATAATTACTGGTATCCCAATGCCACCCGTTTCATTCCAAATACAATACATGAATTTCCGATTTATTCTTTTGTGGTTGCTGATTTACACGGTCATGTACTTGATATTCCCTTTGTACTGTTAACAATTGCGTTAATATACTCAATGTATCTGGACAACGGTTTTGGGAAAATTAAAATCTTTTTATTATCTTTTCTGCTTTCAATAATGTATATGACAAACGTATGGGACGGAATCATATACCTGCTCTTGGGAATATCTACAATATTAATTGTCAACCTTGGTGTCCTGAAAATAACTGTAGGAAAAGTTAAGCATTCCCAACATCAAAAATTCAAAAATTATTTCAATCGGATACAGAACCTAGATATTTTTATTACAAGAAGTATAAAATATTTTTTGTCTATTTTATTGGTGTTTTTGATCTTCACTTTTCCATTCAGCTTACATTTCAAACCCTTTGTCTCCGGTATAGGTATAATTTGTTCTCCCGGTTTTCTTGTGAAAATAGGAAAGATCGGTCCTTTCCTGTTTGAAGCAAACCATTGTCAAAGATCAACATACTGGGAATTTTTAGTGCTTTATGGGTTATTTTACTTTTTTGTATTTTATTTCATGTATTTTGTTTTCAAAAAGAAACAAGAACTCAATAATATAGATATCTTTGTCTTAATTCTCATTTTGCTTTCCACGATTCTAATAATCATCCCTGAACTAATATACATAAAGGATATTTATCCTACACATTACAGGGCAAACACCATGTTCAAACTTGTATATCAATCATTTATTTTGCTGACACTTACCTCTGTTTATATTTTTGTCAGAATAGCAAATTTTAAGAAAAATTTACCTTTTTATTTAATTTCCATAATATTGTTTGGACTTGCCCTTTATTATTCAAAATTTGCGATTAGATCATATTATGGGGATCTTAATAAATATTCAGGCCTTAATGGAACTGCTTATCTTAAAAACTTATACCCGGACGATTATGCGGCAATAAATTGGATTAATAAAAATATACCAAATCAACCTGTAATGCTTGAGGCGCAGGGAGATTCCTATACCGATTATGAAAGAATATCAGCAAACACAGGACTTCCGACAGTATTAGGATGGACTGTCCATGAATGGTTGTGGCGCGGAACATATGAAATGATGATTCCAAGAATAGAAGATGTAAAAGCAGTTTATGAAGCAAAAAGCATGCAGGACATACTTCCGATTGTCAAGAAATATGATATAAAGTATATATATTTAGGGAAGCTGGAAAAAGAAAAATATCCAAATTTAAATGAAAATAATTTCAATCAAATAGGAAAAATCATTTATCTGACCGGCGACACGCGGATATATAAATTAAATGACTATTGATTTACACTTTCTATAGCGCTTTCTGTTACCCTGCATTTGTCTTCACTTGTTATACAATTTATATAATCTTTAATTTCTGTAAAATTATCGTTGCCAACGCGCGGAATCAATACCCATTGATAATCATAATCTGATGTTATGGGAGGGTTTATTAATACACCATACGTTTTTTTATTTTCATCTCCTACGTCCAAGACAAAATTTACAATCTTTGCGTTTTTTAGCTTTTGAGCAAGCCTGATAAAATCATCCATTTCTTCCGTTTTTATATCCGTATTAATATTGTCTTTCAAAACATTATAAATTTCAAAGATTTTAATAGGATTAAATACTATCCCTAAAGACAACATTTTATTTTTCATTGAGGTAATTACTTCGTGTTGTCTTTGACTTCTTGCAAAATCTGTTCCTTCATCTCCGGTTGCATGTCTTGACCTTACAAATTCCAATGCCGTATTTCCATTCATTTGCTGCTGCCCTTTCTCAAAACGTATATGTTCATATCTGCAGGGAAAAGCCTCAAGATCTGAAGAAGCCGTAGCAAGAGAGGGTAGTTCTTCCTGACTATGCCCGCATGGTTCATTTTCTTTCCCTGAAATGGGGTATTGGTAATCATCAAAGGCTCTTTGGACATTAACATCAACTCCACCCATAATATTTATTAATTTTTCAAAACCGGAAAAATCCATCACTACTGTGTATTTTATAGATTGGCCGGTGACTTTTTCCATTACTTTTGAAGCCAAAAGTATCCCCTTTTTATATTTTTCACCCTCTACATAGGCTGCATTTATTTTTGAGGAAAGATCGGGAATCCACAGATCGCGCGGTACGGAAATTAAGTTGACCTCATTTTTTGTTTGGTTGATATTGGCCAGGATTATAGTGTCCGTAAGATCAGGGCCCTCATGACTACCCCCACCTATCCCCAACAGCAAGACATTAATGCTACCAGCACTATTTTTAAGATTTATATCCGTCCCTGTTGCCAAGTTATAAATAACACTGATCGCATTCTTTGCATTTTGTGAAAATACAATAATTATTCCAATAATAATAATTAAGCTCAGAAATATAATGAAAATTCTTTTTTTTAACATTTTGAAAGAAGATTAATAAAAGCGTCAGGATCAAGGCTGGCTGACCCAATCAGAAATCCTGATAAATATGGAATTTGCAAAAAACTTTCTAAATTTTTGGCATTTACCGAACCTCCATAAAGAAGTTTGGTCTTACCGGTATTATTGTTTATTTCCGAAAAAACTGTTGTTATGCTTTCGGGTGTATCTGCATTCCCGCTTCCTATTGCAAATACAGGCTCGTAGGCAACAAAATCAGAATCTTTGGGAACCAAAACGCCTTCATTCTGAACGCAGACGATTGTTTTAAGATTTCTTGTTTTTGCCATTTCTGCTTTGTTGTGCACATCCTGATCGTTTTCATGGTTGTATTTCCGTCTTTCCGAATGTCCTATGATAACATATTCACAAAATTCTTTAACTTGCCGCGCCGATACTTCTCCTGTATATGCCCCGGATTCGAAACCCGAAATATCCTGCGCCCCAACAACTATTGGAAGATTATTTGCTTTGATATATAAACTTGCAGCGGGTATTGAAAGAAATGAAGGACAAACAATAATAGTTTTGTTCTCCGGATTAATCTTTGACTGGTTTTTTTTAAACGCTTGAAGCCACGAGACAGCTTCTTCCGAAGTCTTATTCGACTTCCAGTTGGCAATAAACAATAACTTTTTGTCAATATTTTGCATAATTTATTTAAGTAAACAAAAATTAAGCTAAAAGCTTAAAACTCAAAGTGCAAAACCAAAACTTAAAAGTCAAAAGTTTATATAATTTTTAGTCTTACGCTATAGCTTTGCCTTTTGCGCTTTGCACTTTACGCTTAAGTGAATCTTGTATTACATTATAATGCCTTAAAAAGAGATTCTCAAGAAAATAATACAAAAGCGCAAGTCCTCCTGGAAGGTGGCAGGCTGCAATGAAATGAAAGCCATGACTCCTTCAAGGTGGACATCGGAATAGGGTGCAAATTCACATAGGAAAAGTAAATTCGAATAGAATGCCTCTATAAAGCTAAACCTTATTTCGTAAAATCAATCCAGGAATTTGAAGGTGGAGAGGATTTGGTCAAAAGTCGTTGTAGCAACAGAGTCATCGCTTATTTCTAAATCTAATTGATAAATGAACATGTTATATAACACAAATACAGAGTCATGGTTATAAGCACCCAAGACTGTTCCTCTTCTACCCTCAGAACCTCCTATCAAAAAGGTTCTAAATCCAGAATTGTTTGCTGTTGGAATATTTTTAACATACTCATCGAGGGTAAGATTTTTGGTATTTTTATCAACGGAGATGTGAATTCTTGAGGCAAGAGTTGGATATTTAGCATTAGAAGCAACCAAAACAACTATATCGCTCGTTCTGTTTTTCGCTGTTTCTTCTAAATTTAGGCTTGAGGGGTATTTAAATGAAAAACCATATTTTGTATTTGTATATGTTTTCCAATTTGTTGTAGGATCAATAGTTGGAGTTAGATGTTTTTGAACATTAACGGATTGAGAAACAGATTGTTTTTTCTGGTTTAATGTTGTTCTTGAACCGATAAAATATAATCCTGCTAGGAATATGCTTGCCAGGAAGATTACTCCCAGTATTATTAAGAGCATATAGAATTTTTGGGTGTGGGGATGAATGCTTGAAGCTGCAGAATTT
>Ga0209542_10008669_pt1 | contig 18903 bp, 20 predicted proteins | sample RifCSPhighO2_01_FD_184028 | JGI IMG/M metagenome (GOLD analysis project Ga0209542, IMG submission 184028) | Soil microbial communities from Rifle, Colorado - Rifle CSP2_plank highO2_0.1 (SPAdes) (version 2) | ecosystem: Environmental > Terrestrial > Deep subsurface > Rock core/Sediment ...
AGCAAGTCAACCAGAGCATTACCTTTCAAAAATCTTCCTTGTTCGCCTACAACCCCGGGATCAAGCTTGAAGCGCTTGCTTGGGTCGTCCTGTTCACAGAACCAGTATTCACCCTTACTTTGGTAAATAAACTTTACTGTGCGGCTATCAAGTTCCGCCTCTTGCACTTTCTCTGACTGATGGAAAGAATTCTCAGCCACTTTCCCAGTTATCAAGTTTCGTAGCTTAGTATCATTGACCGGCTTGCGTTGTTGCTTCCTGAATACGTGCGAACTCAAAACCTCATAGGGCGTGCCGTCGAGTACTATAAACTTCCCCGGCTTTACTTCGTTATATTCAAGCATTGCTCGGTTATCCTAACAGAAAAAATCATATTTGCAAACCGGGTTTATATTTGTTAAATTATGTATATGACAGTGACACTCACTATACCGAAGAGGTTAGCAGAAGAGGGAGACCTTGTTATTTTGCCCAGACATGAATACATAGCTTTCGAAAAGTGGCGTAAGACAGTGATGGTTAAGTCTGAAGACGCATGGTTCTGGACTCCCGAATGGCAAAAAAAAGAAGCCGAAGTAGATGAGGAAATTAGAAAGGGAAAGTTGAAAGGACCATTCAAATCACACAAAGCCCTCATGGCTGCATTGAATAAGAAATCCTGATGGAGATCCTATTTTCCGCACGTTTTCAGAAGGAACGTAACAGTTTGCCAAAGCAAGTGAACGTTGCATTAACAAAGGTGCTTAAATTTTTCGTTAGTGACCCAAGGCACCCTTCTTTGCAGGCCAAGAAATTACCAGGAACGGATAAATGGTACGCGCGCATTGATCGCGCTTATCGCTTCACGTATCAGATTAATGACGAGGTTATTATTTTACGCCGTGTTGGTACGCACGAGATCCTCACCCGCGAAAGAAATATGTAACTTGGCCTTCTTCGGTTGGGTTGTAAAGGAGGTAGATCGAGAGTAAAGTATGATTGTGGAATATTTAACAGATCCCAATGAGGAGAAGACTGGACAGGAGGCTCTTCCTGATGAAGAGATCCTTGTCTTGTCTATGCGCAAGCCACAACTGTTTGGGATGATTGTTGACAGGTATCAAGAAGCTTTTTTGCGTAAGGCTCGCAGAATATTAGGTAACAGACCGGAAGTCGAGGATATCGTGCAGGAAACTTTCACCAAGATATATGTCCACGGGTCCAAATTCAGTCCCCAGGAAGGGGCCACGTTCTCGTCTTGGGCCTATAGGATCCTCATGAATACAACCTTTACCCATTATCAGAAGTTAAAGAAAAGGGGAGAGGCGGTGACAAACGTAGACGACGACATACTCGAACTGGCGCCGGATCACAGCTATCGGGCACTTGAACGGGATAATTTTAAAGATGCGGTTGCCACCGTCCTCTCCCGTATGCCGGAGAGTTTGGCCACCATCCTCTCACTCCACTTTCTGGAGGATAAGCCTCAACAGCAGATTGCCGATGAGCTAGGTATTAGTGTTTCGGCAGTCAAAACGCGAGTCCACAGAGCTAAAAAAGAATTTGATAACATATGGAAACAAACAAACTAAAAACAAAAGTAATGCGTCGAGTTTACATGATCACCTATCTTCGTCGTGGCCTCTCACCCTTTGCTCTCAAATGCTACGCCTCACTTGCACTCCTGTGGGGCGTGGGTCGAGTTGTGTGGGTGGCAAGAGTGATAGAGAATGCTCCAGGCCTTGCGCACCCCATGCTGAACCTTTCTTTCTTCACCAACGCCTTCACGCACACACATCTAGTAGTTCAAGGTCTTAGCCTTGCCATCCTAGCCTTCGGTATCTTCCTAGTCCGCGACCTTTTCTCCAGCCAGCGTAACCGCTATCTCCTCGCCAGTTTCTAGTTGGCATATTTGATTGCACCGTGAATAGAGGTATAGTGGTGTCAGTAAATATCCAACTACAAATCCGAAAATAAATCGTAAAATACTCAGGTGGTCGTCAACTGTTCTTTGATTTTCTTGATTAGTTCAGTTTTTATTTTTGGATTTTCGATTAGGAACTGGCGGGCGGCGTCATAGCCACGTCCCATTTTGTGCGCTTCTCCCGCTTGCTTACCTTCTTTATCGGTGGGTTGGTATTCGTAACTACCGCCGGATGATTTGCTGATAATTTTATATTTCTCGCCAAGAGCCAGCACTTCGCCTTCGGGGCTGATACCTTCGTTGTATAGGATATCGAATTCGGCTTGCTTGAATGGTGCGGCTACTTTATTTTTGACTACTTTTACTCTGTGTCTGCCGCCCACCACTTCTTCGCCCTTTTTAATCTGGGCGATGCGGCGAATATCGAGGCGGATACTTGAGTAGAACTTAAGAGCTTTGCCGCCCGGGGTGGTCTCTGGATTGCCGAACATGACACCAATTTGCATCCTAATTTGATTGATGAAAATGACAACGCATTTACTCTTGGCGACAATGGGTGTGAGCTTGCGTAGGGCTTGCGACATGAGCCGGGCCTGTTTACCCACGTGCATGGCACCCATATCGCCCTCTATCTCGTCTTTTGGAGTTAAGGCAGCCACTGAATCTATAACAATTACGTCAATTTTGCCCGATCTAACTAGACTTTCACAAATATCAAGCGCTTGCTCACCATAGTCAGGTTGTGAGATGAGTAACTGATCAATGTTGACACCCAATTTGCGCGAGTATTCCGGATCCATAGCGTGTTCGGAATCTATATAAGCGCATACCCCTCCTTTCTTTTGAGCCTGGGCCACGACATGCAATGAAAGCGTCGTTTTGCCCGAAGATTCCGGGCCGAAGATCTCTACTATTCTGCCACGAGGCATGCCACCAACCCCAAGAGCAATATCGAGGCCCAATGAGCCAGTGGATATGGCGTCTACGCCCACCTTAGGCCGCTCGCCTAACATCAAAATTGCCCCTTCACCAAACTTGCCCTGGATCTGACGTAGTGTATCCTCGATGCTTGCCCCCACACCCTTCTCCTCCCTTATTACTTTCGGTTTCCTTACCATTTGAGATATTTATCTGCTAATTGCCACACTGTCGCCGCTTTTCTCTTTCGGTTTGTAAACCAGTTCAATTACCTTTTTCTTGTCACGATTGAACCGGTCTAATGACCGGATCTCTATAACATTATATCCCATCCCCAGGAGCATTGCTTCTTCGAAGTTGCCAACTGTATCGGTCAGCACTTTAGTTCCGTTGATTGACAAAAGGACACTGCCGGGTGCTTTACCACGGATGTGAATAAACGGTTCATGGACTGTTTGGCCATTTATGGGAATCTCAACTGTGATTTTGACACCAAGAAGTAGATCGTGGGTTTTAAAATATGTGAAAAGAAAAGTGACAGCAATCAGTGCGGAAAAGACAGCCAATTTTAATGATCGATTTGGTCTCATTTTTGTTGATTATTTTTATCCCAGCCAGAGGCTGGTCCGCCTTGGGCGGAGAATTCTTCGGAGTACTCATCGGTGGCGGACCCTGTGGCTCCAAATACCTCTCGTGGTTTGGCTCCGCTACCCGGGCCTACCACCCCGCGTTCTTCAAGCATATCGAGTAGTCTGGCCGCTCGGGCGTAGCCAACTTTGAGTTTCCGCTGAAGAAGTGACGAAGATGCCCGGCCGACTTGCTGGACAATTTCACGAGCCTCTTCGTACAGATCGTCATCATCTCCAAGATCATCACCGCTTCCGGCCCGACCGGGAGCTTCGGGCCCTGTCTCAGAGGCTATTTCGATCACTGGAGCTTCTGACTCATTATTTTCCAGGATGAAATTAACAACTTTCTTAACTTCCAGCTCGCTCACGTACGCTGACTGCAGACGAGTCGGTTTCGAAGTCTCACCAGATAGGAACAACATGTCACCCGAGCCAAGCAATTTTTCTGCCCCAGGCATGTCGATGATTGTCCGCGAATCAATCTGGGAAGGTACTTGCAGAGCTACTCGAGTTGGCACATTCGCTTTAATCAGACCAGTGATCACTTCAGTCGATGGTCGTTGGGTAGAGAGAACAAGATGGATACCAACTGCTCGCGACATTTGTGCCAGTCTTACAATTGCAGCCTCAAGCTCGCGCGGATAAGCACTCATGATATCCGCCAATTCATCAATGATAATTAGTATGTAGGGCATGCCTTCTGGCAGATTTGCTCTAAGTTTGCCTCGTTCTTCTCCAGAGGGCTTATTTTCAAGAATTTTCTTATTGTACTTTTCCAGAGCCGGTCGATAGATATTCTCATGATACGATTTGATGTCACGTGCGCGCTCGGCTTCAAGTATGTCGTAACGGCGATCCATTTCTTTGGCGGCCCACTTAAGAGCTAAGATCGCCTTCTTAGAGTTCGTGATGACCGGTGTGAGCAGTTGTGGGATATTATTGTACATAGTAAGCTCGACTCTTTTTGGATCGATCATTATAAGACGTAGGTTCTCTGGTCCATTTCGATATAGTAGGGCGATAATCAGAGCATGGATCGCCACAGATTTACCGGAGCCAGTTGTACCGGCGATAAGTAAGTGGGGCATCTTGGTAATATCGCTGAATTGAACAATACCCGAAATATTTTTCCCCAAGGCGATCAAGAGAGACTTCTCGGAGGTGCGGAAGACTTCATCTTCAAGAATAGTTCCCAGCCGAACTGTTGTCTTGACAGAATTTGGTACTTCAATACCGACGAGTGACTTTCCGGGTATAGGTGCTTCTACCCGGAGTGGATGTGCCGCCAGAGCAAGTGAAAGGTCATTTTGGAGGGCAACGATTTTGGATAGTTTCACCCCTTCGGCAGGTTTTAGTGCGTAACGTGTGATCGAGGGACCGATAGAGACTTCATCCATTTCTACTTCAATACCGAAATTCGAGAGAGTTCTTTTTATAATATTCGAGTTGGCTTTTATGTCACCCGCGGCCGGTTTACCCGAGTCGCGTCCAAGAAGATCAAGTGGCGGTGGTACATAAGGAGTGACGTCTGCTCTGACAAGAGGCATGAATTCATCTTCAATCTGCTTATTAATTCGGAAAGGTAGTTTTGACGCGGTAGCTATTTTGGGTTCTACAATTTGTTCTTCATAATCAGGATCTTTATCATCCGCCACTTCGGCGTCCGATTCTTCGTACACGCCATCACTGGGCAGATCAATATCTCGGTCATTTTTCCGGTGCCGGTTGAGGGGCCATAATTTAGGCAACGAGAATGATGTTTCAAAAATCAATACAATCGAGATCAATAAGCCAGTTACAAAAAGTAACCAGCTTGCTTTGCCAATGAGCTTTTCCCCGGTCGTAGCCACAGCCCAGCCAACAATGCCAGCTGTTTTGTTATGGAAAAAAAGCTCAATGAGACCAAGTCCGGAGATAATAAATGAAATCATCCCCATCAAACGAATGGTGACTATCCTTGGTCGACTGGAGCGTAACAGAGATAGCGCCAGCAGAATTGAAATTAGTGGCAAAAGGTAAAAGCCCTTTCCGAACAGATAGCTAAGCAGACTGTATGCGCCACTGCCAATAGGACCAGCTAGATTTCTCGATGAAAGAAAGAGAAAGATCCCGAGGGCAAAAAACATTATGGCAAGTATCGTATGCTTCATGCCGTCCTTTAGGCCATGTCCATTTCCGGAGATGCTTGATGTTTCCTTATTTTTTTTGGATACCATACCCTCTAATTCTACCAAACAAACACAAAAAAACAGCCTGAATCTTACGTCATTTACAAATAGTCCCATAAGGGGATATAATTGACCTTAAGAAACTATTAGAGTCATACCATGGAAATAGAAAAGGACTTAAGTAAAGGCGTGTCTGTCAAAGCTATTAAGATATGCGCAGCTGGTTATCGGATTACAGATTTTTTCGAAAATGATGATCCCATAAGGAGCAAAATAAGAAAAAGTAGCACCGATTTACTAGACAATACAGTGTCCCTTAGTGGGTCACCAATACAGAGCGAAAAGGCAGTTCTCAAGAACATTAAGGACAATATATCAAGACTAGTATTACTGTATTCTGTCCTTAATGCAATTGGTATTGTCTCTGACGATAACTCTATGTTAATAAAGGACAAACTTTATGACCTTGATCGAACTGTGGAAAACTACTCTGGCTCTTCAGGTTTGTTGAATGAGGACATATTTGATGTGAGTGCAATAATGGGAATGGACATGGGTGTTGAGCATGCCACTGCTCAATTTGGTGCTGACAAACGTACCTTAATGCGCCTGCACACATCAGGTGGAGATGCTGCCATTAAAAACGACCGAAAGGCTAAAATCCTCGATTTTATCAATAAAAATGGTCCTACTACTATTAGAGATCTTACTCCGGTCATTAAGGGTTGTAGCGATAAGACTATTCAACGAGAGCTAGCCGGCTTGGTTGTGTCGGGTCTTGTTCGGAGGGAAGGTGAGAAGCGCTGGAGCCGGTACTTGATTGCAATTTAGGGTTCTGCTAGACTGTAGACCGTCCTGGAAAAGCATAAATACGTTGGTTATCCACACTTAACCTTTGTAGACTGCGACCAAGGACGGTATAATCGCTCTAGAATGTAACTTTTAGGCCCTGGCGACGTCATCTTTCTTGTGGCGTTATACATTTTGTACTTTGACAACTTAATATTACTCTCAATTGTTTTGATTTAGTTGTCATAATTATTTTGCTCTGTCTCCATAATGCTCGTTTGTTAGAGCGTATGGTTACCATTAAGAGTTAATTGAGAATTATCATTAATAGCGATTATATGAATCCATACCTAAAAGGTGGGATCGCAAGAATCGCATCGGTAGCGGTAGGCTTGGCCATGTTGGCTTCGGTTGCCACACCGGTGGGGGCTGTAACTATTGACGAGTTACTGCTTCAAATTGCCGCTTTGCAAGCACAGTTGCTTACATTGCAGGGAGATACTTCGATGTCTTGTAATTTCACAATGAATCTGAAAATGGGCATGTCCCACGCTGAAGTCAAGGATCTTCAAAAGTTCTTGAATGCGCATGGTGCTGCCGTAGCGTCAACTGGTGCCGGTTCGCCCGGTAACGAGACCATGTATTTCGGTGGTCTTACTAAGGCTGCTGTTGTCAGGTGGCAAAACATGAATGCCTCGTCAGTTCTTGTTCCAGCGGGACTCACTGCTGGCACAGGCTTCTGGGGTGCATTCTCACGTGCATATGCCAATAGTTTGTGCACAGTAAGTACTGGCGGTGGCACAACTGGTGGCACGACTACACCTCCCCCAGCAACTGGAGGTATATCGGTAGCGGCGGGTACACAACCAGCCAATTCTTTGGCTGTGGCTCACGCTACAACCCCAGCGGCTAAGGTGCCTTTCACAAGGTTTACCGTAACTGCTGGTTCGCAGGACGCTACGTTCAACTCTGTTGTAGTTGAGCGCACTGGTCTTGGTACTGACTCTAACTTCGACAGCATAGTTCTGCTCGACGATAACGATACACAGATTGGTATCTCCAAAACTTTGCAATCTGATCACCGTGTAACCATTGGTGACAAAGTAACCATCAAGGCAGGCACATCCATGACCTTCACGATCGCGGGTAACATGATTGCTGCTGGTTCAGCTGGTCAAGTAGTATCTCTCTCTGCTGTGACTGTGAATGCTTCAGGTCCTGTCAGTGGTTCTTTCCCGATCGTTGGCGCATCGCATACCATTAACACGTCACTCTCAATCGGTTCTGTAACGATGGCAAGAGGTGCCTTTGATCCAGGTTCAGCTCAAACCAAAGAAGTTGGTCTGGCCGGATACAATTTCACTTCAATCAAGGTTACAGCCGGTTCGGCAGAAGACATGTATATCAAGTCTATCCGTTGGAACCAAACAGGTTCTGCTGGTACGACTGATATTGCCAATGTCGTGAGCGTTATTGACGCAGTGTCTTATCCCACCATGATTTCCTCTGACGGGAAGTACTACACCACAGTATTCCCAACTCCTGGCATTCTTCTTGCCAAGGGTGGCTCAAAGGACATTACCGTAAAGGGAGACATTGTCGGTGGATCTAACCGCACCATTGCCTTCGATATCGCTAAGCGCATCGATGTATCTGTAAAAGGTAAGGACAACGGGTTCTACTCAACACCGCCCCAGACTAATTCCTGCGGTGCTACAACTGGTACATCGTGCTTCACTTCAACAGAAGATCCATGGTATGACGCTGCGGTTGTTACCGTTTCTAACGGTACGATCAACGTCAGTTCATGGACAGCTGGTGTAGCCGCTTCTAATATCGCCGAGAACTTGGCAGATCAGCCGATTGCCGGTTTCATCGTGGATGTTAAGGGAGAGGCCATCTCGGTTGGTTCTCTTGCCTTTGTATTCAATGTGGTTGGTACGGGAGATTTTGGAGACTTGACTGGCGTCAAACTAATAAAGGATGATGGCACGGTTCTCTCTGGTCCGGTTGATGGCACTGGTTCTGCTGAATTCGGCACGATTACATTGACCAACACTGTCACTTTCCCGATTGGTATAACCAAGGTCAAGTTGTTGGCTAAGCTCGGAACCGATGTCGCTAACAATGACACAGTGGCCGCTTCCACTACGCCTTCTTCCGGTTGGACAAGCGTAAGGGGTCAAACTACGGGTAATACTATTACTCCTGCCCCAACCTCGGCCATCACTGGTCCTACCCAGACGATTAAGGCGGGATCACTTGCTATCACAACCTCCACCTTGCCTCCGGCTCAAACCGTGATCGCAGGTTCCAAGCAGTTTACCTTCGCTAACTACATCTTCGATTCCATACAATCCGGCGAAGATGTGCGGGTGACTACTGTTCCGCTCTACTACGACAAAGCTGCTGGTAACAGGAACGACCTAACGAACTGTACACTCTATGACGGAGCTACCGCTCTTAATACTGGTTCGAATGTCAAGAACCCTGTTTCTACTGACACTGCTTCTTCTACAGCCTTTACCTTCGATGGCACCGGTCTGATAATTGCTAAGAATACATCCAAGACTCTGTCGCTCAAATGCGATGTGGCTACGGGTGCTACGAGTGATTATTGGTGGGGTATTGATGCCGCCCAGTTTACCTCTACAGCCAATACGGCTTCGGGTATAACTAGCGGTACCTCCATCACAATCACCACTACGGATTCAAGTGGTCAGAAGATGACATCAGCCACTGGTGGTTCCTACACTGTGGTGGCGGCTACGGATGCTGCGGTCTTCTACCGACAGTTACAAGCTGGCGCCACTGACATGACTTTAGCCAAGTTTATCTTCACGGCTGGTACCGCGGAAGATGTCGATCTCAAACAGATTGCTCTTCAACTTGGTAACGTTGCTTCCAACTCGCCGGCCGACCTTGCCAGCCAGGAAATTAGTGTCTGGAATGGCACGACCAAGGTGGGTTCTGCCCAGTTCGGTTCAGGCGACAGTCCGGATAATGCCACTTCAACCGTAACCTTCGCTTCCCCTAACGGAGTGCGCATACCTCGTGGCGAGTCCGTGACTCTAACTGTTAAGGGTTCCCTCTCGGCTCACGATGGTATCACCGGTACCCCGGGCGCCTTCCTTGCTGTTACCTACGATGGTAATAACAACGGTTCGGCCACTTCAGCAACTGGTAACTACGGTACAGGCGCGAGTTCTGGTTCGACTATTGGTGGGGGTACGACATCTGACGTGACCACCAACGGCGGACGTATCTTCCGCTCTGCCCCTTCAGTTACAGTACTCTCGAGCGGTTGCTCCACCTGTCTTGGTGTGGGTGCCGATCTCTACAGGATCAGGATCACGGCCGGTAGTCGAGGCATTGCCCTTGATCGTGTAAGCTTCGGTGTAACCTCGATTGGTCTGGGTACTATCTCTGGTTGGCAGCTCTTTGGTCCAAGCGGTGCGGTTAACGCTACTGGCGTGGCCACAGGTACGGCGGCCAATACAGGTAGTCGCGTAATCATCAAGTTCGACGCTTCGGCGACGGACAGCTTGATCGACGCGGGAACGTCTAAGGATTTTGCCCTACGTGCTAGCACCATTAACGGCATTACTTCAGCCAACGTTGAAACTATCAACATCCAGCTTCTGCAAGACTCGGCCTTCGTGCTAGGTGGTGGCGCTAATACCCTCATGGGTACCATGGGGGCGGCCTCTAGCAGTCTGGATAGTGGTGCTTCCACTTCGGACCGCTTCATCTGGTCGCCGTTCTCAACAACGACTCCAGGTGTGACCACTGCCGCTAATCGCGCTAACCTAGACTGGACCAACAGTTACGGTATGGCCGGTTATCCATCGGCCAGTACGGACTTCGCGATTCAGTCCTTCAGTCATTAAATTCCAGCCCAAGGCTGGTCCGCCTCAGGCGGAAAAAGTCGACGGAACCCCTCCTGCCTTGCGCGGGAGGGGTTTTCCGTTTACAATAATGTCTATGAATAAGAAAAAATTCGCGCTTATAGCGATTGTAATGCTATTAATAGCTGTCATTGCTTTCTATAAAAATAGGAAAACAGTCGCAGATAAACTTGAGGAATCTGGACTATTTAGCAACGACTCATCGGGAGTGCAACTTGTTACCAACGAAGAGCCGATAAAAGGCACGATGCCAGATCTTAATCACAAAATTACATTTGATTCGTCGGTCACAGCTGACAGAAAAATCACCTCTGTCCAGAGTATAACGACATTAAAAGAGTTGCTCGAGAAGGATGAGCGAGACTGGGATGCCTGGGTAGACCTCTCTAATTATGTGAGTGCCGCTGGGGATGATAGCTACGCTTTGGTCATACTTGAATTCGTGGCCACAAACACGCCCGAGTGGGCTTTGCCTCTTGGTAATATGGGTATGATCTACGGCTATCACCTTCACGATAATGCTAAAGCAGAGGTTGCGTTCAGAACAGCGATTGCCCGCGAACCAAACGTGACCTATTATTGGATCCAATTGTACCAATTCCTCACCGATATTGGCCAAACGAGCAGAGCAAAAGACGTATTGCGTGAAGGTATAAGCAAGAAGGTGAGCGGGTACCAGGACCTTCAGGTTATTCTTAGTTCTACAAAATAGATATTTGTGAGTACAAATGTGGTAAGGAGAATTGTAGTTCTTGGTGCCGGTTATGGCGGTATATATACTTTTCTTAAATTGCACAAACGATTCCACGCTGATCGTTCAGTAGAGCTCCAGCTTGTTAATAAGACAAACTACTTCATTTCCACGCCCTTCCTGCATGAAGTAGCAACCGGCAGTATCTCTCCGGAACATGTAGCCGAACCGATAAGGAAAATCATTGGCTGTACCGAAGAAGAATTCATGATGACAGAGGTTACAGGTCTGGCCCTATCAGAGCGTGAAGTCCACACTCTCCGTGGGCCCATACCCTATGATTATTTAGTGATAGCTCTTGGGGCCCAAACCAGCTATCGCAATGTAACTGGTGCCCGAGAGCACACGCTTGCCCTGAAGACTCTTGAAGACGCGGTCAATCTCAAGACCCATTTTATCCGTACTTTTGAATACGCAAGTGGCATCGCTGATCCGGAAGAATTAGACAGGGCCCTGCGATTTGTTGTGGTCGGTGGCGGGGGTACGGGCGTTGAGCTGGTGGCTGAAATGGCTGATCTCTTTCTTGATACTTTTGCCAAATATTACGATAAACGCCTGATTGAGAATGTGGAAGTGATGCTTTTACACGCCCGCGACGAATTATTACCGAGTTTTAATCGTTACATAAGGAGGCGAAGCGCTCAAGTTTTGCGCCGTAAAGGTATCACTGTTCGCTTGGGTGTGCAGGTAAGTGAGGTCCGACCTCACTCATTAATATTGAATACTGGGGAGCTCGTAAAAGCACGGACTATAATCTGGGCCGCGGGAGTAGAACCCAACTCGCTGCCCTTCGACGTCACTCTCCAGCGGGAAAAAGGCAGAATCCTGGTTAATCAGTATTTGCAGATCCCGTCATTCCCGGAGGTTTTTGTCATGGGCGATATGGCGGCCTTCAAAAATCCTGGCAGTGCCGAAACTTTACCCATGCTTGCTCAAGTAGCACACAGGCAATCTGTAGGAGTAGCTCGGAATATTATTCGATTAGTGGAAGGTAAAGCGCCACTTGCCTACACATACAAACATTGGGGAGACCTTGTCTCACTCGGTGAGTGGATGGCCGCCGGGGAGCTCTTTGGTTTGCGTCTATTTGGTCACATGGCCTGGTTTTTCTGGCGGGGGGTGTATCTGTCCAAGTTGATATCTTGGTCCAAGAAGGCCGAGGTTCTGTTAGACTGGATTGTTGATCTGTTTCGACCTCGGGACATTTCTGTGTTTTACGAGGAAACTAAGGACAGTGAACGTGATATTAAATGAAGTACTTTGACGAAACATTTTGGAAGATGGCGCTGGGTTTTCTGGGGCTAATAATGCTGGGGGTTGTTATTGTTGTGGTGGTAGGCTACACTGGCACTTAAGCCGTAGAGATAGTGGGTCGCGAATACGCTTAAACCCCACTGAATGGGTCGAACGGTTATTAGCCGTTATTTTATTACCTAAAAATGCCAAAAACACGAAAACAAAAAGAAGAAAATGTAGCCACTTTGAGGACCGTCCTCAAGGAAGTGGGCAGTGCCGTCTTTGTGGGCTTTAATAAGCTTAAAGTCTCCGATGAGAGGCAGTTGCGCAAGAGTTTGCGCGAGAATGGAGTGTCTTACACTGTCACTAAAAAAACCCTCCTGGCCAGAGCTATTGATGGTCTCTCGGAGTTACCTGGACAGGTCGCTCTTGCCTTTGGAACTGATCCTATCGCTCCGGCCAAAGGCATTGCCGATTTTGCCAAGAAGCACGAAGGAGTTGTGTCTATTCTTGGGGGTATCTTTGAAGGTAAACTAGTTGATGCGAGCAAGATGCAGATGATTGTGGCAATTCCACCACGCCAAACCCTCTTGGGTATGCTCGCCAATGTACTAAACGCACCCATGCAGAAAATTGCGATTGCATTATCAGAAGTAGCCAAAAATAAATCATGAACGATCTCCTAGAAAAAATAGAAAAAATGAATGTATTAGAGCTCAATGACCTGGTCAAAGCGATCGAGACTAAGTTCGGTGTCAGTGCCCAGGCTGCAGTAGTAGCCGGTCCCGCTGCAGGAGCAGGTGAAGAGAAAGAAGAGAAAACAACCTTCAACGTCCAACTTGCGAGTGCCGGTGCCAATAAGATAGCTATCATTAAGGTTATCAAAGAAGTTTTGGCTCTAGGCCTCAAAGAAGCAAAAGACTTGGTAGACGGCGCTCCGTCAATGATAAAGGAAGGCATGAAGAAAGAAGAAGCCGAAGCCCTCAAGAAGAAAGTAGAGGAAGCGGGAGGTAAGGTCGAGCTTAAGTAGTCTTAAGCGAGATCCCGCCAAAGGCGGGATGGTGTATAATTCCCCTATGAGCTCTAATGGGGTACTGGATAAGCTTTTGGGAGGGCCCGCGCGGGTTAAGATACTACGCTTGTTTATCTTAAATCCTGACAGCAATTTCGAGTCTAAAATAATTGCCCAAAAGACGAAAGTAAAAGGCCACTCTTTGCGTCGTGAATTGGGAGCCTTACGAAGTGTCAGGTTCATCAAAAAAGCCGGTAAAGGCTATCGTCTCTCACGCTCCTTCGAGTTCTTGATCCCTCTGCGTAATCTTTTGCTTAGCACTGAACCCTTTAAGGGCAATGAAATTGTCAGCAGATTCAAAAACGGCGGTAAAATAAAACTGGTAGTGGCCTCCGGTGTATTTACCCAGAGTCCTGATGGTCGGGTAGATTTGCTCCTGGTGGGTGATCGGCTCAAGCGGAACAAGATAGAAAACGCTCTAAAAAACATGGAAAGTGAGGTGGGCAAGGAGCTTTCCTATGCTATTTTCGAAACCCCGGAGTTTAAGTACAGAATGGAGGTCTACGATAAGTTCGTTAGGGACGTTTTCGATTATCCCCATAGGGTACTTTTAGATAAAATAGGGGTGGTATAATTAAAGCAATCAAATTATAAGCTTTAATTATTATAATGTATTCAAATAATCTTGTAGATGTAGTGGGTTCTTCGCTCAATGGTGTCTGGGGAGGTGTTATCGCCTTCCTGCCCAAGTTGGTGGTGGCCTTGATCATCTTCATAATCGGCTGGATAGTCGGTTCGATTCTAGGTAGGGTAGTGGCCCAGTTCATTCGAGCAATCAAGCTCGATAACATGCTCAAGTCCGTAGGTACCGATACGGTCATGGAAAGAGCAGGGTTCTCACTTGACTCGGGTAAATTTTTCGGCACTCTGGTCAAGTGGTTCTTCGTGGTCGTTTTCCTGGTGGCGGCTCTCGACGTGATCGGCCTTAGTCAGGTAAATCTCTTTCTCCAGGACGTAGTCCTAGGGTACTTACCACGGGTAATTGTGGCCGCCCTCATTCTTGCTGTCGGTGCTATCGTGGCTCATACCATATCGGGCATAGTGGCCGGTGGGGCTCGGGCCGCTTCAGTACCTTCGGCTAAATTTGCCGGTGGCGTAGCTAAGTGGGCTGTCTGGATCTTTGCTATCCTTGCGGCACTGTCGCAACTAGGTATTGCCGGAGCTTTCGCCCAAACGCTCTTCACTGGCCTTGTGGCCATGCTCGCTCTGGCCGGCGGCCTCGCCTTCGGTCTCGGTGGCAAAGAATCTGCCGCCCGTTATCTTGAGTCCTTGCGCAAAGACATTAGCGACAGATAACTCACCCGTCCGCCTTGGGCGGATCACCCTCTCTTATAAATAAGAGAAGGTTGGGAGAGATAAAGAAACCGGATTTCCAAGTGGAAACCCGGTTTCTGAATTCCCGAGATCTGAACAATGTGCTTGACTTGAGTAATATATTTTAGTAATATAAATTTGTAATACAAAATATTATGCCTACATTAAATCGAGAACGCGTATCCGCTACCTTGCCAGCTTATCTGGTTGATGAGATGCGGGAAGTGGCTGAAAGCGAGAACAAATCACAAAGCTCGGTGCTTGAGCAAGCCCTCAAACTTTGGTTCCAGATGCGCTTAGAGGCAGATGCGAAAGCTCTTAGCGTCTTAAAGTTTGACGATCTACCAACTGAAGATGAATGGCTGGCTATAGGTTCAAAAATTGCTTAAATGGTTACTCCAGACCAAGGCGATATTTATTTAGCTCGCCTCAATCCAGTAGAGGGTCACGAGCAAGGAGGCACTAGACCTATCCTTGTGCTACAGAACAACACACTAAATAAAATTCTTTCAACTGTCATTATTGTACCCATAACTTCCAATCTAGATGCCAGAGGTAAGCTCACTACATATTTTCTTTCAGCGAAGCATTCTAAACTAATCAAAGATTCGGTTATTTTACTTTTTCAAATAAGATCTATAGACAAGAGTAGGCTTGTGAAGAGAGTGGCAACGCTCAAGCCAGAAACTTTTAATGAAATCCTAAACCAACTCAAACTCGTTTTCTAGCATAAAGCACCGCGTTCACCAGGCAATAGATGAATGAAACCAGGTTTCCGTGGAAACCTGGTTTCTGTGTTGTCTAGTCGCCGTGACCAGCACCAGATCGATCTTCTGCCGGCCCAAGCGGCTGTGCCAGCCGGTGTTTCTCCCACTCGGTGCCGAACTTGCGGTAGCTGGCGAAGACTTCTTGCCACCAACCAGCGCAAGCGCCTGTGTACTCGGGTGTTCCCGACACGAAAGGTGGCACTTTCGGAAACTCGGGTGCGAACCCGTAGTCGCGCATACCACGAATGATACGATCTGCGTGTGACCTGAAGATACCTTCATGCAACTCTTGCTCGAACCAGACTAGTAGCTCTTCCGGAACATTGCCACCGATCGTGTGTGCATGTTTCTTGCCACAATCTGCCGCAACGCTCATGAGTTTACGCGCTAGAGCATCAATCCGCTCGTCAGCTGTCAGGTGTGCCCCAGGCGGCAGCAGGTTCTGGAAGGTGATGAGTTGCATTTCGAATTCGTCTTGGGACGGGATGCCGAGCTTCTTATCCAGAAAGTTTGCAAGTGGGTTGACAGAAGGTACCAGCGGGTAGTTTGCAAGGAAAAATTGTACCCAGCTTCTTTCCTCGTTGGCCCAAGCTCCAGAGTGCGAAAATTTGATTCCCGAAGGCGTCCTTGAGCTGATTTCCTGCTTCTCGATTTCCTTGGTGAATGTGGCTACTTCCCAAGGTGTAATCCATTCCGTCCTCATTTGTATGACCATGATCCCTCCAATTCAAAAACTAGCATAGACGCGAATTTTGTGCTAGTTTGAGCTTAGAGGGAGGACAGCATGAGTTTAGAGACCAAGCGAGCTGGTAGAATCTGGGGCGCCGTTGACGTGGAGAGGATCTGCCGCACCATCTTGCCTCGTGTCGATATCACTTTCGAGGGTTATTATCACGGTGTCAGACTTAGGATTTGCAAGTATCCAAAGGTAGACGTACTGATCACCGCCAAAGGAGAAACGGACCAAATTGATGCTCCAGATCGTGAATATCTCATCCTTGTCTCGTATGGTCAGAGGGATGGGGAAGAGCAGTCCACGGTATGTTCTCATATTAATTTGGCCCACACTCTGGATTCGATAACTCGTGGATTGCTGGCAGATTCCGTCACAATTGCCAAAGCCGTGATCGACGCCAAGGCGAGTGAAAGGAATCGCCTACACCCAGATTAAGCCAACACCCGGAGGGTTACCCTCCGGGTGGCAGTGTTTTAATATAACTCACCTCGTCCGTCCCAGGCGGATCGACCCTCTCTTATGTATAAGAGAGGGAAGGGTGAGATATTGTCCCCAGACCTTGCGCTTGACAAGCATTTTGAGACAAGTATACTAATCAGTACATGTTAATGAATATTAATCCTAAGCAAATGCGGAAGGGCTAGCTTCTTGGCTTTGGTCAGGAAACAAGCTCCGCCCGCGAGGCGGTTTTTGTTTTTAACACGGTTATACTTTGACAATCCCGACGCTCCGACAGATGTCGGAGGTACGGGACTCCGACTGAAACGTCGGAGTGAATGCCATCACACGAGACATTATCCCAATTGGGGTCTTTTAACTCGTGGAGGTGGAGGGTAAAGTAATAACCGTGCGGAGCACGGAAGTTCCAAATCACAAAGATCAAAGCCCAACCAAATCTCAAATCTCAAGTTCCGTTTGGAATTTGGGAAATTGGAATTTGTTTGAACTTTGGTGCTTGGATTTTGGTGCTTTCCGCGTGAAGCGCGGTGGTGGTGTGTAGATTTCCTAATCCCGAGAGGATAAGAAATCTACTTAAGGGCGTACGGTGGATGCCTAGACTCGATAGAGGCGATGAAGGACGTAGCAAAGCTGCGATAAGCTCCGAGGAGTTGCCTAGCAAACCTTGATCCGGAGATCTCCGAATGTGGAAACACTCATGATGAAGAATCATGAACCCAGCTCCAATTTTGATTGATAGAAATTTCTATTTATCAAAATTGGGGCTGGGAGCGCACCCAGGGAAGTGAAACATCTCATTACCTGGAGGAAAATAAACTAATCAGTATTCCGTTAGTAGCGGCGAGCGAAAGCGGAGAAGCCCAAACCCAATGTAGCAATACATATGGGGGTTGTAAGGCTCACTGACTTTAATGTCACAGAGTTACAAATCACATTGATAGCCGAATGTGCTGGAAAGCACAATCATAGAGGGTAATAATCCTGTAGGCGAAATTAATGAGACTTTGGTGAGTACCTTGAGTAATTCGGGACATGAATGGCCTGAGTGAATCTGCCGGAACTAACCGGTAAGGCTAAATACTCTACGAGATCGATAGTGAACTAGTACCGTGAGGGAAAGGTGAAAAGTAGTCCGGTGAGGACGCTTAAAAGTACCTGAAACCGTATGCCTACAAGGAGTCGAAGTCTGGAGGCTAGACACTAGACGCTAGAAGCTGGAAATTCCCAGCCTCTAGTTTCCAGTATCTAGCTTCTGGATAACGGCGTGCCTATTGAAGAATGAGCCAACGAGTTAATGCATGTCGCTTGTCTAAGGAGTAAACCTCCCGAGGCACAGGGAAACCGAGTTTGAATAGAGCGCATGCCCCGCGAAGCTCGCAAGAGCGAAGTGGGGACTGCGATTTGCATTAGACCCGAAGCCAGGCGAGCTTACCATGTCCAGGGTGAATCCCGACGAAAGTCGGGAGGAGGCCCGAACCGGTTAGTTGTGCAAAACTTTCGGATGAGGTGTGGTAAGAAGTGAAAAGCTAATCGAGCCTGGTAATAGCTGGTTCTCTCCGAAATCGCTTTTGGGCGAGCGTCATATGTTCCCGTTGGGGGTAGAGCACTGGAAGGATTCGACAGGGCGAAAGCTCGCGAACCCTATCAAACTCCGAATACCAGCGGCCAAAGTATGGCAGTTAGACTCCGGGGGCTAAGCTCCGGTGGTCAAAAAGGGAAGAGCCTAGATCCACAAATAAGGTCCCTAAATATATGCTAAGTGCAAAACGAGGAGGTGATTTCTCTAATACAATGAGGAGGTTGGCTTAGAAGCAGCCATCCTTTAAAGAAAGCGTAACAGCTCACTCATCGAGAGACATCGCGCCGTAGATAATCGGGGCTAAAGCATATTACCGAATTTTGGAACTCTGGAAGCTGGACACTGGAGACTAGAGACTGGAAATTTCCAGCATCTAGCATCTAGCGTCTAGCTTCCAGTTTGGTAGGAGAGTGTTCGTATCCGCAGTGAAGCGGCAGCCGTGAGGCGCCGTGGAGCGATACGAAGTAAAAATGTTGGCACAAGTAACCACAATCCCGGTTAAAACCCGGGACGCCGAAAGATCAAGGGTTCCTTCGCGACGACAATCGACGAAGGGTTAGTCGGGCCTAAGCCGATGGCGAAAGCCGCAGGCGATGGACAGAGGGTTAATATTCCCTCACTTTTGTTTTGTCGATGGGATGACGGAGTGTAGTATGCTCTGCGTATTATGGATT
>Ga0209542_10008670_pt1 | contig 18902 bp, 19 predicted proteins | sample RifCSPhighO2_01_FD_184028 | JGI IMG/M metagenome (GOLD analysis project Ga0209542, IMG submission 184028) | Soil microbial communities from Rifle, Colorado - Rifle CSP2_plank highO2_0.1 (SPAdes) (version 2) | ecosystem: Environmental > Terrestrial > Deep subsurface > Rock core/Sediment ...
CAAAGAATATTTCAATGGAAGATGAAAGGCCGGTTACGGTTACTGTTCTTTTAGTTATTCTATTTATAGTGGCTGTTGGGTATTTTGCATGGTCTGGATATGGTGTTGTGAATTATTTTTTAAGTAAAACATTCGCTGTTGAGACTAATTATTCATTCCTTGATTTCCTTGCTGGTATTGTGACTATAATTGCAAGTATTATTCTTTTTGTTGGAAGTATTTTTGCATGGAAGATGAAAAGACTAACTCCTACTTTGATGGTTTCTGCTAGTTTTGGATTTTTGATAAAGAATTTGCTTGAAATAATTGATGTTATAGTGAGGCTTGCTAAACTTGGTGTTGTTCAAAGATATGACATTATGAGTGCAAGTGCAGAAATTGGTAAGAATATATTTCATGTTGGATTTTGGATTTATGTAGCTATATTCTTCTCGGTTGCAGCATATAAAGATAAATTGATGGATTAATTCTTGTAAAATGTCTGACGATTATACTTCTGGGAATGATAAAAGAAATAAGGGTAAACATAAAAAGAAGAATAGAAAAAAACACCCTTATAAAAAAGGCGGAAATCAGAGATTGATGAATGCCGGGAAGAAAAAATGATTTCTCCAAAATGTGATATTTGTGGAAAAGAGTTAAGTGAGTTTGGAGCATTGTTATTTTCTCCCCCTGATAAAAGTGGAAATGTTAGAAAATTTCATATATGTAAGAATTGTTATTTTAAGATTAAAGAAGAGAATGATTTCAAATGATTTCAAAAGTTAGCACTCGTTTCACTCATGATTAATTAAATGTTAATAAATAACAATCTTTGTTTTCAAGATTAATCTATAAACAACTCTTGCGACTTTGGAGCAAGCAAATTATCACCTCTTTTTTAATGGGTTGTTGTAGTCATCAATTACTGCGAGTTTATCGAGCCTTTTTTTAAATTTATCCTTCAAATTTATAAACCATCTTTTGCTATTAAAATTATGATAGGGGTGTGGTTTTTGATTGCCGTTGGATTTATTGCGGTTATAGTGGCGAGTGTGCAAGATATAAAATATAGGGAAGTTCCGAATTGGATTAGTTTTTCTCTGATAGTTTTTGCGCTTGGGTTTAGGTTTTTTTATTCGCTGTTTAGTGGGGAGAGTTTTCAAGATTTGAACTTTTTTTATTATGGTTTAATTGGTTTAGGAATTTTTGTTGTTATAGGACATTTGTTTTATTATTCGCATTTTTTTGCCGGGGGCGATGCTAAACTTTTAATTGCGTTGGGGACAATATTACCTTTTACTAATTCAATTTATGTTAATTTTAAAATTGGAATGTTATTTCTTGTTTTGTTTATGGTAGTTGGAGGAATTTATGGATTATTTTGGAGTATTTTATTATCTATTAAACATAGAGATGTATTTGGATATGAATTAAAAAAACAATATTATAAATTTCATGGATTGATTCATGTATTCATTATTCTCGGGGTTCTTTTGATGATTTTAAGTTCTGTAATTAATTTAGGGTTATTTATGATGGGAATACTTATTTTTATTTTTCCTTATATTTTGTTATATGCCAAGACGGTTGATGAAGCGTGCATGATAAAGAAAGTTGAAACTTCTAAATTAACAGAAGGAGATTGGCTTTATGAAAATGTTAAAGTTGGAAACAAAGTTATAAAACAAAAATGGGAAGGGCTGAGTTTGGATGAAATAAAACTTTTGAAAAAGAAAAAGTTTGTTTACATAAGAGAAGGGATACCTTTTGTTCCGGTTTTTTTTATTAGTTTTTTAATTTTAGTTTGTATGTATTTTAATGGAAGTGGGTTAGGGATTTTTTGAGGAGGAAATATTTTTAAACTATAGTAATTCTATAGATTAATGGTTACAACTATACAACTTAATGAGAATGTGAAAAAGGCATTGGATAGATTAAAAAAAAGCAGAGAAACATATGAAGAAGTAATCGTTAAGATGATTGAACAGGTTGATAGGCAAAAAAGAGAACATGTTGAATTAATGATTGAAGGCTATAAAGAAATGGCTAAAGAAACTATGAAAATACAAAAAGAATTTGATGCTATTGAAGAGGATTTTGATTGGGAATGGAAGTAAAGAGAGGAGATATTTTTGTAGCAAATCTTGAACCAGTTTTAGGCAGTGAACAGGGAGGAAAACGCCCGGTTTTGATTATACAAAATAATATTGGAAATAAATTTAGTCCGGTGACAATAGTTGCTCTTATAACTGCAAAACAATTCAGCAAGGAATTTGGAACGAATGTTTTTATTTCAAAAGAAGATTCTAATTTACCAATGGATTCCACAATTTTATTTAATCAGATTAGAACAATTGATAAGTTAAGATTAAGAAAGAAGGTTTCTTCGTTAGATAAAGAAATAATGAGCAAGGTTGATTCAGCTTTGAAAATTAGTTTGGGATTGTGATCTTCAAGGTATTCTCCTCGGCAATCTTATTTTGTCTTCTTTTATGATTGTGGTTTTTTGCTTTTTTATTATAGCCGTTTTTTTCTTTGAGGTGATTAAGCTTTGTAATTCAATTAATTCTTCTTCTGAAACTTTTTTTCTTGGAGAATCTAGATTTTCTGGAGTTTTTGAGTTGTAAACTGGAACTATGTTAATTATCATTTCTCCAAGAATTTTTGATACGAAAACTGGAATGTCAACTGGCTTGAGTTTTTCTTTTATTTTTTTTGAGATTTTTTTTGTCAAGACAAATAAAGAATGGGGTATTTTTTCTGATTCAAATACATTTTTTTTAGGGATTAGGATTACATGTCCTTTAGAAACAGGATTTATTTCTAAAACTGCTAATGCATCTTTATTTTCATCTATTTTATATGAAGGAATTTCTCCTGAAACAATTAACCTGAATGGGGATTGATTTGAATTTGAATTTTTATCTTTAGATGATGATTCTGAATCAGTTTTAATAATTTTATTTCTTATTAAGAATTCTTGAAATTCTTTATTATTCATCTCTAGAATTGATTGCTTTGTACTTTGAATTTGTTCTGGGGGAAATGTTTTCTCTATTTGTTCAAATAATTGTTTCTTTATTTGCTCTATTTGTTCTTTGGGCATTTCCATGTTAATTTAATGAGAAAGGAGTTTAAGAAATTAATGGATTATCCAAACGCTCTTCTCATATCTATAACTTCTACTGAAGAAACATTTTCAATACTTCTAAGTTCTTCTTCAAATGAATCTAAATCTTTGCTTTCATCCCAAGCGAAAAAAAGAATTAATGCTTCGAGTCCGAAGGCAATTGGTTCTTGAGTAATTGTTGGATTTTTAGCTTCGTTTTTTTCTAATAACTCTAAAGATTTTGATTTTAGTTCTTCTAAATCTACATCTGGCGAGGTAGGCATGATTTTTATTTTAACTGCAGCAATTCCCATTTTTACGATTAGAGAAAAAGGTTTATAAAGTTAATTGATTAATTTAATTTATTAAAGAGGTAAAATGAAAAAACCATTTACAACAGCGGCGTGGAGCGGAGTTTTGATTATTGCCGTGATATTATTGCAAGTTGTTTTATCTGAGGCGTTAGAAGTTAATTCTATTTCTCCTGTAATGACAATTTTAATTTCTCTTGTTCTTGACGTTGTATTGTTTTCGTCCATACTATTATTTATATATGGTTTTGTAGCATTATCTAAAAGATATAATAACAGATTGTTAGAATTAACTGCATGGATTGGATTTGTTGTTGTATTATTTACTGCCTTGTTGGTTTTATTAGGACATATTAAATTGTTCTTTAATCCTACCTTGTTATTAAGTCCCGGTAATTCAACAGTTGCACCTATAATAGATACTCAAACGGCTCAATTAATTTCTAGTCTTGTTGCAGTGATGCTTGTGATATTGGTGTTTTTTGTGTTATTTGCATTATTGTTTTTGACTTATTTAATACTATTTGGAATTGGTCTACTAAAAGTTGGAAAGGATGTTAAGTTGGCTAAACTTTCTGGAATTTTGACAATAGTTGGGGCCGCTACGATTATAGTATTTGGATTGGGTTTCTTCATTTTATTCTTTGCTTTTATTGTTGAAATAGTAATGTTCTATAAATTGTCTAAGAAATATGAATCGAAATCAAATTCTAAAGAAAACAAGGTTTATGTTAGAAAGGCGAGAAGAAGTGTTTCAAAAACTAGAAATAAAAAGGTTTCAAAAGCTAAGAAAAGAAGAAGATAGTTTTCTTTTAGTTACATAATACTTAAAAATAAGGATAATTCTTTAAATATATGAATGGTGAAAATTATGAAAAAATTCTAGAAAGGATATCAAAAAAGTCTGGAATTGAAAAAGAGGAATTGGATAGGAGAGTTGAAGCTAAAAGGGCGAAGTTGAGTGGTTTAATAAGTAAAGAAGGTGCTGCACAAGTAATCGCTGCTGAATTAGGAATCTCTTTTGATAATGAAAAACTAAAAATAAATGAGTTGCTTCCTGGAATGAAGAAGGCAAATGTTGTGGGGAAGGTTTTAAGTTTGTTTCCGGTGAGGACATTTGAAAGGCAGGGTAAGGAAAATAAGGTTGCTAATTTTATAATTGCTGATGATACTTCTAATATCAAAGTTGTTTTATGGGATACAAATCATATAGAATTAATTGAAGAAAAAAAGATAGTCGTTGGCACTATTATAGATATTTCTAATGCGAGTGTTAGGGAAGGGGAATTGCATCTTGGAAGTTTTTCTGAATTGAAAATGAGTAATGAGAAGATTGAAAATGTTGTTACTGAAATTAGTTCGGCGACTAAAAAGATTGTTGAATTTTCTCAGGGAAAGAATGTGAAGGCGAGAGCATTTGTAGTTCAGGCATTTCCTCCAAGGCAATTTGATTCAAAACAGAATCCAGGAGAAAAAGGATTTTTGATGAATATAGTTTTAGATGATGGAAGTGAAACAATTAGAGGAGTTATGTTTGGAGATACAATTAAAGAATTGGGATTAAGTGATTTAGAAAAAATTGAAGTTGTTGAAAAAGAAAAAGAAGAGTTGATAGGAAAGGAATTTTATTTTTCTGGTTTAGTTAGAAAAAATACTTATTTTAATAATTTGGAATTTTCAATAAATAAGATTCAGGAAGTTGATGTTAATGAATTAATTAAAGAATTAGAGAATTAAATAAATATTTAAAACAATAAATCTTAGTTCTTTTATGTTAGGAAGAACACATTTGGCGATTGGAATTTTTGCGATACTATTATTTGTTCCACAAGTTACTCATAAGGCGAGTTTTGTTATTGTTGCTTTGATTGCTACTATGTTACCCGATGCTGATTCAGCCTTTTCAACAATAGGGAGAAGAAAAACTTTAAGGCCTGTTCAAATGTTTGTTAAACATAGGGGTTTGTTTCATAGTTTTACTTTTTTAATTTTAATCACTTTCTTTTTTGTATTATTTCTTCCAATAGTGGCATTGCCATTTTTTTTAGGTTATAGTTTACATATCTTTGCCGATAGTTTTACTATAGAAGGAATAAGGCCATTTTATCCTCATAAGAAAAGTGTGAGTGGAAGAATAAGGACCGGGAGTAGATTTGAGACGGGTTTTCTCGTTGGATTTGTTCTTGCAGATATTGCTATATTTATAGTACAGATTGGGAGATTGTTTTAATTTATTTTTATGTATATCGTAGACAAACAATCTTTAAAAACTTGCACAGTTTTTGTTTTTGATGGTTAAGAAAGCTGATTCTGATAAGGAAGAAAAAGAAGAAAGTGAGAAGGTTGTTGAAGGGGAATTTAAACTTACGGATTTGCCCGGAATAGGGCCAGCTGTTTCTGCGAAACTTGAAAGTGCTGGAGTTTATGATATGATGAGTTTGGCTGTTATGGGGCCTGCGGAGCTTGGAGATGCTGCGGGAGTTAGTCCTGCTGTTGCAAGAAAAGCAATTCAGGCTGCAAGAAATATGTTGGATTTAGGATTTCAAACAGGAACAGATTATGCTAAGAAAAGATCAAATGTTATTCATATTGGAACAGGAAGTAAAAATTTGAACGATCTCTTGGGTGGAAAAGGAGTTGAATCCCGTGCGATAACTGAATGTTTCGGGGCTTATGGAAGTGGGAAGACGCAGTTGGGATTAACGTTAGCTGTGAATGTGCAGTTGCCTATTGAAAAAGGAGGCGCAAATGGAAAGGCAGTTTTCATTGATACTGAAGGAACTTTTAGACCTTCTCGAATTAAACAAATATCTGAAGCAATGGGTGCAAATCCAGAAAAAGTATTAAATAATATTTTTGTTGCGAGGGCTTTTAATTCTGACCATCAGATTTTGTTAGTCGAAAAAATTTCAGAGATGATTAAAAATGGAGAGCCGATTAAGTTAGTTATTGTTGATAGTTTGACTGCACATTTTAGAGCTGAGTTTTCCGGAAGAGGAATGCTTGCTGATAGACAACAGAGATTGAATAAGTATTTGCATAATTTAATGAAAATTGCTGAACAACATAATCTTGCTGTTTATGTAACTAATCAAGTTATGTCAAATCCTGCGCAGATGTTCGGAGATCCGACGACGGCGATTGGAGGAAATATAGTGGGGCATGCTTCCACTTATAGAATTTATTTGAGAAGAGGAAAGAAAGATTCGAGGGTTGCTAAGTTGATTGATAGTCCTAACTTGCCGGATAATGAAACTGTTTTCTTTTTGACTGACGCTGGTATTAGGGATGGTGTGACTGGTGATGATGAATGATACTAGATAAATTTAAAAGATAATTTACTTCTTAATGGGTAAATCAAGTCAATCAATATTCTTTGATTGAGCATCGCGCCCTCATAGTTTAACGGATAGAACATGTCGTTGCGGTGAGCAAATTTCGCGAAGAGTAATGTTTTTTTACTTTTGCGAGCGGGCTTGCGAATTCGGCAAAATCGGAGTTCAATTCTTCGTGGGGGCATGTTACTTAAAACAATCAATCTAAGAAAAACTTATATCCATTAGCAATAATCTTCTTCTTGGACTTTACTGCATTAAAAGCCTCTAATTGCTTTTTATTAAGCTCTAAATTATATTTTGCTTCAATTAAGCTATCTTTTGTGATAAAATCTATTTCTATTGAATTTTCTAAGTAATAATTTGGGTTTTCATCCTTAATCTTTAAAAAAACCAGATTTTCATAACTTGCCCCTAGATCCTTAAATTCTGTTATAATATTTTTTATTCCTACATCTCCAATATAAATTTTTTTAGGGGAGGTTACTCCCTCATTTATAGATTTAGAATACCGATCAACAATGTAAAATAAATATGCTTTTTCAAAATAACCAACATATCTTTTAACACTATTCACTGAAATTTTCAATAGTTCTGCAAGTTTATTATAACTCATTGGCTTCCCAACTCTTTGGCATAACAAAACAAATAATTCTTTTACAGCTTTTTCTCCAGATATTTTATGATAAGCAATTACATCTTTATAGACAATGCTCTCAACCAATTCGTTTAAGTAAGCCCTATCTTCGGTCAAGACATAATACGGAATTCCCCCAATTCTTAAATAATCTTTAAAATAGCTTTCTAATTTGGCTTTATCTGCTTTACTAACCTTTACTCCTTTGAACTGCAAAAATTCTTGGAAGTTTAAAGGCATTACTTCTATTGTCCTAGTCCTACCAGTAAGAAGAGCCTTTTTGTCTCGCATCATAGTAGCAATTGATGAAGAACAAATAATCTTTATATTTTCATTATCATATAAGCTCTTCAATTCTTGCTCAAAATTATCCCTAGATGTAACTTCATCTAAAAACAAATAGAAAAAATCTGAAACAGACTTCTTATGTATCTTTCTATATTCTTCAACCAATTGGTGTATTGAATACTCTAAGAGATTAAAAGAATCTAGTCGAATAAAGAGAATATCTTCAGGCCTTGTTTTGTTAGTTAATATTTGGTTTATTGTCTGCATTAATATCGTAGTTTTTCCAATTCTTCTTAATCCTGTTAAGAATATGATTTCCTTACTTTTTATACTTCTAAATATCTCGCTTAGATAAATTTCGCGAGGTATGCTTTTTTCTTCAATTTTTCTATCCCACCAAGGATTTTGTTTGTAAAGTTCTGACTCAATATCCATAAATATTACACAATTTTAGAGTTTATAAACTTTGCTATCCCATAGCAAAGTTTAGCCAATTTCTTTGCTACTCTATAGCATAGTAAAATATAAGAATATTAGACATATTCCAGTTCTATATAATTACTCAGTTTCGATAAAATTCTATTTTGCTCGTGCTAACCTTAACCTAAGGTTAATCATCTCGTGGGGGCATTAATCCTTAGGATTAAATCTCCTACATAAACCGAATAACTCAGAGGAGATTTGGTTCAACGTTTTTTCGGGGCGTATGACTAAAGAGTTAGGTGCTTAGGAGAGGAGTTGAACTAACCTTTAATCTTATTCAATAAATCTTTTTCTTCTAGAAATTTTTTCACTACTTCAAATATTTTTTGATGTCCTTTAGAGTTTGGATGTAAACCATCATAAAATTCATTATTGTTTAATAAATCCAACATATCAATAACTGAGATATTACTTTTTTCACAAAATTGTTTAATAATATCCCTAAATAATTTTAAGTTCTCATTATCATAATATTTTTGTTTATTCCAAGGTATTGGTTTTGTCTTTGTTTCATCAACATTACTAGGAGTTAACAAAATAATATTATTTGTAAACTTTTTAGATAAATTAATTAACTTTTTTAGATTTGTTTCAAAATCTTTTGGAGAAACTTGATAGTTCCCTTTTTTATTAAGATATTGAGAATCGTTAGTTCCTATTGAAATTATTATTAATTTAGGTTCTCTTGCTTTAGCTTCTACTTCAAATCTTTGTAATAAATTATTAATATTATCTCCAGAAACACCCAAATTATAAGTCTCTATGTCTAACTCTTTATTCTCAATATAGCTTCTTAAACGAGATACCCAACCTCCTCCGATAGGATCCCAAGCACCCCAAACTATACTATCTCCAAAAATGCATATATTTCCCATTAATTATCAATCTTTTTGAAGATTATAAACCTTATTTATCATATCACGAGGAAAATGTTGGTATCTTAATCCTTAGGATTAAGTAATCGTGGGGGCGTTATTCAACTAACTCATCGTCGTCAAACCAAAGTTTTATTTCTTTTTCTGCCGATGATATAGAATCTGAAACATGTAAAACATTTTCAAAAGCTTTTGTTTTTGAGTGGACTTTTCCATATTTTCCTCGAAGAGAACTTGGAGTTGCCTCGTCTGGGTTTGTTTTACCTGCATAATCCCTTAGTTTTTTTATTGCATTTTCTCCCTGGTATGCTATGGCTATTACATTTTCATTACCATGAAGTTCCCCTGTTATGTAACTTATTAATTCTTTGAAGAAAGGTTTTTCTTTATGTTCGGAATAATGTTGTTCAGCTAATTCTTTTTTTACATTCACTAATTTTAATCCAATCATTTTCAAATTTAAATTATACAAGTCAGAAATTATATTTCCGGCGAGGCGTTTTATCATGGCGTCGGGTTTTATTAAAACTAAACATCTTTCTGATTTTGTTTTTTCCATGAAATATTTTTGAAATACTTGTTTAAATATTTTTATGTTTAAAATTTTGCGATATAGAAGAATAATTTGTCCAAAGTTTATTTAGCGACGGAAAAATTAATATCTTTTTATTTGAAAATTTGAATTTTTTTGAACAGATTAAAAAAAGAAATATTTATAAAGGATAAATCTATAACTTAGATATTAAAAAAGGTGTTGAGATGAATAATAAAGATGGTGTGTATTCGGTGTTATGTTGATTGCGTTTGCAGTTATCGTAATGTCAGTTTTTGTTTTTGCTGGGAGTGTTGTTAAGAATTTTAATGGTAATAATAATATGACTGTGACTGAAGATGTTTATACTCTTTTGAATTTTTCATTGAATACTTCAGTTTCGGGGGATGCAACTGGAAATATTACTGAACTTAATGTTACCTTTCCAAGTTCTATTACAATTGATGCTTTGGGAACAAATTCAAGTTTAAGGTTAAGTGCTACTGAAATATCTGCTACTAATTTAACTATTTCGGGTAGTACTATTTCTTTTAGAAATGGATCTGCTATTAATGAGATGGTATTGAATGCAAGTGTTAATGGTTCCCATTTTTCTGTTAATATCTCGGCCGCAACTCCTGGTAATTATAATATAACGATTTTTGGGTTTAATACCACTTTCTATAGTAATACGACCCATCATGTATTTAATGCTACTATAGATATATTTGTTAATGATACGACTGCTCCTACTGCTAATATCTCTGGAGGTATTGCTAATAGTACAGGGGTTAAGGGGGTTGTGAATATTAATGTTACAGTTCAAGATGATTTGAATATAAGTTATGTTGAATTCAATATTACTAATAGCACTGGTCAACAAAATGTTTCTTTACGTGCCTCTGCACAAGGAAGTGGTCCGTTTTATAATGTGTCCCTAGATACTTCTACTTTACCTGAAGGTAAATATAATCTAACAGTTATTAGAAATGATACTGCTGCTGGTGATGCTGGAGGAACTAATGCTCCAACTGATATCGGTATGATTGCGAAGACTGTAATTGTCAAAGAGTTTAAGGTTGATAGAACAAATCCTACTGTATCTTTAGCGAGAAATTCTGGAACATCCTCTTCTTTGACTATTGCAATTACTGTGTCTGATTCCATAAGTGCCCCCCTTGGGGCATGTTCTTCAAGTAGAAGTGGCTCGACTGTTACTGGAACAGGAGCGAGTCAAACATTAACTGAAAGTGCCTTGGCTTGTGGTAATAACTATACCTATATAATTACTTGTGGAGATGAAGCTGGAAATCAAGGTTCTGTAACAACAGGATTTGCTACTGATAATTGTGGCGGTGGAAGTAGCTCATCTAGTAGTGGTGGCGGTTCAACCACAACTTGGACTAAAACAATTGTTTTAACAGATGAACAATTTACTACTGGATATACTAATACTTTAAGTGCTAAAAATAGAGTAAAGGTTAAAGTGGGTAGTGAAGACCACTATGTTGGCGTTACTTCTCTAACTACGAGTTCAGCAACTATTGAGATCTCTAGTGATCCTGTATCTGTAGCATTAGACATTGGAGAGGATGCAAAGGTTGATGTTGATGATGATAACTTTTATGATATATATGCTAAGTTAAATAGTATTGCAGATAATAAAGCTGACTTAACAATAAAGAAAATTAATGAAGCTGTCCCAGAAGGAGAGGGTGCTGTTGGAGGAACTGGAGATGTTGGAACTGGTGGAACTGATGAGCCAACTCCTGGAACCGGTGGAGAACCAAAAGGTAAGAGTTTGATTTGGTTGTGGATATTGATAGTTGTTGTAATAGTTGTAGCTATAGTTGTTGTAGTGTATCAGAAGAATAAGAAATAAATTTTGTATTTATTATTATTGTGATTATCATTATTTTTCTGGTGTTGATTTATTTTTGAGTTTTTTATGTAACTTTATTTTCATAAGATAAGTTTTTTTTACTTTACAAAAATTTATAAAGAACTTTTTCTTTTATGTTTTATTAAAAGAGGATGGAAACTAAAACTAAAAACTTTAGTTATAAGAATAATTATTTTTTTGTAGTTGTTATTGGCTTATTTTTATTTGTTTTATTATTTATGGTAGTATTTATTTCTGCAACTAATTGTTGGCAATATACATCAGTTGCAAATGGATGTAATTCAGCAAATGGATGTTTTTTTAGGAATGATACTTGGGGCTCATGGTGTGAAGAGTTTCAATGTGGAAGTTTATATAATCAAACATCATGTTCTTCGACCTCTGTTCCTGGAAAAAATTGTACTTGGACTGGTGGAACTACTTGGAATTATTGTGAGGAATTAAGTTGCTGGTCTTTTTCTGGAACTAATCAATCTGCATGTACAAATAATATTGCAAATAAGTCTTGTTCATGGAATCAAAATTGTTATAGTGTAGGTGGTACTAGTTGTTGGGGTATTACTGCTCAATCTGATTGTCAAAACACGGTGGGATGTGCATGGGGAACATGTGATCAAAAAAATTGTTATAGTTATTCTGATTCAAATTCTTGTGTAGGGAATAAAGATTGGAATGGAAATAATTGTACTTGGAGTTCATCAGGAAATTATTGTACTGAAGATAATTGTTGGAATTCGCAATTGTATGGGAATCAAACTGCTTGTAATGCAGCAACAAATGTGAAGTGTGAGTGGAAATATGGTTCTTGTCAAGAAAAAAATTGTTGGAATTTTGATTTTACTAATCAATCTGCGTGTGTTAATAATACTATTGGTTTGAAATGTGCTTGGAATCAAGGAAGCTATTGTGTTCAAGATAATTGTTGGACATCAACCACACAACAGACATGTACATCAAAGTCTAATTGTAGATGGAGTTCTTCGACTAGTAGTGGGTGGTGTGAAGAAGTTAATTGTTGGAAGTGGGATTCATGGCAAACGGGAGGTAGTGAAGGGGCTTGTAATGGAAATTCAAGTATTTATTCTTTAAATTGTATTTGGCAAAATGATTCTACGGGAACTGGGTCTGGTTGGTGTTATAAGGATAATTCTGCTACTAATTGTGCTAATTTAACTACTGAAAGAAATTGTTATGATACTAATTATTGTTGGTGGCAAGCAAATGATTGGAGTGATTCTACTACAGGTGGAAATTGTAGTGATCCAACTTGGGGTGTGGGAAGTTATGTAAATGTTTCAAGCAGTATATTAAATGATTGGAATCCTGGTTGTTATATTTTTGATATAAATTCAACAAAGTGTAATTTAGTTATAGGATGTAATTATACAAATAGTAAATGTGTTGAAATACTAACAGGTAATTTTAATGCAACGGGAAGTAATATTAGTACCAATGGAATTTTATGCAATTATATAAATGATTCTCAGTTGTGCAATAATATAGCAACACTTTCTTCATGTTGTTCGTGGCAGAATGGAACTTGTTCAGCCGATAGGTATTCTAATACATGTGTGACAGGTTTGGCACAAACTCCTAACGGAGAAACTTCTTGTGAAGATGCGAAAAAGCAGTCTGATTGCAATACTATTGCTAATGATCCATGGTATATGCCATGTGATTGGGATAATTCGACAAATAAATGTGAATTTAAAACTGATGAAGTATTTGGAAATTCTAGTTTCAGTATTGTTAAATTAGAAAATAAAAGAAGTTGTGAATCCGCTGGAGGTAAGTGGATAACTGAAAATTATTGTGAAGGTAGTGTTTCAGTTCCTATAGGAAGATGTGAATATAAGTTTGATGAAGAGTTTAATTGTGATAAAGCTTGTTTTGCTTGTGAAAGTAGAGATAGTAATGGAAATGTTGTGAATTCATCGAATGCTGAATCTTCATGTTTACAAAGTAGATTAGGATTTTGTGAATACACTGCAAGTACTTCTGCTCCTAACGGAGTAGGATATTGTAATGCTAAAGATCAATGGAAATTAGGATTTGCCGGCGATTGTAATAAACAATGTGGCGATTGTAATTATCTTGGAGATCCAAAAAGTAATGTATCTGAAGATTCTTCTGGGAATTGTCTTTCCCCTTCATGTTATTGTACGGATAGTAATGCCAATAGTGCTAATGGAGGATGTAAATGGATTGTTGATAATAGTACAACAACGGGTGGATATTGTTTAGAGAAAGGAGATAAAACTTGTTTAGATGCTTGTGATAGATGTAAAACAAGAAATAAATGTGTTAATGATGGGAGGGGTGCACAAAATTCTTCTGGAAGTTGTAAATGGGAAGGAACTGATACAGATGGAAGTTGTGTTTCTAATATTGCAGGAGATTCTGAAGTTTGTTGGGATGGGATAGATAATAATGATAATGGATTAATAGATTGTGCTGATTCAAGTTGTTATTCTGATTCTTGGTGTGGATTCGTTTCAGGAGATTGTTTTGGTTGGACAAATAATGCTACTTGTATTTCAAATAGTTGTGAGTGGGTTAATGATACGTGGAATCCAACTGGTTGGTGTGATTTCAAAGGTTCTAGTTGTTGGAAACTTAATAATAATGAATCTGTTTGTAATGGAAATGCTAATTGTTTATGGAGTAATGGAACTGGAACTGGATGGTGTGAGAGGGATTGGAGTATTGCTGAAGTTTGTTTCTCTGCGAATAAATCTGATTGTGGAGGCGTAGCTAATTGTGTTTGGACTAATGATACTTGGTGTGATGGGTTAGGACAAGGAACAGATTGGTGTAATAATAATGGTGGATGGTGTGACCATACGGATTTTGCTCCAAAAAATTGTTGGAATAAATTTGATAATTCAAGTTGTTCTACGTCTACGGGATGTGCATGGAAAGTAGATACTTGGAGTACTGCCCAATGTGAAGTTAATTGGACTGGAAATTGTTGGAATTATATTTCTAATTCTACATGTTCAGCTAATGGATGTTTATGGAGAAATGAAACATGGGGAAGTTATAATTCAGCATGGTGTGATAATATATTTGGAAATTGTTGGACTCAATATAATCAAGATTCATGTAATTCTGTTACTGGTGTAAATTGTACGTGGAAAAATTATTCAGGATGGGGATCTTGTGAACCAACATGTTATAGTGTTAGTTCAAATAGTGAATGCACTTCTATTACCGGATGTACATGGAGAGGCGAAACTGGTTGGTGTGAAGAACAACAATCACAGGCTTGTTATAATATAACAAATTTTGATAATTCAACAAGTTGTTCTGCAACATCGGGATGTAAATGGAAAAATCCGGGATGGTGTGATCCAAAAGATGGGGGGTTTTCAGGAGGTTCAATTGCTGTTGGAGGTGGAGTTGGAGGAAGTGTAGGTGCTGATTGTTATAAATATGATGGAAATAAAACTCTTTGTACTAATAAAACTCTAATAAATATTACTTGTGGATGGATTCCAGAGGTAAATCCATATTGTCAAGTAGATTGGAGTACTGATTGTTGGAAGTTTACAAATTCAAGTACATGTAATGAAGCGAATGGGGGTGGGAAATGTTGGTGGTATAATGATACTTCCAATGGAGGTATTGTTTCATGTATGAATATTATGGATCAATGTTGGACTAATTCCACTTTACAGGGAGATGCGTCTGCATGTAATTCTAATCAATATTGTAATGCAACAATATGGGGAGGATGTGAACCAACTTGTTTCTCTGCAACTACTTCTGCAAGTTGTGGAGCTGGATGTAAATGGACTAATGGTTGGTGTAATTCTGCAGGTTTAAATAATATTTTTGATGAAATGGAAGCTGGAGCTCCTGTACCTTTGGGAACCGATGGGTGTGGAACTGAAAGTATTAATCAAGCTTCAATTGATATATGCGGTTTTGGAATGAAAGATATGGGGGATGGATTTGGTTTTGGAGTTAATGTGAGAGATTTCAGTAATTCATCTGTTTGTAATAAAGAAAAAATAAAAAGTTATGTCTTTGAAGGCTTTTCTGGATTTGGAAATCAAGGAATTAGTGATAGAATTGGAGATGGAAATGAGACAACAAAGTTTTATGTATATTTGGATACTGATGGAGTCACTACGGGAGGATGTTCTTTAAGCCACAATTCATCTGCAGTTGGATATGAGTTTCGGTTTAATTATGCTTCAGAGTGGAATGCTTCTAAATCAAAGGCAGTTGAATCATTTAATCCATATAAATGTGAAAATAGTAAATGGGTTGCTACAGATATTAAGTTAAAGGTATGGAAGAAAATTATGTGTGGTGAAATTGGTGGTGCCATGGTTGCCATTGAGAAAAGTGATTTAACTCGATTTCCTAATTTATATGATGCTACGAAAGATATGAGGGTTTATACTGCAACTTCTGGTGAAACTGGAAATATATCTTCTCCAGTTGATACTGCAGGACCAGCGTGGACAACTCCCGGTTCTGTCGATTTTGAGATTTCAGATGCATTTGCTTATGGATCTGACTCTGCTAAGTTTGAAAATATCTTACAAAATGGTTTTATTATTGGGGAAGATTGTTTTGATAATGTTGATAATGATAATGATGGGGCTATAGATTGTAATGATGAGCAGTGTCAGTATTCTTCTCAATGTACAAACCTTGGTGTTAATGCCCCTGGACACAACGATACTTCTACTCCACGAGTTGTAGGAGTTAAAATTGAAGAATATACAGATTCTGCATTGATTATGTATGATACTAATAAGCCTGCTAATGGAACTTTGTTATTTTATGGAAATGATACAACTTGTACAAGTCTTAATGATACTATATACGATGTTGGTTCAAGAAGTGCTAATGTAAGGGAGTATAAGTTGTGGCATACTGGAGAAATATTTAATGATTCATCTTCTTTAGATTATAATCTTTATAATAATACTAAATATTATTACAAATTGAGAGTATGTGATTCAGGAAGTAAATGTGCTATCAGTAGATGTAGTTCATTTGTTACAGAAAAGACTGGAAAGTGTGGATTTTGTGATTTTGTAACAAGGATTAAAATGCCGACTGGATGGAATGTAACTTATGATTCTGATCAAGATGGAACATATGACCATCTTCAAGGACAAGTATGTGGGGCCACTGCAGGTATGAAAACTAACTATACTGGTGGAAGAAGAGTTAATATTAAATTACAGAAAAATGATAATTCTGTTTATATAGAATTTATTAATGCTTCTTTAACAAAAACGGGATTAAATGATAAAGTTAGAACGATTAGTGGTTCAGGTGCGATAATTTCTGATTCAGCGATAGTAGGTTTAACATCAACTACTAGAGATAAAATAATAAATAATCTTCATCCTGAAATATGTAGAATTAAGATTCCATTTTCTGGAACTTGTGATTCTATTTTTCACTGTGATGATGCAGGAAATAATTGTGTCGATAGGACTTCTACATCGACATTACTTGATGCGGCTAATTGTATTTGGCAAATTCCTTTCTGTGAGTTTTCAACATATAGGGAAGCTCAGGCTTCCGGTTCTAGTAGTGGAGGTGGAAGTAGTGGCGGTGGGGGAGGAAGTTCTGGGGGTGGAAGCAGTAGTTCATCTAGTAAAACTACAATTACTCCAGAAAAGAAGAGTCCTGATGCTGAAGTGCCTATTACACGAGGAGAAACACCAAAAGGTGATGAAAAAGAAAGTGATGTTCCTGCTCCTGAGACGGGTAAAAAACCTGGAAAAATAAATTTAGTATTTATTGTTATGGGATTAGTTGGAGTTGCTTTAGTAATAGTTGGAGCGACGATTTTTATAAAAAGAAAAAGAAGACATAAACTCTTTGGTTTCTAAATTGATAAAACTTAAAAGTTATTAAGTTATTATATAATTATGGATGATATAGATATTATTGAATTAGTAAAGAATACGGATATATGTAAGAATTGCAAGAATATTGTTGTAGGTAAAGGAAATTTAAATGCTGATATAATGTTTGTAGGGGAAGCTCCTGGAAAGAATGAAGATGAACAAGGATTGCCGTTTGTTGGAAAGGCGGGGAAAAATCTTGATGAAATGTTGAGTAAAGTTGGATTGACTCTTGATGATGTATATATAGCGAATATTTTGAAATGCAGGCCTCCAGAGAATAGAAATCCTCTTCCTGAAGAGATAAGGGCACATACACCTTGGCTTGTTAAGCAAATTAAAGACATCAAGCCAAAAGTTCTTTGCACATTGGGAAATTATGCTACAAAATTCTTTTTATCTAATGGGGATGTTGATAAGATGGATAGTATACCTGGAATAACTTCTATTCATGGAAAAGTTAAACACATTGTTTTTGAAGGATTAAATATTACCTTAATACCCTTGTTCCATCCTGCTGCAATTATTTACAAAAGAGATTTACTTCCATTGTGGTATGAAGATATGGAAATTGTTAAAGGGGAAGTTAAGTTGAGTGGAGAGCAGAAAACTTTATTTTGATTTTGGTGCATCCCTTATTCTTATAAATTTATAGTGTGCATCTTTTGTGAGAATATCATCTACTTTCTCTTTCATTGTATAAACTTTCTTTTTTGTTTTGTCGTCGATAAAATATCTTAATTTCATTTTATTTTATCTCCAAATTCAATTCCAAGTTTTTTTGATTTTTTTTCTATATTCCTAATTACTTCTTGAAGTTCTTGATCTGCTTTTTTTAAATCTAGAGATTCAAGTTTTAAAGAATATTTTCCTGCGGCTATGTAATTAACTTCAATATTCTTGTTTATATCTTTAAACAATTCTTTAATTAATGACAATCCATTAGGTTTTTTTGATTTTAGACCAATTAGTTTTTTTACTATTAACTTTTTGGTTTTTTCTTTGAACAATATTTTTACAATTTTTTCGGCTTCGTCTTTTTTGAAGAATTCATTTAATAAAGTTGGATTTGTTTTTGCATCAGATATGAACTCAGTTAATTCATATTTTTCTTTTATTTTATTTATTATAGACTCTGCTTTATCTCCAACAGAAGTTTTTAAGATGCTTTGATATCTTTTATCTTGTTTAAAATTATCAATAACCTCTTTTTTTTCTTTTGAGGTTACTCTCCTTAGGGATAATTCAATATTTCCTTGATTTATTCTTATTATTTTACATACAATTTTCTTTTTAGGTGTTACAAAGTCTCTTAAGTTTCTTATTCTTCCAGGAGAAATTTCGCTTACTATTATACTTCCTTCAGTTCTATTATTATCCCCTATCATAACAAATACCGTTGTTCCAACTATCCTGTCTACAGTACATAATACAACATCTCCAACATCTAATTGATTTACCATAAAAATTAATAGAATTTGGGGTTTTAAAGATTGTGGAACAAGATTTAGTTAAATCTTAACAACTTCTAATTCAAAGTTTCTTTTTAATAATTCAATAAATTC
>Ga0209542_10008671_pt1 | contig 18901 bp, 16 predicted proteins | sample RifCSPhighO2_01_FD_184028 | JGI IMG/M metagenome (GOLD analysis project Ga0209542, IMG submission 184028) | Soil microbial communities from Rifle, Colorado - Rifle CSP2_plank highO2_0.1 (SPAdes) (version 2) | ecosystem: Environmental > Terrestrial > Deep subsurface > Rock core/Sediment ...
GTTTTTGGAAGACATTGAGCGCTTATTAAAACGATCGATTGAGCAGCGAGTGATAGAAGGATTTGAACCGGATCCCCGTATCCAGCCGGCCTCCCCTGCCAAACGAAAAGGCGGAAACAAGAAGAGCCATTTTGGCACTCAGTTTCAGTTTAGAAAACGCCGACGAGGCAGAGCCCGTAATCAGGCTTTTTAAATGACGCTAAATCAGTATATAATCCCCGCTTGCCTTGTAGCCCGTAGGTGCGAAAGGAATAACAGGAGGGGTCATTGTTAAAGTCATTTTTGCCACGCCAGGAAGAGTTTTTTGATTTATTTGAAGCCATTGTCGATTGCGCGACGAAGGCGGCTGAGGCGCTTTATCAGGAGATTCAAGCGCTTCCGTTTTCCCCTAAATTTGCCGATCAAGTGGCTCAGTACAAAAGAATGGTGAGCACCCATGCTCAACGTTTATTTACTCTCTTGCATAAAACATTTATTACTCCTTTTGATCGTTACGACATTCATCGTCTGAATGATAAATTATATGACGTAGCAAATACTGTTAATTTAACGGCTCGGCGTTTTCCGTCGTATGACATTCAAAAAGTTCCACCCCAAATGATTGTATTGGCAGAAATTTCGTATCAATCTATCCAGTTGGTAGCTGAAATTATTCGTTGTTTGAGAAAACTGCCTCGCCATCCAGAAGTGGTTAACGTCTGTAATAAAATTAAAAGCTTTGAAAGCCAAGCTGATCAATTGTTGATTGACGGCATTACTTCTTTACTAAAAGAAGAAACTGATTTTAAAACGATCTTAAAATTAAAAGAAGTTTACGAATTAATGGAATCGATCACGGATCGTTGCCAAGAAGTTGCGTTTATCATAGAAGGGATTGTATTGGAGAACGCGTAATGTCTTCGGAGTTGTTGACGTATTTTGCCGTAGCCGTGGCACTGGTTTTTGCTTTTTTAAATGGCTTCCATGATTCTTCCAATGCTATTGCTACTGTCATTTCTACCCGTGTATTAAAGCCTCATCAGGCAGTGTTGTGGTCTGCGGCGTTTAACTTTGTTGCGATTTTTGTTTTTGGATTGCACGTAGCCAATACTATTGGAACAGGTATTGTCAGCCCTGAAATTATTGATGTGCCTTTTGTGCTTGCCGCTTTGGGAGGTGCGATTATTTGGAGCTTGATTACGTGGTATTTTGGTATTCCATCCAGTTCTTCCCACGCTTTAATTGGAGGATGGGTAGGTGCTGCTTTAGTAAAATCGGGTTTAAAAGCCTTAGAATTTAGTGGATTACTTAAAACCATGATTGCTATTCTTCTTTCACCGTTATTGGGAATGTTAATTGGAATGGTATTAATGTTTCTTATTTCGCGCGCATTTTTTTATTCTTCCCCTTATTTAATGGATAAATGGTTCCGACGGTTTCAATTGCTTTCTTCGGCCTTATTAAGCTTAGGCCATGGCGGAAATGATGCGCAAAAAGCGATGGGTATTATTGCCGTGTTGCTTTTTTCAGAGCATATCTTAACGGGACCTTTTCATGTGCCCTTGTGGATCATCGTCGTGTGTTATACCACCATGGCATTAGGAACTTTATTTGGAGGCTATCGTATTGTGAAAACGATGGGAATGAAAATTACCCAATTAAGACCAATGGGTGGATGTTGTTCTGAAATTGGCAGCGCGATGACATTGTTTTTGGCTACCATATTAGGTATTCCTGTTTCGACCACGCATATTGTCGCGGGATCTATCGTAGGCGTGGGTTCTTTTTATCGATTTTCCGCGGTTCGTTGGGGCGTGGCCAGTCAAATTGTATGGGCTTGGATTTTAACATTACCCGCTGCAGCGATAGTCTCTGGCCTAATGGAGTTAATTTTTTTAAAAGTCTCGATGTAAGAGGGGAAAAGTGGAGTGAGCACACGTGTTAAACGATGGCTATTAGGAAAGCCATTGGACCCTTTCAGCCGCAAACACCGAAGCCATATTGCCTTAGTGGCGTTTTTAGCATGGATTGGATTGGGTGCCGACGGTCTTTCGTCTTCCTGTTATGGGCCGGAGCAGGCATATTTAGCGCTGGCAGGTGGCCATTATCTTGCGCTTTATTTAGCTGCCGGAATTACTTTAACGGTTTTTATTATTGCGATGGCCTATAACCAAGTGATCGAATTATTTCCGAATGGAGGAGGGGGTTATAAAGTTGCCACGGAATTATTAGGTTCTTATTTGGGATTGATCGCGGGTGTAGCATTGCTCGTGGATTATATCTTAACGATTGCTATTTCTCTGGCGAGTGCGGTTGATGCTGTCTTTAGTTTTTTACCGCTATGGTTTTTAAATTTTAAATTAGAATTTTCGGTGACTATTTTAGGGGCGCTTACGGTGCTTAACCTGCGTGGTATGAAAGAGCCTATTAAAGTATTATTGCCGATATTTTTAGGCTTTTTTCTCCTCCATTTGTTTTTAATTGTGTATGGCATTATTTCTCATGAGTCAGAATTTTCAACCGTCATTCGTACTACGGTTATACACACACACGAGGCAGCAGCCAGTGTGGGGTGGTTGGGATTATTGGCGTTTCTTTTTCGGGCTTATTCAATGGGGGGTGGTACGTATACAGGATTAGAAGCGGTTTCTAATAACGTAAACGTATTAGCAGAGCCTCGTATTAGAACGGGAAAATGGACGATGTTCTACATGGCGCTTTCGTTAAGCCTTGTAGCATCAGGAATTATTCTTCTGTATCTTTTGTGGCACGTAGAGCCGGAGCATGGAAAAACACTTAATGCGGTGGTGTTTGAAAAAATATTAGGCCAGGGAACAATGGGTCATTTAGTGTTGGTGATTACGTTGTTATTTGAGGCGGGCATATTATTTGTGGGTGCAAATACAGGTTTTTTAGGAGGACCCGCCGTATTATCCAATATGGCTATTGATAATTGGGTCCCCACGCGATTTCGTCATCTTTCCAGTCGATTGGTCAGTCAAAATGGTATTATCTTGTTTGGCGTTAGTGCAGCGTTGATTTTGTTGGGTACCAATGGGCATGTTTCTACCCTCGTGATTTTATATACGATTAATGTATTTTTAGCATTTTCCATTTCAATTTTAGGATTGTGTGTTTATTGGTTTAAAGGAGGATGGAAGAGCGAGCATTTTTCGATTAGACGATTATTGTTATCGCTCATTGGCTTTGTTGTTTGTTTTTCCATTTTAATTGCTACCGTTGTGATTCGATTTACAGAGGGTGGTTATATGGCCATCCTTTTAACGGCAAGTTTAATCTTATTGTGCCTCAATATTAAAAAGAATTACGCTAAATTTAATGAAAAAATTAAAGAAGCGGACGAATTGTTAACCCTCAAGATTGATGAAACAGTAGAGAATTATCCTGCATTGTTACACGATGCTCCTACAGCAGTTATTTTAGTGGATCGGGTAGGGGCTGCCATGCATACTATGCTAAAAGTTTTGCAGTACTTTCCGGATCGTTTTAAGAATTTTGTATTTATTTCTGTTGGTGTGGTAGACGTGGATCGGTTTCGTACGGAAGAGAAATTGAAAAGATTAAAAACTCAGATTGAAGGTAAATTAGATTATTTTGTGCGATTTTCGCATAGCAAAGGATTTGCGGCGGTTTCTTTTATGGATTTTGGAACGGATCCCGTGGATCGGCTTGAAAGATTGGCTTCAGAGGTAAGGCAGAAATTTCCTAATTGTATGTTTTTTGCATCGCATTATATTTTAAAAAATACTACGTGGTTTACGTCGCGCGTTTTGTATAATGAGCTACCCATGGTCTTGCAGCGTCGCTTGCAAGTTTCCGGTGGAACCATGTTGATATTGCCGATGTGTATTCAGTAAGTTGGGGTTACACGCTTATTTCTTTTGCACTAATAATGGCTCACGCACAAGATCCCGATGGGCGCCGCCAAATTGGCGAGATTTAGGTGCGAAACGTGTGTAATAGAGATAAGGATTTTGGCCTGTAATTTCAAAATTCATGCCAGGGCTCGTAGGATCCAGCAACGTAGGGTAAGCCACCCCCGTCACAGGATTGGCAACGGTTGAGGCTTTCCACGAATCCATCCATTGAATGGCCTTAATCAAGTAAGGGCGCGACCAATGAATAAGATCTTCGCTTAAGGCAAATACGATGGCTTGCGACGTTTGACCATTCGATAACCGCCAATGAGGAGCAATACCCAACGCCATGTACGCATGGAAAACGGTATTATACGTCAGTGAAAAGCGATACATGCCTGGGGCTATTTTTGCACAGGTATAAGGTTTACTATTATTGATAGGTTGCTCGTAGGGGTTAACCACTGACACTGTAAAATCTTGTCCATCCCAACCGCGCCAACTGGTGGGATCCGAAATAGTAGCCGTTCGAAATAAGCAAAGAAAACGTTGTTTGCCGTGAATATTAGCGGAATTTACCAACGTGTAATAATAATCCCCCGCTTTGATAATATTAGTTTGAGCCGTGTAGCCTTGCATACCACTATTAGGCACATATTGTTTAGGCGTGACAAAAACGGGTTGTGGAATGCCTTGGTTATCGCGCAGAAGTTGGTACGTTTTCCCTCCATCGGTTGAAATACCGGCCATCACATTCCAGTATTGGCATAAATTCTTTTTACCTGAAGAGCAAAAACTGGATGTGGCTTCTCCATGAAATTCATTATGAATCATCGCATAAATAGTTTGACCATCGTCTGTCCACGTATTGATTAGCCACATGCGATTTTCAAATTGAGAAGGCTTTGCATCAGCATTTGCATAATGGCTAAAGTGATTAGGATAATTGCACAAATGTTGAATGGGTTGACCCATTGAGGCTTCGGTGAGGGTAGGGTAATACACCATCGAATTCCCAAATACCAGATTGATTTGATGATTAGCGTCATAAAAGGCGCGAGGAGGATTGTCTGGATGATCCTGAGGGCCACAACGATCCGTTGGATAGTTAAATACGGTTTCAGTGGGACCAACCACACGAACTGTGGGTGTGAAATTCGGTTGATAAGCAGGCGCTGCTTCCAGAGAGGACATCATTGTCCCTAAAAAGCTTCCCAATAGAAATCGAATAAGCCATCCGTTTACTATTCGCATTTAATAAGTGTATCAGATTTGAGGTAAAATGTTGGTATTTTTTTGTATGGCCGTTTCGTGCGTATCATGCATATTTTCAGCGCAATCACCTACGTGCAATAAAAAACCTTTTTTTTGTTGCAGTGTTTTTAATTGCTGGGTAAGAGAGTGGATGGATTCGAAGGGTAAGAGAGGGGGTAATTTTTTTAAATAAGAGGCTGTCTCTTCTACAAGTGCCCAATTGGGATAGGGAGGCATTTGAGAGGAGTTGAGGCCTATCGTTTTCATACCAATAAAGATTCTTTACTATTTATAAGGGTTAAAAAATTATTTAAAAGAGCATGACCCTGCTCTGTCAGTATCGATTCTGGATGAAATTGTAAGCCAAAAATAGGGTATTTTTTATGGTGAATGGCCATAATTTCATTTTCTTCGCTCCAGGCTGTGACTTCCAATACATCCGGCGGAATATTGTCGACAATTAACGAATGATAACGACCAGCAATTAAAGGATTTTTGATTTGATTAAACAAGTGTGTGCCCGTATGACGGATAGAAGCATTCATACCATGCAGGGGGCGTTTAGCAGGAATGACCTGCGCACCATAGGCTTGTGCAATGGCTTGGTGTCCTAAGCAAATGCCTAAAATAGGGATTTTATTTTCAAAGGTTCGAATGGCTTCTAAAGAAATTCCTGCCTCAAGCGGCGTACAAGGGCCTGGTGAGATAATTAGATGGGAAATAGGTTTTTGGGCTATTTCTTCAATGGAAATAGCATCGTTGCGATGCACCTCTGCTTCATAACCCAGCTCTACTACGTAACGGGCTAAGTTATATACAAAAGAATCGTAATTATCGATTAGCAGTATCATGACAGTGCATTTGTTCTTGGCTAAAGTATAGGTTAATCGCTTTTTGCAGAGCCTGGGCTTTTGACAGGGTTTCATCATATTCGTTTTCAGCCACAGAATCCAATATTATGGCGCCGCCTGTCTGATAGGTAACACGGTTAGGCTCTATCAGTAGCGTCCGGATGGCAATAGAAAGATCTAAGGATTCATCAAAGCCGATATACCCGATGCTGCCGCAATAAGGGCCGCGGCACGTAGGTTCCAATTCATCAATAATTTGCATGGCGCGAACTTTAGGAGCCCCTGTTATAGAGCCTCCGGGAAATGTGGATTGAATAAGATCAATAGGCCCCCATTCTGCTTTCAAATGCCCTTGCACCACGGAGACTAAGTGATGCACCGTTTCAAAGCTTTCTAACCCACACCATTGAGGCACACAGAGCGTTCCTGCTTCACAGACACGGGATAAATCATTACGCATTAAATCAACGATCATGCTGTTTTCAGCGCGATCTTTAGGACTTTGTTGCAGAGCTGTGGCCAAGCGTTGATCCTCGAGAGAATCAGAACTGCGAGGGGCTGTGCCTTTAATAGGTCGCGTTTCTACCTGTTGATTCCGTAAAGAAAGAAATCGTTCGGGTGAACTCGATGCAATGGCATAGTCTTTATATCCTAAAAATGCTGAAAAAGGTGCTGGATTTACTTGTCTTAAAATACTATACAAGGCAATAGGATCTTTTACCCTTTGATGGATAGAAAATCGTTGCGATAAATTAGCCTGAAAAATATCCCCCTGTAAAATATAATTTTTTATTTTATGAACGGTTTCAAGATACTGTTCTTTGGTAAAGTTACTGATAGGCGAAATTTCAGGTATAAAGTTAGGAAAATCTATTTTTTTTAAGGGTTTTATTTTTAGTAAGCTTTGATATTTTTCAACGCGTTTACGAGCTTGATTGTCATATTGATCATTATTTACCAACCAAGCTTTTTGGGCAACATGATCAAATAGTAAAAAAGTATCGTAAAAATGAATTTGAATGAGAGGAAAACCAAGGTCTTTTTTGGAGAAATCACCCACCGGCTCTATTATTTTAGCTAAATCATAGGAAAAGTATCCAATGCCTCCTCCTATAAAAGGCAAAGAGGATTTTTGTGTTTTGAACGATCGAAATATTTTTTTTAAAAAAATAAAAGGATCTTCGTTTTTATAATCGTTTCCGCCGAAGGAAACTGTTTGATCGTCATATATAAATTGATCAAAGGGTTCTAAGCCAAGAATACTCCATCGTCCGAGCGTTGAATGGTGGCGAGCACTATCGAGAAATGCTGCTTCTTTTAAAGGTAATTGTTGTAAGTAGTGTAAAGGGTCAAGATAATCAATCTCAACAGCCGTTAATCCCATTTTTGTGCTGATCATAGTGTTTTTAAAAAATGACTGCCTCTTGCGGATTAAACCAAGCTTGTATAAGCTAACAGCAGGAAAAATTTACTGTTAAGGATATCCATGAAAGCACCTTTTTCTCTCCTGATGACTGGCGCAATCATAGCCAGCTACCTTACCTCAGCCCCTTCGTTAGGACAACCCCCTGCCAATGTAGTCAGTATGTGGAACACGAATACGATGCACTGCTGGACAACCACGGATGGAGCTACCCATTGCGAACCTCGGGCTTCAACCCCTGCGGCCCCTGTCGTGGGAGATTCCTGGAATACACCCACCTCTCATTGCTGGATTGATCCAGCAGGTGCTAAACAATGTGTACCTCGAACCTATCCCAATCCACCGCCTGGCGTGGTGAGCAGTTGGAATACACCTACTATGCATTGTTGGGTAGATAGCACGACCGGCACACATTGCCAGCCTCGACGATGGTAAATTAGACGGCGGAATATTCCTCATATTCTTCTAACGCATGCTCGCCGTCTTTGGTGACCATGTGGGGGTAGGGCATGGGGAATAATAATTTTCCACCCGCTTCTAAATAGTCTTTTTCCCGTTTTAATAGTTCGTCTTTAAAAAACCAGATTAATACCAACATGCAAGCAGGTTTTAAGGCTCTAGCTTGTGTTTCAGAAATTAATTCAATATTTGTGCCTAACGTATATAATCCAATTTTTTCAGGATTTCGTTCGCTAATAGCGGGTAAAAGAGTGCTAGTGAGGTGGAAGGCTTGTAATAATACATTACCTTTAGTAGAAGCCCCTAATCCAATAACCAGAAAATTTTTCTTCTTAGCATTTGTTAAGTAATTAACAATCACTTTCTTTAAATGATCAATACGATTAGAAAATGTTTTGTAAATATCCAGTTGATCTAAATGAAGCACCTTTTCTTCGGCACGTATTTTACTTACATTTTCAGAAATAGATTTTGAATTCGTAGTGTGCGTGACAAATACTCTTAGGCTACCGCCATTCACATCATTCAAATCGGCATCGAAAATATATAAATCGTGTTTTTTTAATAAAAATTCGAGCACTTCTAACGAATAATAGAGAAGATGTTCATGGCAAATATCGTAAAAATTAAGTGTTTTAAGTGTAGTGGGTAAGTAGCTTAATTGAATACACCATATTCCTTCTGGATCCAAAATAGATTTAATATCCGCCACAAAAGTGTTTGGGTCATCCAAATCATAAAACATGGCAATAGAGGAAATGGCCTTAAACGTTTGCTTAAGATTGTGGGATAATATCGCCGTTTTGGAAAAATAATCTTTCACAATTTGAATAGAAGAATTGAGATAAGAACGATCAATATTTTGCGCAGGGTCTATGCCTACTCGGTACAGCGACTCTGGGTAAAAACTAAGAAGCGTCCCATCATTACAGCCAATATCTAATACATAATCATTTTCTTTTAAATGAACCCGTTCTGAGAGGGCCTGCACAATTTCTTTCAAGGCATCTCGCATCATGGGATTAGTGGCCGAACGATAAAAATAAGTGCCATACATTTCATTCCGTTGAACGGTTTCTTTAAGCTGCACTAATCCACAGGCATTAGGATTTCCTTCTTTATTGCAGAGCATTACGGTTAAAGGAATTTTTTCTGGTGATAAGACAGCATTGTTTTTCACAAAGGCAGAAGCGAGGAATTGATCGCCTAGATACAGAATTTCTGTTAAATGTTTGTTACCACAGATTCGACAGCTATTAATGAGACGATGCATTTTTTCCTCGGATTCTTTCTTTTAGTAAAACCTTTAAAATTTCCCAGCCAGTTCTAAAGGGCTTCATTTTTCGGACACCCCCGATTCGATCGGCTTCATCAATGGGGATGTCAATAATTTTAAAACCGTGTTTAAAAAATTGAATAGGCAATTGAATAGACCATGATAATCCTTCAGCCGTCATTGTTAATTGTTGATAAGCACTTTTTCGATAACCTCTGAAACCAATTAATACATCCGTAAATGATGAGCCAAATAATAGATTGGCCATTCGTGTAAATAACCAATTACCAATGGCAGTGATGAAATCATCGTCATAACTTTTAGCATGTGCTACATAGCGCGATGCGATCACTAAGTCGTAACCTTCATTTAATTTATTAACGATATCGATAATATGCTCTGGCATGGAATTACCATCGGGAGGAAATTCGATAATAAAATCGCCCGTGGCACGTTCAATGGCTTCTTTTAAGGCCGCGCCATAGCCCTTTGTTTTTTGTCGAAAGAGAGGGAAATCATTTTGTTGACAGAATTCTACTGTACCATCCGTAGAGCCAGCATCTGGTACAATAATTTCATGAACAACGTGTCGATCAATTTTAGGTAATACTACAGTCACAGCCTCTACTTCATTAAGTGTAGGCGCTAGTAAACTCACTTTCACTTTCCATAGTCTCCTGTCGTGGTCAGCGGAAAGTGTTAAGAATACCCGTTATTGAAGGATGAGTCCATAACCTCTATACTGTTCTTTTTAAAACATGGGGTTAGAAATGACCAATTTTTATACGGGAAAGCGTGTTTTTGTGACGGGCGGGGCGGGGTTTATTGGAAGTCATTTAGTGGAGATGTTGGTGGCTCAAGGGGCTCGGGTCACTATTCCTATTCGTGAAAGTACTCGGTTAGATTATTTGGACAGTGTTCGAGACCGCATTCAAATAGTAGAGGCGGATTTGTATGATAGCGTACAAATTGAACGGGCCATGCGGGGCCAAGAAATCATTATTAATTTGGCAGCCGCGATGGCCTATGGTGTGGAATACAGTCGGAAACATCATGCTAGTTTATTTCGTGACAACATGCGTATGGTGATTAATGTACTGGAAGCTGCACGTTTGCAACGTGTGGAACGTGTGTTAATCGTTAGTTCAGCTTGTGTGTATCCTCGAAACGCCAGCGTTCCAACACCCGAAGAAGAAGGGATGAAAGAGTCACCTGAGCCTACAAACGGGGGATATGGGTGGAGTAAACGAATGGGGGAATATTTAGCTCAAGAATATGTCAAGGAATATGGTATGAAAATAGCCATTGCCCGTCCTTTTAATGCCTATGGTCCTCGAAATGATTTTTTCCGAGAAAATCAACATGTGATTCCTAGCTTACTGAAAAAAATCCTAGAAGGACAAAATCCCTTGGAAGTATGGGGTAATGGACAGCAAACACGTTCTTTTCTGTATGTAACCGATTTTGCACGAGGGCTTTTAGAAGTGTGTGAATCTTATGCGGTGGGCGATCCTTTAAATATTGGCAGTGACGAAGAAGTGACTGTTGCTCAGTTGGCACAATTACTGATTGAGCTGACAGGCGCCCATACTTCTATTCAATTTGATGTGAGCCGTCCTGAAGGGCAGCCTCGGCGGACATGTGATACGCAAAAGGCCTATGAAAAAATTGGTTTTAAAGCTCAAGTGCCGTTGCGAGAAGGCTTAAAAAGAACTATCACTTGGTATCAGCAAACTACAGCACTTCTTCCAAAGGCGTAAACTCGACATTAAATTTATTGTGCGATGTAAAATTGATTTTTTCATTTACGTACAGCAAACTTTTTATGCTGTCACTCCGAAAAGGCAAGGAAATCCCCATTTTTTCAGCTAGAAACAGACTTGTTTGAATAATTATCGTGGGAATAGGTAGTGTTAAGGGTTTGGTATGATAAGTGGCAGCAAAATAGCGAATGAGTGTTTTGAGGGTATATTCTGTATCGCAGGCGGCTACCAGTGGTTCAGAAGGAGTTATAGCACTCGTTGAAGCACTTAAAATAAGTTTGCATAGTTCGCCCATTTTGCAAATGTAAAGAGGATGATGGCCATTTCCAATTAAAGGAACAATCGGCAATTTTCTCGATAATGTTTGCAGGGATCCTACTAAACCTTTAGCATTGATATCGTAGAGCAAACCCGGCCGAATCGAGATTACGCCTAATGGCTTTGTTAATTCTTCCGTTGCATATTTAGCTTGGCCATAATAAGAACGAGCCTTTTCGAAGGCTGAAAGAGAAGAAATAAAAATTAAGCGCCTAATACCCATTTTTTTCGCAGTTTGAAATAATGCCACACTTTTTTCTACATTTTTCTTAAAAATTTCTTGTCGAGTTGTGGGCTTAAAATCATAGGCACAATGCACTAACACATCGGCATGCTTAATGTGTTCTTCATTAATGGGCTGATCAAGATTATATCGATAATGGTTGGAAGAAAAATTCGTTGAAGCCAGGTTTCTCGATAGTCGGATCACACGATAGCCTTCCTGTTCTAAAAAAGAAGACAAATGAGATCCTAAAAATCCGGAAGCCCCTGTAATAGCAAATGTTAATGAATCAGTCATATTGAGCATTCTGTTCCAATTCGGTAAGCATTAGCCATGATACTGAGAGTGGGTGATTGTGCTGGTAAAGAAGGAAAAACACTGGAATCTACTACGTGCACTCTCTCTGTTCCCGATAATAAGCCATTTAAATCCGTAGTGCCAGGTTTTGCAGAATTAGACATAGGAAAGCTGCCTCCTAAATGATTCCCAACGCCGGGCTTCGAAATTTTAGTCAAATAGGGCAGCACATTGAAACCTAGTTTTTCACTTTCCATACGCAATAGATGAAGGATTTTTTTTATTATGGGTAAAGTTCTTTCTTGAGCAATAGACGATAAATTCAAATGATTTTTTTCCGAATGATATTTTACATGTATAGAGGAAGAATCTTTCGAATGCAAATAGCCTTGAATTACAATCAATCGATCTAACAGAATATTCTTTAAAATAGGAGGAAAGGCTTTTAAGAACTTAAGTTTCTTTTCATAAAGATCTGAATACGTATAAATTTGCAAATGGCTAGAATAGTTTGAAATCATTGGATTCATTATTTCTAAAAATAATTGGGACAGTGTAAAAACTCGTTCATTTGTTGTATTTTTAACCCTTGTTTTTAATAAAGCTGGTATTATAAAGTGCTGTGAATCTTTAAGTATTAATGAATTATTGAAAGAGGGAAAGGAATTTAAAATAAGTTTAGCTGTCATTAATGGGCCTGTTGCCAAAAATACTTTTGATCCGTGAAATGAGCGTTTTTCATGAAGGTAAGTATTATAACAGTCCAAATGAACAGCCTGTTTATTCTCTTTAATTTTATTGACAAACCAACCTGATTCATACCGAAAATTTTTGTGCGTGTGAAGTAATTGAAGGGTTTGTTTAGAAGAATAAATTAAATCTAAGGGGCATCCTTTTAAGCACTGTCCACAGTGAATACAAGAAGAAGCTTTCATGGCCAACCTTGATTTTCCCACCCATATGTGGTGATTTTCTAACTCTATGCTCCGTTGAGTAGTGGTGGCTAAAATATACTGGGCCTGCTGGCTAACAGTAGGTCGAAAAAATTGAGAGGAAAATAAAGGGAAAATTTTTGCTAGCGCATCTTCTTCCGCCAATAAAGAAACATTTTCAATGATTCTAGGATAATAATTGGCTAAAAAATTCTCAGAAAATGGCCAGTCATTTATATCGTTAGCATGATAGGGGAGTAATGTCGCTCCCCATACATTGCTTAGCCCCGCTTGCGCATTGGAAAAAAGACAGGAAACTTTTTTTTCATGAATGGTTAAGGAAGTATCTGCAGAGCGGTAAGCAAAATCTGACCCAAAACTTAGTTTGGGAATTTTTTTATTGGTTTTTAGAGAACGGTACAGTTTTTTCAGTAAAATTTGGTTGTTAACATCAGTGGGCAATAAACCTGCTAGATAATTTTGTTTCTCAGGTTCTAGCATTAAACCAGGATCAATCATTAATACCGATATCCCTCGTCTAAGAAGCGCTAAGGCACAATGTGTACCCGACGGGCCTGAGCCTACCACAATGACTTCGTCTTTCATGATGGAACAATTTTATTTGAATTTTTCATTGCTAAGAATATTAAAATGATTAAAAACACAGTTTGCATAGTTTCGGTATAAGAAGTGTATCGTCGAATAAAAGGCTCTACCATGGCAATTAGACCATTATTTGAAAAAGCTAAAGCAAGGGTTAGGCATACAGCTAAAGTTAGGGGATCTCTGTTTTTTAAGTGATAAATAAACGAAACACCCCAGGCAAAAAAAAGTAGCCCTGCCATGTAGTAACCCCCTAGTTTATATTGAAGCCCGTACAAAAATAATTTTGCATAAGCTATAGGGTGTATCGCAAGCAGGTTTAAAGCTAGCTTTAAGGCGATAGGGTTAATATCGTACCAATTTGTAACCCCCTTTTTTTCTAAAACTGACAGGAGATTATGCCACATAATTTCATTATAAATGCTCATATAATGAAAGTAATAATGGGCCACTCGAATTTGTTTGGAGTCTTGAAGTGTATCTTGGTGATGATGATTAAGCGCCATAATTTCGCTAAAAATAACACGTAGGTTGGGATCCTTAATTTTCTCGGCATCCTCTGGCGTGGAAAGATAAAGAAGTGGAATAACAAGATCAAAGCCAGAGGTAGGTTGGCTTGAGAAATGATTGAATTGAACATACGCATAGGTTTTTTCAAGAAGCCCTGTTAACAAAAAAACCCCTATAAAAGCCGCAGTGAATTTATATTTAATGGGAGAAGTATAAAAATATGCCCAAACGTAAATAACAGCAGCAATAAAAACCGGATAAATAAAAATAAATTGTTTGCGAATGAGAATAAGCAGAAACGTTAATACTGAAAAATTTAACAACGGCCGCCATGTATGTTGTGATAACCCTTTAATTAGTTGCACGATAGCTATTAAATACATAGGATAGCAAATGGCCTCACTTAAAATTCGATTGCCAAATTTATAATCACCATACACATACGGCGACAACATAATAAGCAATATCAAAAACCATAGCCCATCATTAAGATGATAAAGGCGTTGTACTTGAGACGAAAAATACCACACTGATCCCATGCCTAACAGAATTTGAAATCCAATCAAAGGATAGAAATTATTATGAAAAAAATACTGATATCCTTTTAACAGGAGGCTATAAATAGGCGAACGAATGGGAGAGCCTTGAAGAAATTGCGTAGAATCGGGGTTAACCATAATAGGGCCGATCCATAGTAGGCTAATAACCCCAACAGCCAATAACAAAAATGTCGTGACTTTAATGAATTCTGCGTGACTCTTATGGCGGGCTAACAGAAACATAACTCTATAATCCTTTAATAAAAGAAGAATATTAATGTAATTTCTTCTGGATTACTAGATGGACAAAGCGGATTTTAGGCAGTTTGGTGACCGCTTAGCTCTCGGCCATCTTTTTCATTGAGGCCCCAAAATACAACGCTCCCAAAGATGGCTATTAGCGACATGATGATAAAAGTACGGTGAAAAATAAGAGGCGTTAATAATTGATGAACGTAAAAAATGGATTTAGCAAATATCATTAATAAAATAGCACTTAACCCAATGCCAATACTGGTAAAAAGTTGCTGAGTGATGTTGGTAATCGCAGAGGCATCACCGAATCGCTTCTCGCTTAAATTAGCAAAATACAATGAATTAATTGCGGGATATTGTATAGAAAGCGCCATTCCATAGACGAATAAACTGATTCCGAGTTGCCAAGGATTAAGAGGGGCAGATATTTGTGTAAACGTAAAAATAATAATTCCAATCAGAACCATATTTATGCGCAATGTATTGCGATAACCCCATCGTTTTAGAATTCGATCTACCGCAGGTTTTATGGCAATCATCCCTGTCGCAATGCAAACCAGATAAAGGCCTGACACTAGGGGTGTTTGATTAAAGCATAATTGCAGAAACAAGGGCATCATGAATACCATTCCGCCCGTGGCTACGCGCGATACAATATTGCCTAAAAAAGCGACTAAAAACGTTCGTAATTTAAATAGATGTAAATCTAAAAGAGGATAACGAATTTGTTGTGCATGGATAAAATAAATGCCGAGCAATAGAACTCCGACAAAAAATAATGAAATTTGCTCGTTAAGTGAAAGAAAACGCTCACCTACTGTATCAAAAGTATACATAATGATGGTTAATCCAAAGCCAAACAGTAAAAATCCCACTGTATCAAACGGACGTAAACGACTGGCGCGGTAATTGTAAAAATAATGTTGGGTGAGATAAGCTCCTAATAAACCAAAAGGGATATTAATAAAAAAAATCCAACGCCAATTGATGAAGGTGGTGAGAACACCACCTATCATCGGTCCTAAGGCGAAACCTATCGACGAAATGACGCTGATGGTCATCATGGCTTGGATCAGCTCTCTTTTTTCAAACACACGTACTAAAATCAGTCGACCCACCGGCATCATAAAAGCCCCCCCTAAACCCTGTAAAATACGGGCGGGTACAAGGGTATGGAGGCTGTTGGAAATTCCACACAGAAAAGAACCTAGCGTAAAAATAAGCATAGCCATCTTAAAGACTTGCTGAGTCCCCATTTTTTCGGCAAACCACGAGCTTATAGGGATAAAAATCGCCAGGCTTAATAAATAACTGGTTAAAGCCACTTTCATATTCAAGGGCGTATCGCCTAACGAAAGGGCCATTTTAGGGATTGCAACGGTAATCACAGTAGAGTCCACGGATTCCATAAAAACACCGCAGGACAGGATCATGATAATAATGCGTTTAATTGGGGCGGGAATACCATCCATATGATTTAAGCATAGTCCATTTTTCGCTATAATCCACCTACAAAAGAAATTTACATACTGGCTCCTTACGTGTAGGGTTTTTAATGCCCTGTCGTTAAGGATGTAAGAGGAGAACAAGCCATGCCCACTGATGTTGAATTAGAGATACTTAAAAGGCATCTCGCATTATGTCTGATTCGGGAACATCGGGAAGTACTCTTAGCAAAAACATCCTTTGCTTTAGTGCATAAATCTATTGAGTTTCAATTGTTACAATGGACAGCTGAACGTCTTTCTATGCGAAGAGTGAGTCGAAGTAGTCGTAGGCGAGAGACTTTCATGGATCCTTCTCCTCCTACCTTTAAAGCAGCTGCCAACGCCGTGACAGCAGTCATGGATTTGCAGCGACGGGCTAGTTTCAAGCCTTTTGCGCCGGCAAGAGGAGTTATTCCAAGTGTTATGTTTTCTTATAGAGGACAAGACTTTAATGCCGGTGAAGTGATGCTATTTTTTGTAAATGTCAATTTGTCTGAAATGGATACACCTGAAGCTGTTAGAAGTGCACAAAATATTTTGCTTTTTTTAGAAGAGGCGGATGGGTTTTTAGCAGCAATAGCCGATTCTGAAGCTGCCATACAAGTGTATCTCGCCGGAAAAGAGATTGTTCCCCCTCACTTTGAGGCTTTAATGACACGGACTCTTGAAACATTTAAAAGTGGAATGTTGAATCCCCTTCGTTTGCAAACCTGTGCCGCTCAATTAGCTTCGGAATTAGAAAAAGCAGCGTCAAGAGTCGAACCCCCTGCAGACGATGCAGGAACAGGCAGCACAGGGGCGCAAACAGAAGCGGATATCAGTTTTGCTCCATCCGCTGCTGCGGCTGAAAGTGGAGGAGTGGCTTTACCTGCCCCCGCGCCCATAAGAGCGCCTACTCCGGTGGATGCACTATTAAGCGAAAGAAGAGAAGAAGAAAAACACGAAGAAGAGGAAGAAGATCAAGATCGAGAAGAGGCAGACGTTTCTCAAGCAGCTGCGGCCGGTGGGCGGGGAACAGGGGTACCTAGCTTTTTGAGACCCCTATCGAGAAGAAAAGAACGCTCGATCGCTGAGGCAGCTCCTCCCAAACCCCCCACACTTCCTGCGCCCAAGCCCGAACCGCCACTGCTAAAAATCAGCCTGCCTGCCTGGGTTGAAGCACTTTCCGATACCCAATTGATGGATGCCTTACATTCTGCCCAAATCGGCGAATGGAGTCAGGTGGCCCTCTGGAAACCCCCAGAGGTATTTGAGTTAGAGAGAGCACGAGTACCGCAAGATGAGTATGTAGACCATTATTTATTCTTACCATTAGGTACAGTAGAAATCATGCTCAAGCGCCGCGCTGATCTACCTCCTTCGATTAGGCCTTGACGTAACGCAATCGCTGCAATAGTCTCTCTGCTCTATGTGCGCCGGTAGCTCAGCTGGATAGAGTATCTGGCTTCGAACCAGATGGTCGGGGGTTCGAGTCCCTCCCGGCGCGCAATCTGTCTTCTAGCTGACACGGCAAATATCCGTTAAAATACCATTTTTTCCAGAAGGAACGTATGTTTATCTCCACTGAGGAACTTTACACGGTTGAAGCCATCAAACGTATTGAAAAAGCGGTGGTTGATCGTCGACTACAATCCGAACGGATGTTGATGGAAAAAGCCGGTGCTGCCGCGTTTAACGCCTTGCTGGTGGAGTGGCCAGAAGCACGGCGTTTAGCCGTATTTTGTGGGCGAGGCAATAATGGAGGAGATGGTTTTGTGCTAGCACGCATTGCCTATGAGCAGGGCATGCAAGTCACCGTTTATTTGGCTGATGATATGACCGCCACCAAAGGCGTTGCCCGAGAAACGTTATGCGCCTGCCAAGATGCGGGCGTTCGAATGACGCCTTTAACGGCTGCCAATCAGATTGAGGCCGATGTCGTCGTCGATGCATTGATTGGCACAGGTCTTAAGCGCCATCCCGAGGGTATTTTTCAATCGGCCATTAGCACGCTTAATAACTTAAATATTCCCATTTTGTCCTTAGATATACCTTCCGGTTTAAATGCTGACAGTGGGGATATTTATGGTGTAGCCGTTAATGCGGATCTCACCGTTACTTTTATTGCCTTAAAACAAGGCCTTTTCACCCATCATGGGCCCGCTTGTACGGGCAAAGTGTTGTGTGATGATTTAGGGGTGCCCAAGGCTTTGTTAAATGATATCCAACCCAATGCGGAGCTACTGAGCTGGAAAAAAGTTAAACATTGGTTACCCAGGCGGCATCGGGATGCGCATAAAGGCGATTTTGGTCATGTGTTAGTGATTGGAGGAGATTATGGAATGGGGGGCTCTATTCGCATGGCTTCAGAAGCAGCTTTGCGGGTGGGTGCGGGATTAGTCACTGTAGCTACTCGTCCCGAACACGTGAGTATTGTGATCAGCAGTCGACCCGAAATTATGTGTCGAGAAGTGAATCAAGGAGAAGACTTAAAACCTTTATTAGAAATCGTCACCGTGGTGGTGATAGGCCCTGGTTTAGGAAAAGGTGAGTGGGGCCAAAGTTTGTTAAGTGCGGTGCTGGCCACTGACTTACCGATGGTATTGGACGCCGATAGCTTAAATTTATTGGCGCAACAAGAAAATCGCCCGCATTTTAGCTCAGCCATTTTAACGCCTCATCCCGGAGAAGCGGCACGATTACTCAAAACCACCAATGTAAAAATTCAAGAGAATCGGTTTGAGGCGGTGAGTCAAATTCAAGCACAATTTGGCGGTGTAATTGTATTGAAAGGGGCGGGTACTTTAATTAAAAGCGATAGTCCCGTTCCAGCGGTTTGTCGGGCAGGCAATCCGGGAATGGCCTCCGGTGGCAT
>Ga0209542_10008676_pt1 | contig 18895 bp, 18 predicted proteins | sample RifCSPhighO2_01_FD_184028 | JGI IMG/M metagenome (GOLD analysis project Ga0209542, IMG submission 184028) | Soil microbial communities from Rifle, Colorado - Rifle CSP2_plank highO2_0.1 (SPAdes) (version 2) | ecosystem: Environmental > Terrestrial > Deep subsurface > Rock core/Sediment ...
ACGTGACCGGCAGTTGGTTAACAAATCCCGCTAACGCCGATAAAAGTATTTGCCTTGCTGCGGCATATATTAATTCGTTAGCTGCCGGCGCTTGCGGTTCTTCTCCTGGAGGTATTTATGCCGGCTACAATGCGGGGGCTGGATGGTGCCGCACTAGTAATGACTGCAATGGCCAGCAAAGTTGCGCGGGCGGACCGATGAAAATGTGGGAGTGTCCCTACGACAATCCCCAACACACGGTTTGTAACGAAGGTTTGTATCAAACCAAGCAGGGAGCCAGCTATATTAATTATTGTATGAATAACTTAGGATTCTGATATATGAAATTAGCAAATTTAAAAAGTATAACTTTACCGATTCTAATAGTTTTGGCGTTGACAAGTCCAAGTTCTTTTTCAAGGGCCGACTCCTTGTCGCCGGCGGAAGCGTTTCCTTTTGTCTATCTCTTTCATCTCTACTATGACAATGGCCGGTTACTTGCCGACAAAGATTTTGAATTTGAGTATGACCTTGTTGCCGACCAGTTTGTTCAGCCGCAACTAAACACCGCTACGCCTTATAAGGGTGAGATTGTCAGTATATTAGGCAATGTTGTCGGGAACTTCAAATTTGACCCGCCGGTTGCTAGAGGTAAAATATCAGTCAAGGGGCCACGTTTTGGCAATGCTAGTAAGATTAACTTTTATAACGATAAAGACGAGCTACTATTAACCGTCCAAGTGTCCGAAAGTTCTGTCTGCAATGAAGATAGCATTTGTAATTTAGATTTTGGAGAAGATAACCAAAATTGTCCTAGCGACTGCAAGGCCATACCAACCGAAACTCCTAAAGCCCAACCGTCGCTTTTGGGCAGAATATTTTCGCTTACTAACTTGCTGGGTTTGATGGTTGTTGTTATCTTGGCTTTCTTATTTCGCTGGTTAAGGAATAAAAAAAATGAAATTTCTTCTCAAGTTTAAAGAAATCGTTTATATAATTTTTATTGCCAGCCTGTTTTTGCTTGGCAGTTCTTCTTATGCGGAGGAAGAAGTAACTTTGGACGTAATTTATGTTGATGGACCGCTTGCTGGACAAACTCCTGAAGGAGGATTAGAGCCACAAGTCAAAGTAGCCTTAGTCGCCGCCTTTTCTGGTTCTGCTGAGCTTTGCCAAAGCGGTTACAAACTTTTTCACACAATGGTTCATGCCAAAAATGGCGATTTAAGCCAGAGAGAATATTTAGCCAAGGGAGAGGGAGATGACGTGGGGTTTGAGTTTAACTCCGGCCCGTCTGGACAAAAGAATGTTTATTGGCCAGTTTTTTTCTGCTGGAGCAGTAATCTGCCGGAAGTGGCTTTGGGTACAGCAAAACAGTGGACTAGTTCTCAAAGATTTGATCAGGATACGGTTGGCGGCCGGTGCAACTTATCTAATCCGAGCTGGAGCTCAACTTCGGTCAACGTAGGAGAAGATGTGGACGTATCAGTTGACGGCACCCTTGGATGTAAGGGCCGAGATTTTACATTTGAGCTTTGGCGGGGAGGCAGGGCGCTCTTCAGCAGAATAGAGACGACAATAAATGCCACTTTTCCAAACCAGGGCAGTGGACCTTTTACGGTGATTAAAAGGTGGAAGGTGACCAGTGATAATAACTATCTTTTCAAAGCTAGGGTGCCTGATCCCAACGGCGACCTTGCGGTTTCCGGCGAGATATCTCCAGGTAGAGGTGGTGGCGGCGGAGGCTCAACCGAAAAGTCGGTCCTACTGGAGTTCAAAAACCCCTTAGCGGCCGAAGATTTTCAGGAGCTTATTGATGCTCTTTTGTCTTGGATTTTTTGGCTTTCTATACCGATTGCTGTTATTATGATTATCTATTCAGGCATTCAAATACTTCTTTCGGGAGGTGATCCAACCAAGGTTACCAAAGGAAAAAAGATTTTGCTTTGGGTGGTGGTCGGCTTGGCAGCGATTTTTATAGGCAGAGGTTTTATTGCTTTGATTGAGAGTATTTTAAATTTAAAAAATTAATTTAACAGCTTCGCAGACAGTTGATATGAAGAGGTTTTTATTTGCATTTTCAATCATTTTCCTTGGTGTCTGGTTTTTGTTTGGAAGCGGCGATGTTTTGGCTGTGGCAAAATTTGGCGAGTCCTGTTCCGGGAGAGGAGACTGCCAAACTGGATTGCAGTGTTTCGGCAATACCTGTGTGGAGTGTTACAACTCTACGATTTGCAACGATCGGGATGGTGGAAGATGCAGTGATGGTGTTTGCGTGTCTCCCGGCGGCAATGGTGCCGGCAAGCTTTGCGCTTCAAATGATCAGTGTGTTTCTAATGTTTGTGATGGCAACACTGACACTTGCCGAGGCGGTGGCTCAAGTTCTACAACCACGACTAACAGGGATGGCGGAGGTAATCCTTTAGGTGATTTTCCGGGTGAAGATTTAAGTTTCCAAGACATAAACCAAATTGTAATCGGTTTGGCTTGTTGGCTGGCTAGGACGGCTTCTTTATTGGCCGTGATTTTTGTCATTTGGGCGGGACTCAAGTTTGTAACTGCTGGCGGGGATCCCAAGAAATACCAGAGCGCAAAGGACAACCTTAAGGCCGTCCTGCTTGGTATTTTGGTTATTTATGGAGTCTATGTTATAATTGCTACTGTAGCTAACGCTGTGGGGATTACAGATTTTTCTTTCATCCCGCTTGTTTGCTAAAAAGTGATTATTATTTAAATTTAAAGTTTTATGAAAGGGGGTGTCTATGAATAGAGTGAAATCTTCTATGAGATATATTGTGCCGGCTTTGGGTTTTTTGTTGCCGGTAATTACTTTGGCTGCTCTGACCAATCCTTCACCAGTATTGGGTGGTACACCAATCACGTTGACTGAAATCCAAAATTTGATTGAAGGTATTGCCAGATTTTTGATCATAATTTCAATCGTCATCGCTGTTATCTTTATAGTTTATGGAGGTATCAGATGGATTGCTGCTGGCAGTAATGAAGACGCGGTTAAAAGTGCAAAGACAATCGTCTGGAATGGTATCATTGGAGCATTGGTTGTTTTGGCTGTTGGAGTTATCCTTCAGACATTGGCGGGCGTGGTTACTAGAACCTTCTTTGGTACATTCAGATCGTAACTTTAAGTCTTGAAAAAGATAACTAAACCCCTCTTTAAAAGAGGGGTTTAGTGTTGTATTATGGGTTTAAATTGTCTCAACTTTTTGTGAGGCGAAGCCGATAATATAAATTGTCTCCGTGGCGGAACTTGGTATACGCGCAGCGCTTAGGACGCTGTTCCCGCAAGGGATTAGAGGTTCAAATCCTCTCGGAGACACCAAGCTAACTACTCCAATGGATTCTTTTCAAGAGGGAAAAGGGCGGGGGATTTATAACTTGACCTAAAGACTTCTTCTTTCACGGAGCCATCCGGTAAGGTTATTTTTCTGGTTAGGATCGTCTTCATTGAACCGCTGGGTGTCTGTTCAAGAATATTTGGGCCATCAACCTCAATTTTTCTGCCGTTTTCTGAACCATAAATTTCAAAAGAAATTTTTGTTTCCGTGATTTTGTTTTGAATTAATATGTTGTTTGGAGTGTCATTTTTAAATTTCAAGTCTATCACCCCCGGATAAATAGTGGCATCAAATCCTTGCGGATTGTAATATTTCACAGGCAGGGAGTGGCCTTTTCTTTCTAAAATTGGCAGACCGGCGACTATGGCTGCGCGAAATAAAGTGGTTGACACTTGGCAGATACCCCCGCCAAACTCCGGTCTTAACTTTCCATTTTTTACAACCAGTTCCGGGAGATAGCCGTTTTTGCCGTCCACTTCTCCCAAGGCGGAGTTAAAAGAAAATTCTTCTCCCGGTTTTAAGAGGAGGCCGTAGAATTTAGCCGCTCCGGTTTTAATGTTGTGTATTCGGCTGGACGAAGAACCTTTGAAGTCGGATTCCCCGTGGCCCAATAGGGTTGTTATGCCCAGTTTTTCCAGTGAGGCGGATGTGATTTGCGGTTGAACCTCATCAACCACCAAAGATACGGACAGTTTGCCTTCGGCCAAGCTCTTGGCTGTTTGAGCCATAGATTTTTCTACGTTTAACTGTTTGCCGTTTTGAGGCAAAGAGAACTCTTTGATCCTGACCTCTTCCTCCGAAAATTCCAGTTTGGCGTCTATGGGGGCTTGGTTGATAGCCGGAGCAAGAGCTTTTATGGAATCATTTAATTTTTCAAAGTTGAGACGCAAACTTTCTTTTGCGTGGTAGCTGCGATAATATCCGGTTATTAAATCGGATAAGTTAATGCGTGTGCTTTGCTGGTCTCCCCAGGACAAAACCAGCTCTTCTGACTTGAGGGAGTTGATAATAGAGGCAAACTTGTCATCTGCATTGGTCTTGGTGTTGTAATTTTTCTTCAGTTCCTCCTCGGTTACTTTTTTGAAAGTAACCAAAGAAACCTGTCCAATCAAAAAGGAAACAGCAATTATGGGGATTAAGAATTTATACCGCACAAAGGTTCTGGTTCTGCTGCCTACTTTTTAAGAGTTGGCAGACGGATAGTTAAGAGACCGTTTTTTATAGAAGCTTTTGCTTTGTCTACATCTATGTCAACCGGCAATATGATGGACCTGGAAAAAGAACCCCAATAAAGTTCTTGATGAAAATAGTCTGATTGTTTTACTTTTTCTGTTTTCGTTCTTGAGCCTTTGATGGTAACCATGTCCTTGGCTATGGAAATATCCATATCTTTGCCGTCAATACCGCCAATCGTTGATTGGATAATTATTTCATCCTCACTCTGATAAACATCAACAGTCAGCTGACCTTCATCAGCAGGCTTGGTTTTGTCGGATTTGTTTTTTGAAGCTGTTAGCTCGGCCAAGGTCTCGTCAAGTTCTGTAAACATATAGTTAATTATAACAAAGAGATTTTAATACTCAACGTCCCGCTTCCGAAGTTGCCTTGAAGTTGCTAGCAAGTCCCTCTTTGTCACAGTCTTCTGGTTATCGGACTGCAACGGTTAAGTCAATCTCGGTTTTAAATATCGGGAGATAAGAGATTGTCTTATTCCCAGCTTCAGCTTTCCCGCTTCCGAAGTTGTGCTGGTCTTTGACGGCAAGTCCCTAAAGACATTTTGGGACTTGGTCTTAAGAAAGCGGCAATGCCGGCATTGGGACGGCAATCATTCTGTTTCTTATTTTATTAAATAAAGTTTGAATCAGACCGGCAAATACAGTAAGTAATAAAAGGGATAAAATAATTCCCCAAAAATCGTTTTGGTATGAAAAGAGAAAAATGTTGAAGACAAAGTGGAAAATGCTTGCTAAAACAATGCCTACGGCTACCAATTTTTTTTGATGTTCGTGGTAAAACCATGAGATTGCTAAAAAATAGCCTATCAAAGCTCCGGCCAGAGCGTGTAAAAGTGTCGCGCCCACCGATCTCAACATCCAAAGCTGTAAAGTGCCTTCAAGACCTTCCGGAATTGATCTGAAAAGTATCAGGATATTTTCTATGGCGGCAAAACCCAAAGATGCGGTAATCATATAGATCATTGCGTCCACGGGTTCGTCAAAGGCCGGGTTGTTTAGAACTACAAATTTTACGGCCAAAAACTTAACAATCTCTTCAACAAAAGCTGCCCACAGAAAGAAGTGGGTTGATTGAAAAGAGAAAGTTTCGGAGATTGAAGGAAAGCTTTGGCCTAATCCTACGAAAATCCATTGTAAGCCGACCGCCAGAGGAGCCACAATGATTCCCATCAGAAATGTTCTTGTTACCAGATACTTTGGTTCAGGGTGAATATCTTTTTTAATGAAAATGCTCAACCAAACAAGGCTGGGTAGAATGCCGAGCGCTGTCAAGGAAAACGCCTCTATAATAGACATATATATCTATTATAACTTATCTACGGGCCACTTCTCAACTAGGAGAAGCTGTTTTTCCTTCAACCAAGGCAATTGGCCATATATTTCCTCGGTAACAAAGGGCATAAAAGGGTGGAGAAGTTTGAGCGAAGTTAAAAGCAGGTGGGCTAAAGTATCTTTGGTTTCCTGGTCGTCTTTGTTTTTAGTTTCTTCAATAAATTTGTCGGCAACTTCATGCCAGACAAAATGGTAAAGCCGATTGGTGGCTTCAGCAAAGTCGTATTTCTCAATGCTTTCGGTTGTAAGTTTGGCAATCTCTCGCATTCTTGTCGACATCACATTGTCGGGAATTTTTCCTTGCCATTCATAGTCCTCTCCTAATTTAAGAAGAGTGTAGCGGGCTATGTTCCAAAGTTTGTTGGCAAATTTTTTACCCATCACAAGCAAATCTTCACCAAAGCGCAAGTCCTGCAGACCTGTTGCCTGGGAAGCCATTCCGAAGCGCAGAGCGTCGGTGCCGTATTTTTCCATTAACTCAAGAGGATTGATACCTGTGCCGAGCGACTTTGACATTCTTTTGCCGTCTTTGGTCAGCACAGTTGCGTGAATGTAAATATCTTTAAACGGCGCTTTGCCAGTAAACTCCAAACCAGAAAAAATCATCCTGGTTTGCCATAAAAACAAAATGCCCCTGTCAGAAGTTATAAAATCGGTGGGATAATATTCTTGAAAGTCAGAAGCTTTGGAATCGGGCCAACCTAATGTGGCGAAGGGCCACAAAGCCGAAGAAAACCAAGTGTCCAAAACGTCTGTTTCGCCATCAATCGGTATCTTGTGTCCCCACCAAAGTTGGCGAGAGATATTCCAGTCGCGGATATTTTTAAGCCAATTTTCGTAAGGGCTAACCCAGCGCTCGGGATGTATTTTAACTTTTCCATCTTTGACTGCTTTCAAAGCCATTTCTGCCAAATCTTTCATCTTCAAAAACCATTGTTTGGATGGCAGAGGTTCAATAACCGAATTACAGCGGTCACATCGGCCAACATTGTGTTCATAGTCCTCAACCTTTTCAATTAAACCGAGTATTTGCAGGTCTTCGGCAATTTTTTCTCTAGCTTGCGAAGTTTTCAGACCCTGATAACGGATGCCGGCATTTTCATTCATTTTTCCTTGTTCGCTTATAATTTTTATTGATTTCAGATTGTGACGCTGACCGATTTCGTAATCAGTAGCGTCATGGGCTGGGGTAACTTTGATAATGCCGGTGCCGAATTCTTTATCTACGGCTTCGTCTGCCACTACCAGAATTTTAATTTTCTTTGTTTGAGGTGGCTGGTCATTAGGAATTAGATTGTCTACAGATTCAATCTCCAGTTCTTTGCCGATGTAATTTTTGTAACGCCCGTCTTCCGGGTGGACAGCCAGGGCCGTATCTCCGAGTTTTGTTTCCGGTCTGGTTGTGGCCAAAGTGAAGGGGCCGTATTTTATATAATAAAGTTTGCCATTTTCTGGGACATAATTTACTTCCAAGTCAGAGATTGCCGTGGCGCATCTTATGCACCAGTTGATAACTCTTTCCCCCTGATAAATCCAACCCTTTTTGTAATAGTGCAAAAAAGCCGTGCTTACGGCTTCCTGATATTCAGGATCCATAGTAAATTTGGTGCGCGACCAATCAAGCGAAAGACCAAGTTTTTTAAATTGGTCCAAAATAGCATTGCCGTATTTTTCTTTCCACTGCCACATTTTTTCAAGGAATTTCTCTCTGCCTAAGTCGTGGCGGGTAAGCCCCTCTTTGGCTAGCTGTTTTTCAACGACATTTTGAGCGCCAATGCCAGCATGGTCAGTGCCTGGTAGCCAAAGAGTTTTGTATCCCTGCATTCTCTTCATGCGAACAACTATGTCTTGCAGGGTGAGCTCTAGAGCGTGGCCCATATGCAGTTCGCCGGTGATGTTTGGCGGGGCGATGCAAGTTACAAATGTGTTGCCATGTCGACATTGAACTTGCTTTTGGCTTGCCATGCCTTTGGTAAAGTCTCTTTTGAGGCCTGTCCCTGCTTGTCCAAGACCAGTGCAACTTCGGCAGCGGGACGGCAAGTTTTCTGGTGTGAAAAAACCCGACTTTAACCAAGTTTTATAAATCTTATCTTCAACTTCTTTTGGGTTGTAAGCTTTAGGAAACTCCATTTATTTATTTTAGCCCAAATTTAGATTAGCATCCACCTCAACAGGTTTCCAAGAAGGGTAACCGGTTTTTATTTTTTGTCGGTTAAAATATCCGGCTAGTGCAATCATGACTGCATTATCAGCAGTGTAAGACGCCTCTGGTTTGAAAAACTTAACATTATTGAGTTCTGTGCTTATTTTTTTTTCTAGTTTTTCTCTTAGTAATTTATTTGCCGAAACTCCGCCGGAAAGCATTACTGATTTTACTTTGTATTTTTCCGCGGCTTTAAGTGTTTTTGAAATTAAAACATCTGTTGCGGCTTCTTGAAACTCAAAGCAAATCTGGTCTACAATTTTGGCATTTAATTTTGTAAATTCTCTTGTTTTGTACAAAACAGCCGTCTTCAATCCGGAAAAGCTAAAATTAAAATCTTTTGAGTGTATCATTGGTCTGGGAAATTTAATCGGCAACAAATCAGAAATACGACCCACTCTCGACCCTCGACTCTTCGCTCGGGAATTTTCGAGTGGGTGTATTTCTGATTTGTTGAATTTGTCAGCTCTCTGTGCAACTGCAGGTCCGCCAGGGTAGCCCAGGCCTAACATGCGGGCGACTTTATCAAAGGCTTCACCCACAGCATCGTCTAAAGTCTCACCAACTATCTTATATTTGCCATAATTTTTCATCAAAACAAGTTCTGTGTGTCCACCAGAGACTATGAGACACAATGCTGGAAAAAATTTATAATCTAATTTGGTCAGCGACAGCCAGTTTGAGTAGATGTGACCTTCCAGGTGATTTATTCCGATAATTGTTTTATTAAATTTTTTTGCCAAGTCGTTGGCGAAATTTATTCCACGCCACAAAGACGGCTCCAGACCAGGCCCCTTGGTAACAGCGACTAAGTCAACCTCATCCACTTTTACCCCGGCTTCTTTGAGGGCTAGTTTTAGAACCTTGGGTAGATTTTTTTCATGTTCTCGTGCCGCCAAAGATGGAAAAACCCCCCCATATTTTGCGTGGAGTTTAACTTGGGAAGAGATAATATTGCTCTTAATTTCTAGTTTTTTTCCATTAACTTGCAGTACTGATACGGCCGTATCATCACAAGATGTTTCAATGCCGAGAATAAGCATTGTAGGAAAATATCATTTTTATTGATTTTCTTCAATTTTTGGTTTAAAATTTTTGAAGTAATGGCGCCATCGTCTATCGGTTAGGACATATGCTTTTCAAGCATAGAAGCGGGGTTCGACTCCCCGTGGCGCTGCATTGTAGGATAGCTTGAGTATTTAGCTATCAAGTTGAATGGATTTCGTAAGGTAAAATCTAGGTTTCTGCCATTTAATTGGCAGTTCTGAAGTAAATAACCAAGAAATTGTCTTTTTTCTTCCGGTTCCGAACGCTTTATAATTTCTCTCGCTCGTTTTGCTAGGTTTAATACAGTAGAAACCGTGATATGAAATTCTTTGTCGGCGTTCGTATGGTCCTCTTTGCGGATTAGAATATCTAGTTTTAATTCTTTTTCCTTTTTAAACGTTGTGTCATATATGTCTTGAGTAATCCCCCTAGATCTGAATTATTTAAGTTTTTCTAAATCCAACTTTTCTTGACCACCAAGGAGAATGGAAAACTTTACCTTGACATTTCCGATTATAGTGATAGAATCAAGCTACTTCTTTGAAAATTGAAAGTGAGGGGTTTAAAGTGACAAAATTTAGGATTATTCTTTCGATTTTAATTTCTGTTTCTCTGTCTGTTTTGTTCTATTTGATTTTTGTTCGCGGTGTGGTTATAAACTACTCATATTTGGGACCAGGTACGGAATATCCCAATAAGTGGGCCAATATTCTTTTATTTGGAAGCATGATATTTGTTTTGGCTGGTTTGACGACTCTTTATTTTACCTTTTTCGAATTTCACAAAGATGATGACGGACGATTAAGATTCAGTAACCCAGACAGTTTCCTTTTGAAGGTTGTTCTAAAAGACAAACTTGCCAAACCCATTTCCAGATGTTCATTGTTCTGGCATGTTGCTGGGTCTGCCCTCTATTTATATGCTGCAATCATATTGATGCCAATTTATACGGCTTCTGTTATTGGCTATATCAAGAATGAAGGTTGGTCGCTTCATGGTTCTGTTGCGTTGGTCACATATATTTGGCTAACTACAATATTTTTGAATGAATTTTTTGGCAAACCTAATTCATGGTTGCAAAGAATGGGGTTGGCGTTTTTTGCAGTGTTTCTAGTGGTGGCCATTGACATTATAAGCAACCAAATGGTTTACCCGTTGTTAGCGTTTCTCGTAATGGTTATCACAGTGTTCGTTAGCATTTGGTTGAACGGAAAATCTTCCGATAACTCTTTGTTCAGAAATCATCTATCATCTAAGAAAGATGGACACTGCAATGGTGAATGATGCCAAGCAAGCGGTGCGATAATTTGCTTCAGAGAATCGGGTATTCCAAGCTAAAGATAAAAACCGCTTTTTGGGCGGTTTTTTTATGTTACTTATTGTTGAAATTGTTTACTGAAAATCAAATAGAATCTAAAAGGGTCGGTTTCGCCTGAACGTAGCTGATAGGCAAGAGCAAGGGACATTTTGAAATTTCCCGTGGAGTCCAACGGGATTCTAACTCTCGGTCCAAGGCCAAGCGAATCCCTTTCTTTTTTGTGTACATTCTCTGTTTCAATGCCTAAGCTAAGTTTTCGCCAAACCCTTTTTTCAAAAACAATCATGTCATATACAGAGCCGCTATCCCTTTCATTTAAAAATGGGGCAACTTCCAGATAAAGAGAGGCCTTGCCACCAAAGTCATAGTTGAAACGATTGTTGGCTAAGACCTTGTCACCTTTCTGACCCCATTGCCTTTGAATCATAGTCTCAAACCACCACTTCTGACCCCGAAAACCTACTCCTAAAAGACCGTTGATGTTGTTGTTTCCGTAAAGTTGGGGATTGGCTATAATCCAGCCAGCAACAAAAGAATTTGGAGTTGATTCGTACTGAACATGCAGAAGACTCCTGTTTTGGAAGTCCAAAACGTGCTCTTTTTTTTGAGCTATAACTTTTTCCGGAAATATTGTTATCAAGATTAATGCGACTGCCGTCAGTAACAGATACCGAAGGAATTTCATCCCGTCTTTCCTTTTTGTCAAAATGCAGTTTTTCTATAATAAATTAAATAAAATCCGCTGTCAAGGCGGATTTTATTCTAAGGCTTGCTAAACTTTTGTGGCTATATAGCCTCGGTTTGCAAAATCGGCAGACAAGAGGTTTGTAGATTTTGTCAGCTTACTTTTACAGTCTCAACAACCTTTTTAAAAACCTCCGGTTCATGTTGGGCAAGGTCAGCGAGTATTTTTCGGTCTAGTTCTACTTTGGATTTTGTGAGGCGGTTTATGAATTGGCTGTATGATATGCCGTTTTCTTTGGCTCCGGCGTTAATTTTAATCTGCCAAAGTCTGCGGAAATTTCTTTTCTTTTTCCTGCGGTCGGCAAACTGAAAAGACCAAGCGTGAAGTAAAGCTTCTTTGGCTTGGCGGTACTTGGTGCTTCGGGTCCACATAAAACCTTTTGCATGTTTGAGCAAATTTTTTCTTCTTTTGTTTGCGGTTGTACCTCTTTTAACTCGCGGCATAAGATAAAATGATTAACCTTTAAGAATAAGGAAGAATTGTTCTTATGTCTTTTTCGTCATTTGTGGTCAGTTGTTTGTAGCCCCTTTTACTTCGAGTCTCTTCTCCTTTATCCTTTGCGTTAAAATGGTTTTGGTGCACTGTCCTGTGCATGATTTTTTTCTTACCAATCTTGAATCTCTTCAAGGCTGATTTATTTGTTTTTAATTTGTGGGTCATATTTTGTTTAAGAGGTTGTCTGATTTCTATGCTAGCCGTAACCTCGGTTTACAATGTCGGCAGCCGAGAGTCCTGTAGACTTCAACGGCTTACTTTTCCGGTCTTATCATTACTGAAAATCCGGTTGGAGTTGATTTGATAGCTTCTTCCATTATATGTGGTTGAGTGATATAGCTTAGGAAAAAATTTAGTTTTTCTCTGGCCATACTCCTGAAAGCTTTTTCTCTCCCACGGAGAAATATCTCAAGCCTGACTTTATTATTTTTTTCTAAAAATTTGTCGGCTAAACCAGATTTAACCCGTAAATCATGTTCTCCGGTTTTTAGGCCGATTCTAACCGTCTTTGTCTCTTGGGAACCTGTTTTCTTGCTTTTAGCGCCCTTACCACCTTTTTCTTTTTGATACATATATTTACCATAATCCATGATTTTGGCAATAGGGGGGCTAGTTTGCGGATTTATTTCTATCAGGTCTAGACCTTTTTCGTGGGCTATTTTTAGGGCGACCGGGGTATCTAAAATGCCGAGCTGTTCGCCTTTTTCGTCTATAACCCGCAGTTGTGGTGCTCTGATTTGCAGGTTAGCTTTGGGTTTTTTGTCTTGCTGGGGTTTTTTAGTCCAGAATCCTTTGTGCATTTTGAGATGCTGACATATTTTTTATTCAATTTCAATCAGTACAGGGTCTTTGTGGGCGTACTGTTCCCAGACCACCCTCCATGTCTAGATAGACGAACACAAAGTCAGTTGTGTATTCTCCTCTGGCAAAGTAGGCTGGTTGGCTTGTGCTTTCTCCTATATTTTGCCACCCCGGATAAAACCTGGGATGTGACGGGTCAAGATGAAGTGTTGCCTTGGTGGTAGTGTGGGGTGTGATTGAAAAAGTCCCCAGACCGGCTATGTACATCCCCATAGAAGGAGGTGCAAAACCGGAACCGACTAAACAAATTTCAGCATCAGTTTGGGGACCGATGTGATCCAGTATCTCTCCGGCTTGCTGGTAGTCCCGGAAACCGACGACTAAAGGTGTTGAGGGGGTAACACTGGACCAATCGGGAGTATTTGGGTCTGTAGTCGTTGTTGTCCCGCTTCTTATTGTAGTGGTTGTGCTGGATTCATTGGGTAGGGTGGTGGTTGAATTCCTATTGTCACCATAGTCTATTTTGGTTACCCCATCTCCTTTTAGGTTGGGCAAGCCAAGGCTTCCCCCCACCAGATCGGGATTGATAGTATTCAGAATAAGGTAAGAAGAAAAAAGCAAAACAATACCCAAGACGGCATTAGATATTTTTTTCATGGCATCACCGGTCTTGGAGGTATTGCCGGCCGCAGTCAGATATATCCAACCGGCGTAAACAATTTCTACAAAAGCCACTATTCCCACAATAGTTAAGCTCCAAGAATATATTCCAGATACACACTCTCCCAGATTGGCACTATCTTGACAGGGAAGGGTGAGAAGGGCGAAAGAAGCGGGAAGCTGTAAAAAAGATTCTTTTAGTTTCATTAGCTTGATTATACCAGCTTTGGGGTCCTAAAAGAATAAAGCTGTTGGTAACTCAACTCTTGCTGACGAGTTGTTATCAGGCTAGAATGTAAGTATATGAAATTCGTCCCATATATTGTTCTTGCTTTGTTTGTTACGCTGTCGGGTGTTACCTATTTAAATTCTGAATTTGATGCAAGTCAGACATCCTTCATTAGCGTTGAGGCTAACATTTTTGACAGTGTTCTCTCATGGTTTGGTGTGGTTGACTTAAACAAGAGTTCAGCTGTTAGCTGTACAGGTGTTCGGCCAACAGACTATATTCTTTCTTATGACGATCTGGCTCGCCGCAATCTCGGACGGCCATATAGTCAACTAAACGGATTTGAACAAACTGGCATCCGCAATTCTTTCGCTTACGAAAGCCAGCAAACACAGTATGAAGCTGCGCGCAATGCCTATTTGCAGTGTGTGGCTGGTCAGTCATCTAAAGGGGGTGGTGGATGTTTCCCTCTACGAGGTCAAGACTTTTATATTGTCAACCCCAACGATCCGTCAACTGTCACCAGGAACACCAATACAAATGCCCAAGGTGTAAGTTGGGAACAAGCCCGCAATACTTATTTTCAGTGTCTGGCAAATCAACAGCGAGCTAATCAAAATACCACAACTACGACAGTTCAACCTATCCAAGCCGTAACTATAAGCGGCAAAGTTACAAACCTGGCTGGTCAGGGAGTGGCCAATGTCGATGTTTTTGATAACAATCGTGTGGCGGTGACGGTAGCTGGCAATACTATTCCCGATCCAGGCAATGCAGTTTTGGCGGCAAGCTCACCCGTAGAGTTCAGTGAGGCGCTTACTCCTGGCGATTGGACGATTTGCGTCAGCGGGGCCAACTTTGGACCTACCGGTATGGCTATGTACATGGGCGAAGTGGGTGGTGGTAATATACCGTTTACTGCCACGAGTCCCAATACCGGATTTTTTCGCCTTTCCCCGGAGGATTTTCAAGGACTGCCAGTGGATGCTAACGGCATTTATAATGGAGTAGGCTATCTAACGCGTGGCGAAGCTAGTTCTGACTACCTCTTCTTTACTGTTGATACTAACGGTGGCGATACCGGGGTACATCCAGCCCGCTGTTCCACCACTGTGCCTACTGGCTCACGTACCGAATACCAAAATCGTTCTGGCCAAGGCACACTTAGGATTGGCCGGACCAACGCCAATGGCGAGGTTGTTTTTGATCAACAGTTTATTACCTTCCTACAAAATACCTTTCCCGGTAACCATCAAGAATACTTTGCGAACGGGGCCGTCAAAGAAACCCCCAAGGTTCAGGTGAGCAATGGTAACCGCACTGTTGCTTTAGTCCCGGGCAGCAGTGTTCCCGGCGGCCTTACGGCTCGTTATGAGTATCAGGATTCAGGGGAGATGGTTACTGATACTAAAGAAATTACAGTAAACAATGGGTTGATGGACCTTTCGACGCAGATTAACTTGAGTGGCTCTGATGAATCTGGAGAGACAGCGGACCGAGTTTGCCGTTTGATTTGGGATGATCCAAGAAATGAAGATGGTATGGGTGTCCGTCGCATTGGTCAGCCTTCTAACGTAAGCATTGTACTCTCTGGCTTTTCTGCCAACTCAACGGTCATTATCAAAAATACCAATCTTAACAACAATGAAACAAGATCGGCGCCGGTAACTGTTAACGCGCAAGGTGGTTTTGATGTAAATGACCAGACTCCAATCAGGAAAGATGAGTACAAAGTTGGAACGTATAAGACCGAGATAGTAGACTCTAGCCATAATGTTTTGGCTGAGTGCGATAATGGTTTTGTAATCAAGGCGCCAATTGTAACCAAAAAACCCAAGATAAAAAGTTTTTCTCCTTTGGCGGGGACATTTAGTGACACTATAATTTTGAAGGGCAGCAATTTTTCATTGGATGAAAATAAGGTTTGGCTAGATGAAAACTATTCCGACCCTCGGGAGTCTGATAATGGCAATATCATTGAATTTAATGTTGAAAATTTTCCAAATCTTTTTTTCGCAGAGAACTCCTTTGCTTTCAGGATTGGGGTTGAGAATAATAGTGGTGCGATATCAAAGCCCGCCTCTAATTGGTTGACCATTTATCAAGAGGGAGAAGAGGATCCTTTGACGATTGAGTCTGTTTCCCCTTTTTCCTTAAAGGTCGGCAGAATCGCAAGTTTGAGTGTTGTGGGTAAAAATCTGTCAGCCATAAAGGAAGTTTATGTTTCCAGTGGCGATGTCACTCTTGTTAATAATAGTTTAAGAGTCACTAATTTAGGCAGACAGAGAAACAGGGTTCGATTTAAACTAAACGTAGATCCAAACACTGAACCTGGTTTTTATGACGTTGTTTTGTCGGATGGAGCTGAAGTCGAGCGGACCATAGGTTTTAAAATAGAGATCTTGCCGGTCCGCGTAAGTCAAGAGTCGGTTTTGAACAGAGTTTTATCTTATGATGTGGAGATGGGGGTATTGAAACCCCGTCTAAAGATGAAGACAAACAGAGACTACAGGGTTATCCTATTTTTTTAATCGTATGGGTAAGAATAGGCAAAATGACCAAACGATTGTCCCGGTTATTTTCTTTGGCGGACCGCGAGACTGCGAGACGCCAGTATAGCTCACTAATGACGCCTTGTCCCCCTAGTGAGCATTAAGGGCAAGACGGTCTACGCTATATTAAGCGTAAGCGAGTGCGTAATTTTGATTGGCACTTCTTGTTTGATTGGTGATTAAAAAGGTAACAATCGTCCTTTCCCTGCCTCTAAATGAACTTTATCTCTATCGAAACTTACATCCCCGAGATTGACCTAATTATACTTCTATGATTAACTATTGTCAATGTTTTTTGAGAACTAAAAAAGGTATTATTTAAGCATGAAAGAATCAGAACTGGAAAAAATTTACAAGAAAGTGGCAGAAGAGATTGGTTTTAAAAAAGACCCTGTCCGTGAAGGCTGGATGCCAAAACTCGGACCCAACGATTACAAATGCAAAATTGTCCACGGTTTTACTAAAAAAGGGCCGGTTACTCTTACTGTTGGGCCAAAAGGAGTAGTTGATATAAAAGCGCTAAAGTTGGCCGGTGGTTACGCTTTGGTGAAAAATAAACGCAGTCCGAGTGTAGTTCTGCCCCAAGTTTGGGATTTAGGGAACCACGAAGATCGGTCTTGGGTAGTCAGAGAAAGAGTTGAAGGTCGAAGACCGTTACTTTCTTCTGATTTTTCATCATGGAACGAAAAATGTAAAGTTGCCGAGTTGTATTGGAATACGGTAAGGGTTTTTTCCAAGATGGAGAGCGAAAAACAAGCAGATGGCGATTTTGAGGATTTTATCAGATTTAGATTAGACAAGTGGGTTGAGATGGGAAGAGGTTGCAAGAGCAGAGAGAATCAGCAAAAACAAGAAACCTTTGGAGCTATTTTTAATGACGTCTACCGTTTTGTGTTTTACGAAACTGATTTTGTGGATTCTGCCTATCCAGAAATGGAGTTATTCTTCAGAAACTTTGGCAACACAGATATTGTAATTCAAGACGGCAAATTTTATATGCCGTCTCCTGATATCGCTTTTTTTCCGCAATTTTATGGAGCCGTGTATTTTATCTGGAATGTCTTGATGTATAGCCATGACAGAAGACCTTTGGATGTTTTGGTTGACATTGAGCATTGGCGCGGAGTTTTCAAGGAAAGTTGCCGAACCAAAGGGACGAAAGAAAAATTTAATAGAGCCTTTTATGTCCTATTGCTTGAAAGAGTTTTCGGAACTTTGCTAGTGGACATTCCGTGTGGCAAAAGCCCCTTTGAAAACGAGGGTAAAATTGATAAAATAAAAGCTAAAAAAGCCGAGAAGATATTTATTATGATTCTAAAATATCTTCTGGATAAGTTGCCGACTTTGGTAAAAAACAAGCCCTTTGAAGAGGATATAAAAAAGTTAGACAAACTTTTAATCTAATCCCTGTCTTATTTTTCTTTCCTCATCCTTTTTCTTAGTTGATTCTCGCTTATCGTATTTTTTTTTGCCTCGAGCGAGGCCTATCTCCAGCTTGACTAAATTCTTTTTTCCGTAGAGTTTGAGTGGCACAATAGAGAGTCCCGACTCCTGCGACTTTTCAAAGAGGTGATTTACCTCTTTTTTCTTTAGTAAGAGTTTTCTGGTTCTTTGGGGGTCGTAGTCGGGAGAAGTATTATTTTGTTGATACGGTGAAATTGTGGCGCCGATAAGCCAAGCTTCTGCGTTTAAAATTTTTATGTAAGAACCTCTCAAAGACACTTTGCCCGTTTTCACGGATTTTACTTCTTGTCCTGACAAAACTAATCCGGCCTCAAGAGCTTCCAGTATACTGTAGTCAAAGTGGGCTTTTGGGTTTGTGGCGTAGGTCATTTTGATTTTTGTTAGCTTTTATATTATAAAGTTTTATTGGTTCTTTAAAAGGAGGGGCTATGATTTCTCTGCGCAAAGTCCCTCTTAGTGGGGATGATTTGACAGATTGGCATTTTAAAGAGGTTGTTGCTCTTTTGAGAAAAAACAATGTTTTGGTAGAAAGAAGAAAGAGAGTAATGGATCCGGACAGATGGCGGCGGAGAGCGTTAAGAGGATTGATGCAGCCGGGAATCGGTTCCGGCGGTCATGGCATTAAGATAACAATAAGCTCGGCAAAGAGAATGAATCCAAACAGAGATGCCGAAGTTGTAACTTTAATTCACGAAGCCAGTCATGCAATCAGAGGCAAGCCATGGGAATATCGCATTCGTGGTTTGGAAAGTATTTTAGCCAGAAGATTTACTAAAAAACAAAAAGATTTCATAAAAAAGCACTTTCTTCCTCGCCATGAAACAAAATAACCCTTGCGGGTTATTTTTTTATTTTCTCTCTTCCAGCACCAGATTTGTTTTCTGGGTTTTGTCTTTGCGGAAATAGGCGAGTTCTATCTCATCTCCAGCTTTGAGGAGTTGGATTGAATCTCCCAGATCGCTTTTTTCGTCTAGTTTCTTGCCGTTAATTTCCAAAATTATATCGTTTTCTTTGAGACCGGCTTTGTCGGCTGGAGAATTTTTGACCACAGCATGGCTACCGGGTATGTGGTCTTGGGCGATAAGAGCGCCGCAATCAACGGGTAGTTTGTATCTTCTCTGAATGTCTTTATTAAGCATGATGTAACGGAGGCCGATATAGGGGCGGATAATTCTGCCGAATTTATGCAGGTCAGTCAGGTCTCTTTTGGCCCACTCCACCGGTATTGAAAAGCCAATGTTCTGGGCTCCAAAAATCACGGCTGTGTTTATGCCCACGACTTCGCCTTCAGTGTTTATCAGTGGCCCACCAGAGTTTCCTTGGTTAATGGCTACATCTGTCTGAATTACTCCGCGTAGTTCTTCTACTTGAGGCTGTTCTCCACCTTCGGCCCCGCCCATAGCGGCGGAGATCTTTCTTGCTAATCCGGAAACTATACCCTTGGAAACTGTATTTGAGAAAAGACCCAAGGCGTTACCGATG
>Ga0209542_10008678_pt1 | contig 18892 bp, 17 predicted proteins | sample RifCSPhighO2_01_FD_184028 | JGI IMG/M metagenome (GOLD analysis project Ga0209542, IMG submission 184028) | Soil microbial communities from Rifle, Colorado - Rifle CSP2_plank highO2_0.1 (SPAdes) (version 2) | ecosystem: Environmental > Terrestrial > Deep subsurface > Rock core/Sediment ...
GCGGTTGACATATTATGGAAATATTTGTTTATTCTCGTCATCGTACACGAAAATCGCTTGCGTGGGGCAGGATTTGGCTGATTCAAGCAATATATCGCCGGCCACTTTTTCCCATTCCTTCTTTAAAACCGCTTTATTTTCGCTATCCAGCTCAAAAGCGTCTGGCGTCACGGCTATGCAATTGGCAGCACCAATGCATAAGTCTCGTTTTACTTCTATTTTCATAAATAATGTATTTTTATTTTTAATATTTTATATTATACGTCAATATTCAAATTTTGGCAATACCGATTAGGGAGCCGCATTGGCATTAACCGAACTTTTAATTGACGCTTTGTTTAAAAATGTGAGTCCGTGTCCGGATTCTTGCCGATATTTAAAATCAACAAGACCTGCTAAAATCTTCCCCCACGGCCGATCCAAATCGCGTACGGCCGTATAGCGCAGCCAATATCCGGGAACAATTCCGGGATCAAGAGCATTCAGCTCGTTGGAATTCTGGTTTCCTCCGTTCCAATATACATGTTCTCCGTCCAGCGGCGCTTCGTCAAAATTATAAGCCCCTCTAATGCCATGGATAAAATACATTGGTTTGCCGTCCGCGTCAAATTCTATTCCAAAAAGTTCATCTCCGTTTAAGCGCCACACATGATTGGCCATGGCCGGAGAAAAAGGATCGTCTGGCCAACCTTTTTTACTCGCTCCCAAATCCGCCACGCTATTGACTGTGTTTGTCACAAAACGCGCGCCGGACGATGTCACTTTTTCGGTCGGCTTTATGACCATATCGGCTATCTGCGCCGGCAATAAATTCAGAAGATACAATATCACCCCCACGCAAGCGATGAGTATGAGAATCAATGAAATAATTAATCCCAAGTGGCGCTCTTTTGGTTGTTGAATTTCTCCCTCCATAATTAATAAAATAATTTAATTATAATATTTGATCAATTATACTACTTTTTTTCCTGATTTTTGAAATACTCTCGCGCGCCTTCTAATTCAATCTCATAACCCTTCTCTTTAAGATGCGGATAATCTTTAAGATAGTCTTCTATGTCAATGTAACCAGCGCGAGGATCTTTTTTAATTTCTTTTTCAAGCTCTTCTTTTTTTATTATCTCCTCTATTTCTTTATTTTTTTCTCGCGTTTTCCTTTCTATTTCCTGCTCTCTCTTATCTTCTCTGGCGCAACCGGCCGTTCCAAGAGCGGACGCTCCCCCAATTAATGCGCCGATCGCCAAGCCCGTCTTTTTTAGAAAATCTCGACGAGATATCTCATCCTCTTCTTTTTTATTTTTTTCCTCATCCATTGGTTGTCGTGGACCAAATTCCGACATAAAATATTAATAACTTAATAATAATTTTCTAAAATTATTTAATATACTTCTTCCTTTTTCTCCTTCAAAAATCCGATCCAGTCTTCAAATATTTCAATAAATGCCTTAAAAGGCGCTTCCAATATCACATCAAATATAAATATGAAAACATTGATTTTGGGCAATTTTTTGGAAAACCAATACCCGACTCGCACCAGCGGAATGGCGAAAATATCCACGATAAATCCGGTCACTCCTTGGCGTTTTTTTATTATCAAAAGCTCGGCCGCGTTTTGGCGCAATCTGATGGCAAAAAATGTGATGGTGCTTAGGAAAAATAAAAATATGATAATGCTGACAAAGCTGAAATCAAGCCATCGGTCAAGCGCGTAAATGATCGATCCAAAACTCAAAAAATAAAGCGCCAAATAAAACACGGAAAATAGAGCCAAAGAAAGCCGGCCCCGCCGCGCATCCGCCCTGATGCGATTCGGCGATTTGGTATTGCCTCCTTCGTAAACAATCATCTTAAGGCCGTTTATAATCCTGTCAGTATTATTATCGCCGGGCGCCCTGATCCATAAAATTACGATAAACATGAAAATGGGATGAAAAAGCGAATTAATGATAATGGGCATGATATTGGTGTGCCGTAAAATATACATATCAATCGGAAATTCCAAAATGATGCCCAAAAGCATTTTGGTGATGAAAATATACAAAATCGCGCGAACCGCGCTGCGGCGCAATTTCTTTTTGGTTGATGAATAGCGTTCGTCGCACGCGGCTCGCACCTTTTCTTCAAAGGCTTCCGGATCGCGCATAACTTGCGCGGCTGATCCCGGATCATCTCTTATGACATCTTCCAATATTTGAAAAAGGACGCTGTAGCGTTTCATCACCGCTTTCAATTTCTCGGCCAAAGAATGATTTTTTTCCGCTTCAAACCGATTATAAATTTCATCAATATGGCCGGCGAATTCTTCCAGAAGCTCGTCAGTCGGCTCTTTCCATTCCGGAAACGACCTCATCCAAAGATCGTAATTTATCATTGTTTCATCGGACCGGACAAAAGTGCGCCTGATTGCCAAAAAAAATTGCAGACTTCTGTCTTCTTCTGATATTTTTATCCTTTCCAAAACAACGCTTTTCTTGACCACCTCTTCCATCGCCGCCATCAGCGCTTCATCTACTCCCTGATAAACCAACAACCTGTCTATTTCCACGGCTGCCATTCCGAAGAACCATTGGAAAATTTCTTTTTGTTCCAATTTTGGTTTTTTTTTATATACCAAATTGGCCAACCGGACATATTTATCAATAATCGAGCGAATTTCGCCAATTCTTATTTCCGGAACAGTATTATTTTCAATATAACCGGCGCGAATCAATTCTTTGATGAGCGACAAGGAGATATTTTCAGCTGTCCCGCCCATTCCTAATCGTCGCTTTAAAACGCGCTCCAACGCGTTTTTTCGCAATAATTTTTCTTCTTTAAAATCTATGACATTGCGCAATTTTTCATAAACATACGCCAAATGGCTCACCACTTGATCAACCGTGATTTTTGCTTTATCGGAGAAAAGCTCGGGCAATCTTCCCGTATACTCAAAAGCGTCCAAAATCGGCTGGACTATTTGGTCAAATTCCGTTTCCCGCGCTTTTTTAGCCGGCGTTGAAATTACCGGCACTAAAGGAATCATCATATAATTATTATATCAAAATAGCATAAAAAAATCAACCCCGCACCAATTCTCGCAATGACTTTATTTACAATATGCTGTAAGCCGCAGGCGTACGCTTGCGCTCACATCAAATGTAACTTAGAGTTAATGACAAGAATTGGTGCGGGGTTGGAATCTATAGATTATTTTCTTTTATTCGGATCAAGGATTTTTTTGCGGATGCGCAATGATTTTGGCGTGATTTCCAAATATTCGTCTTTATCAATAAATTCCAGAGCGGTTTCCAAAGTCAATTTACGCGGAGGAATAAGCATTATTGCTTCATCTGACGCCTTAGAACGGACATTGGTGAGTTTTTTTTCCTTAATCGGATTAACATTGATATTATCGCTCTCGCGATTGCTTTCGCCGATGATCATCCCGACATATACATCATCGCCCGGTGAAATGAAAAGCGTGCCTCTTTCCTGCAAATTATAAAGCGCGTAGCCGACCGCGACGCCATTTTCCATTGAAACAAGAGCGCCGTGCGAAGCCCGGCCCAAGCCCTCCACCATTGGCGCGTATTTTAAGAAATTATGATGCATAAGCGCTGTCCCTTTGGTCGCGATCATCAAGGCGTTTTTCAATCCCAAAAGACCCCTGGTCGGAATTACAAATTCATAATGCTGTTCGCCTGAATCAAGAATTTGCATATTTTCCATAATACCTTTGCGCCGACCCACCATTTCCATCATCGCGCCCGAGTGTTCCTCCGGCGCTTCAATAATCAAGGATTCAAAGGGTTCCATTTTTTTGCCGTCAACTTCTTTGATGATAACTTCGGGGCGAGAGACTGTAAGCTCATATCCTCCCCGACGCATTTGTTCCAAAAGAATCGCCAAATGAAGTTCGCCTCGGCCCGCCACCAAGAAACTCCCCTCGTCTTCGCTTATGCGTACGCGCAAAGAAACATTGGTTTCCAATTCTTTGGTCAAGCGGTCTTTGATATTTCTTGAGGTGCAATATTTTCCTTCTTTGCCGGCCATAGGCCCGTCATTAACGCGAAACATCATTTCCATTGTCGGCTCATCAACATTAAGAAGCGGCAAAGCTACGGGATTGGCCAGATCGGCGACGGTCTCTCCTATTTCCACATCGTCAAAGCCGGAAAGCGCCACGATATCTCCGGCGGAAATTTCCGGAACTTCTTTTCTTGTCATTCCGTCAAAAGCCAAAAGTCCGGTAATGCGGCTTGCTATATGCGCGCCGTTCTTCTTGATTAATACCGCCTGCTGGCCGGCTGTGATTTTCCCATTGTCCACGCGGCCGATGGCGATGCGGCCTTTGTAATTATCATAAGAGAGATTTAAAATTAAAATCTGCAAAGGAGCATTAACATCTCCGTGCGGATGCGGAATTTTTTCAACAACCAAATCAAAAAGCGGAATCAAATCCTTTCCAAGGACGGCCGCGTCAAGACTGGCGACGCCGGCAATGGCCGAAGCGAAGACAATCGGGAAATCAAGCTGATCATCCGTCGCTCCCAAAGACACGAAAAGATCAAATGTTTTGTCAACCACTTCTTGAGGCCGCGCGTCCGGACGGTCTATTTTATTAATCACGACAATCGCTTTGTGTCCGAGTTCTAGAGCTTTCTTGAGCACGAATTTTGTTTGCGGCATCGGACCTTCCTTGGCATCAACTAAAAGCAAAACGCCGTCGGCCATGCGCAAGACTCTTTCTACCTCTCCGCCGAAGTCAGCGTGCCCGGGTGTGTCAATGATATTTATTCTTATGTCTTTATATAGCACGGAAGCGTTTTTAGCTTTAATGGTGATGCCTCTTTCCTGCTCCAAATCCATTGAATCCATTACTCTCTCGGTGATTTCGGTCTTTCCTTGATTGGCTGCGGTTTGCTTTAAAATCGCGTCAACCAAAGTGGTTTTCCCGTGGTCCACATGGGCGATAATGGCGATATTTCTAATTTTCTCGTTTATCATATCAGATTTAAATAATCTTAAATTTTATAAAAATAAGCACCAGACTCAACACTGGTGCGTTATTTATACATTACTGTATTTTTAAATTTTTGTCAAATTTTCACGATTTCCTCCCCGCAAACTCGGCCAATTCAACAAGCCGGTTGGAGTAGCCGAATTCGTTGTCGTACCAGGCGATGATTTTTACCATATCGCCGTCCACGACTTTGGTGAGAGACAGGTCAACAATACTGGAATAGGAATTGCCGATGAAATCAGAAGAAACAACCTCGTCTTTAGTGACAGCTAAAACGCCTTTATAGCGAGCTTCTTTTGATGCTTCAATCAAAGCCGCGTTTATTTCCTCGGCCGTTGTCTTTTTCTTTAAAAGAAATGTAAAATCGGAAAGTGAAACAACGGCGGTCGGCACTCTTACAGACAATCCGTCAAATAATCCCTTAAGGTCTGAAATGACTTCGCCCGTGGCAATGGCCGCACCGGTCGTGGTCGGCACAATATTTTGCGCCGCGGCCCGGGCTCTTCGCAAATCCTTGTGCGGTCCGTCCACCAGATTTTGATCCGCAGTGTAAGAATGGGTTGTCGTCATCATTGCTTTTTTTATCCCAAATTTTCTGTGAATCACTTCCGCCACCGGCGTTATGCAATTCGTGGTGCAGGAAGCATTAGAAATAACCTGATGCTTTTTCGGATTGAATTTATCCTGATTGACTCCCAAAACAAAAGTCGGCACTCCCCCGCCTTTGGCCGGTGCTGAAATTATCACGAGCTTCGCACCAGCTTCTAAATGCAATTTTCCGCCTTCCAAATCCGTAAACCGGCCGGTACATTCCAAAACCACATCAACATTGAGATCTTTCCATGGCAAAGTCTTTGGATCTTTGATCGCGTAAACTCTGACTTTTTTTCCGTCAACAATAATATTCTCATTATTAAAAGAAACTTTCTTGCCAAATTTCCTGTACATCGTATCGTATTGCAAAAGATAAGCCAGAGTTTTCGTGTCAGTCAGATCATTAATCCCGACAACCTCAACATTTACTTTTTCAAGCGCGATTTTAAACGCGGCCCGGCCAATCCGGCCAAAACCATTAATGGCAATTCTGACTTTTTTTGATTTTTTAGTCATATCAATTTATGAGCGAGGATTTAGGCGTAAAAAAGCGTTGCGAAACCGAGCGGGCACGGTGTCCCGACGAAAGTCGGGACGAGCTCGGTTGAGCTCCGAGCACTGATTTTCACGCTGGGAAAATCAGTGCGTCTTTTTTGCGACTAATCCGAACGAAGTTTTATTCATTAATTATTATATAATCATTAGCGCTTTCTTTTTTAAGTTCCAGCTTTTTAACTTCTGACAAATCGTCCAATTTATTGGATTTGAGGAATTTATTGGACATTGTGTATAAAATTTCTTTTATATACAGACTGCGCAAGACATTTGAACCATAATAGCCATAACCGTACCAACTGCCCGCCTCGCCCAAATCGCCATCCATATGGTCAATTTTTCCTTTTAATTCAATCTTGTCTTTCTCTATGTGAAATACGGCCGCGCCATTGAAGTTTATCTGTCTTATTACTGCGGGACAAGGCCCTTTCATTGAATCACAGTCACTACCGTCTAAAAGTTGCACCGGAATCACTAATAAATTTTTATCGCGGCTGAATAAGAACGCTTTGTGGTCGTGTAAGGCTATTGAATCGCTTCCCGAATCTCCCAGAACATATTTGGCCGATTCTTTGGGATTAGCCACATCAGATACATCAAAAAGTGAAATCTTAATTCCTTTGGTTATAACTCTTCCAGGTTGAGGAAGGCAATCAATGTTTAACTCATTACTCGGACTTCCTAATGGCAATTCTGCGCAATCGGGAGTAATAGTAGTTTCTTCCGTATCTTTCCCTATGCCGATAATCATCGTATCGTCATACGGATGAAGATAATTGGAAAATCCGGGGATCTTGAGTTTGCCTAAAACTTTTGGATTTTTCGGATCTTTCAAGTCAATTGCGAACAAAGGATCGGTCTGCCGAAATGTCACCATATAGGCGCGATCCTGCATAAAACGAACGGAATAGATTCTTTCGCCCGGCGCCAAATTTTCCACTCGGCCAACGACTTTCAAATCCTTATCCAAGACATACAAATTACTGTACGATTCTTGCTGGCCGCTCTCGTCAGCGAATTGCGACCATGTACGATTTTTTGTCGTGGCGATTCTGAAATATTCGCCGTTTTCATCCATTGAGAATTGATTGAGGACGGCACCCGCAGCCTCGCCGACTGTCTGATATTTCAAGCTGTCTTTGTCAATGGCTATTTTGTGAATTACGGTTTTTTCCAGTTCTTTGGAAATGTCCGTATATTTTTGTTTCATCTTCGCTTCAAGCTCTTTTTGCAGATTTTCCTGCTCGGCTTGCGGCAGAGTCATTTGATATTTTTGGATTAATTGTCCGATTTTAGCCAGCTTTTCTTGCTTTGACAAAACATCATTATCGGTATTTTCAATTTTTTTCACTTGCGCCTGATCTTTAGCGTTCAGACGCGGAACAATCATTTCTTTCATCGCCTCCAAAACAAGCTGGTATTCATTTATATATTTCGTATACGCGATATAAATATTATTCTGTGAAACATACATATTCTGATTGCCGTCCAAAAGATAGACTTCACTTTTTACCGGTTTCGCATTATCTTTAACATTAATGGCCGCAATGCTGGTCAAATTGTACGACTGGTACGGAATGTCAAAATAATAAACGGCCGGGCAATTGCAGCGCGGCGATCCGACCGCAGTAGGAAGCGCCTCGCCATTTTCCAAAATTATCGGAATAGGCATATCGCCGCCGTACGAATAAGTCGTGGTCACGGCGTAAACATAATCGCCGATCATGCGGGAATTATTTATACTGCCCTCAAAATCCAAATCCCGCACCTGTTTGGGATTTTTTTTATCACTTATGTCAAACACTTTCAAGAACGCATATTGCGAGGAGCGGGAAGGCACTATTCTTTTCAGCTCTCCCTGCATTTTTGCGTAAATCGCGTCGTCTTGTCCCAAAACAACCAGGGAATCGCCGTTTAAATACAGATTTTGCGGAGTGGATTTTAATTCTATTTTAGAAATGATTTTCGCAGAATCGGCAGGATAGACTTCGGTAATGAAAATACTTTTTCCGGAAACCGCGTATATGTATTTGCCGTCAGTCTTGATTATATCCGCTTCATCCACTCCGGCCACTTGCACATTGGTGGTGGAATAATCAGAGCCTGCCTGCATTGATTTTTGAGACAATCCGGCATTCATTAACTCTTCTGATATCCCGCTGGGTGCCGTCGGTACTGCCAAACCAACCGCGTCGCGCGCCATAGCCATGCCGCCGCCAAAGTAAGCTCCGCTCTCCGGCGCTTGAGCCAAAAAATCTTTTAATTCATCGTAATTGGCGAACTTTTTGATTTTAGTCTGATCATCTCCGGAAATTCCCGCCGATCCGGAATTAGTATTTGCCGAGCCGTTTATGTTGGTATTGTTTGCCGCGGGCGGATTTATATCTCTGTAATAAAATACTCCGGCAAATATCGCGCCCAATAAAATCACGCCGCCTATAATAAGGAACATTTTATAAAAATATTGATTCATATCTTAAATATTATTTAATAATACCTTTTTGCTTTAGAAATTTTTCAACCGCCTTGGCATCGGCATCGGCTAAAATATCTCCGTCAATATCAATCGTTGGAACAAATTGCTGTCCTGATTTTTTTACCATTTCTTCAAGATATTCTTTATTTTTCGCAATATCTCTTTCTTCATATTCAATATTATTTTTTCGCAAAAAATCTTTTACTTCAACGCACCAGGCGCAAAAATTTCTTGAATAAACTATTACTTTCATAACCCATTCAGTATACCACTTAATCAATTATTGCGCCAATTTATGTTTTTTCTTGATAATCTCTTCTGTCGAGCGGTATTTTTTAATCGCCTTTGGCGTAAATCCCAAAATCGGCCAGGGGATTTTGTATAAAAAAGACGGAATCCATTCGCTCATTCCGGCCTTGCGCGGCTCAACATAAAATAAGACCTCCGGAATCCAAACGCCCTGATGGCTTTTTTCCAACATTGTAAGCCATAAATCCCAATCCTGGAGCCGCCGGATCGCTTCGTCAAAACGCGGAAAATGCTCGCGCCTGACAAGAGAGCTCGTGTGTATGTACGGCATCTGTTTTAATTTATCGCCGTCAAACGGCCAAAGCTTGAAGATTTTAAAACCGAATTTAAAAGATGAATAGGCATAAGAGGCATTTTTATTTTCTTGAAGCGCTTGAAACATTTTTTCCAGACAATCCGGCCGCATGATAATATCCGCGTCGCAAAATATCACAAAATCACCGGACGATTCGTCAAATCCCCTATTTCTGGCCGCATTGGCGCCCTTGTTTTCCTGATTGATTATTTTAATGCGATCCTTATATCGCGCCAAAACTTCGGCCGTATTATCAGTTGATCCGTCATTAACAACAATGATTTCAAAAGGTTTTAATGTTTGCACGAAGATACTTTCAAAACATTTTGGCAATTCTTTGCTATGCTGATAAGCCGGAATAATAACGCTGATTTTTGGAAGTTTTTCCATATTTTGAGAGCGATGATTAATTACTCTTGTCATTGCGAACCCCGCTCGAGCGGGGTGTGGCAATCTCGTATGTCAGCCAAAACGCGAGAGATTGCTTCGTCGCCCCGCCAGAGGCGGGGATCCTCGCAATGACAAATTAACGGATTATTCAACGATCTAACTTTATCATTTAAGTTTCATAATTCTCTCAATAAGCAGCTCTGCCTGATTATTCCACTGAAATTCTTCTTCCACCCGCCACCGGCCATTTTCTCCCAGCCGCTTCGCCTCTTCCGGATTTTTTAAAAGTTTTTCTATTGCGGAAATAATTTCATGCTGATCGGTCGGTTCTACCAAAATTCCCGTTTCATTATCCAAGACCGCCTCGGCTACTCCCCCGCTCTTACCGGCAATCACCGGCTTGCCAAACATATTAGCCTCCAAATACACAATACCGAAACCTTCCGCGTCTTCATTTTTCAATTGCCGAGAAATCATTATAAATACATCGCAGCTTTCATACCAAGCGGCCAGATCATAATCCGAGACATCGCCAATTAAGGTGACGGAATCTTCCAGTTCCAGAGTTTTAATCATCTGTTTGATAACCCCCTCCATCGGCCCTTCCCCGATTATCGCATAATGAGCTTCCGGCACGGATTCTTTTAATTTATGTAAAGCGCCCAAAACGACATCGTGTCCTTTGCGCTCCACTAGCCGTCCGGCCGTCAGAATGATTTTTTTACCGCGCAAATTATATTTATTTTTTAACGCGTCAATTTCTTGGGGCGTTACTTTACGGAACAATCTCATATTAGGACAAGGATAAACGACCGCCACATCCTGCGGCCGCACGCCGTATTCCAAAATTTTTTCTTTCGTGAATTCTGAATTCGCCGCTATAAATTCCGCGTTTTTTAAAATTTTTCGCGCCAGTATTTTTTTTCTTAGGCTTTGCGCCGCCATCATCACATCCATTCCGTGGCAATAAACCATATACGGAATTTTAAAAAATTTATTTAAAATAAGTACTGCCGTACCGATCGGCAAGATTTGACCGACTTGAATCAGCTTAATTTTATTTTGCCGGGTAATTTTCCAAATTTGCCAAAGCAATGGCAGCCATTTGGGCCAAAATAATTTTGATTTGAATAAAAGACGGCGCCTGATTATTCCATCTTGTTCCGGTATTTTTTGACCATTAATTTTATCAACCGTCAAAACCAAAACATCGCCATTTGGAAATTCTTTGACCAGATGTTCGTAGTACACCGCGACTCCGCCGACTTGCGGAGGATAATCAAGAGTGACCAAAAGCGACTTAACCATAATTTTGAATTTCTACGCCGCGACTCTTTTGGCTACAGCCTGATAGATTTTATTCAAATCTTCTTTATTCAGTCCGCCCAAAAGCAAAAGCGCTCCGCCATATACCAATCCGGAAATGACAATCAAAGAAATCAATTCAATGGGACGAGTAAGCCCCGCGTTTTTCCAGAGCAATATGAATAGGGCCATGACACCTGCGGAAACCAAAACTTTTCCCAAGACTTTCAATAAAAGCCGTTTCTGATAATCAATCACCATTCCCACCTGCCTCAACCCCAATGAAAACAATAAGACAGTCGTGCATAGATTGGCAATGCTCGCGCCGATAAAATTCCATTTCTGAATCAAGAAAATATTCAAGACAATGCTTGCCGCCAGCGTAATAGCGATATTGATCGTATTGATCGTTTGCTTATTGGATGCGTTCAAAAGATAACCAACCGGAAAATTCAGGAAAAGAAACGGCAAGCCGAGCATCAAAATCTTCAACGCCGGAATGGACGCCTCAAAAACCGGTCCGTACACTTTCATTATTATCGGTTCGGCCAAAAGAATTGAGCCGACGGAAATCGGAACGGCGATAATCATCAAATAAAACATAGCCCGCTCAAAAGTCCGGGCCAGCATTTCTTTTGAACTTAAAAAATACGCGCTCATGGCCGGAAAAAGCGCGGCCACAAAAGCGGAAGGAATGAATTGCAAAGCATTAGTCAATTTATTGGCGACGCTGTACCACCCCACATACCTGTCGCCGGCCAAAAAAGATAAAAGCACTGTGTCAAAATAACCGTAAAAATTTACCAATAATCCGGCAATGCCGAACGGCAGGGCCAATTTCATTATCTGTTTGAAAAGCTTGATGTCAAAATAAATTTTCGGAACAATATGCAATTTCCTGATGACATTATAAAGCGCGTATAGGAAAATAAAAATACTGGAACACAAAACCGCGCCAATCAGCATATGAATGCCGAATCCAAGATAAAGGGAAGTGACGCCGACCGCTATGGCGATCACTTTGCCGATAATTGTGGCCAGGGCTTCATAGCGCAAATTCTGAACTCCGCGGAATGCGCCGAACAAACTCAAAGAAAAAGAATCAAGAATCATTATAATCCCAGTGAGGACCACCAATTCTTGCGTCAGGCTGTCTTTTCCGGAAAAATTGATGACTCCAATGGCGACTATGTAAGCCAAAAATCCAAAAATGATTTTTGAGGTTAAAATCGTGGAAAGAAATGCCGCTATTTTTGATTTGTCTCTGGCTATTTCGCGGATTAGGACGGGATGCATTCCGAAGTCTATAAACATTCCGAATATCGCCGTGAAGGAAAGAGCAAACACATATTTGCCAATGCCGGAATCATCATTGCCGATAAATCTGGCGATAAACGCAAAATACGCAAAAGACAGAATCTTTTGCGCTGTAAAAGCCATTGTAAGATAGGCGGTATTTTTAGCGATTCTCGATGGCGGCATACCCCGCAGTAGAACTTTGACAATTACAAATAATTCATATAATTCATAATCGTCTCGGTTTTAGTTAATCTAAATTAATTGATTCCATTGCTCTTTATTTTTGCGTCCGACGCGATGAAGTCAAAGTTTCACTGCGGGGCATGAAATATAATGTACTAAAAAACCAAGAAAAAATCAAGCCTCAAGATTATGTTCCAAAACGACATCATTTTCGCCGAACAAAAATTTGCCATTGAATTTTTTATCGGTTAAAAATAATGGAAACCAATATTTGTCATCCGACCACATTTTATCAAAAGGGATTTCCGAAACATCAAACCATTGCGGCTTCATTTCCTCGCTTTCAGCCGGTTCTCCTTTAAAATCAAGTGCTTTAAAAATATGCACTTCCAAAATTTCCGGCTTTCCCTCCCAAGAAAATTCCAGGGTCCCAAATTGTTCCAAATTTTCTACGACAATTCCGGCCTCTTCAAGCAGTTCCCTTTTAGCCGCATCCTCAATAGTCTCGCCATTTTCAATCTTTCCGCCAAATCCATTCCACCGCCCCATTCCAAATCCCCGCTTTTTCAATCCCAAAAGAATTTTCGGATGCTGATGAATAATACAAAGTGTAAGAATTTTTTTCATAATATCAGGCGATCTTCTTTATCCATTGACTCAAAATATTTTTCAACTCTTCAAGATGCGCGGGGTCGCGGAAAGTGTGCGGCGAACCTTTTATAACATGAAGTTCTTTTGGTCCCGGTAAAACATTGAAAAGAATTTTTTGGTGATCCAGAGGCGTGCGAATGTCGTTTTCGCCGACGATAAGCAATACCGGCATTGTCAACTTATTGACATTCGGCAAAAGATCGTATTTAAGACGATCAGCAATATGCGACCATTTTAATTTTTTTACTACACCCGGTTTTGATTTGCTTTCCGCCTCAAGCCATCCGGTTTCTTCCCAAATTTTAAATTCTTCCGGACTAAAACGCTTATGCGCTTCCACGCTCAATGCGCCGGAAACAACTGTGGAAATCGGGGCCAATGCTTTTGCCCTATTAGGATAATTCTCAGCAAACAAAGCCGTACTGATTCCGCCTAGGCTATGGCCGACGAGCACAAACGGCTCCACATACCACTTTTGCTTTCCGGACCATTGAATTACATCTTCCAAATCCTCATAATAATTAGTAATGGTCGCATCTTCAAAATTTCCCTCGCTTTCGCCAATCGTGTTGGTCGTATCAAATCGCGCCACTGTGTATTTATTTTCTTTAAATGACTCGGTTATCGCTTCCAAGTGGGGCTGTTCTTTATATCCGCCCAATCCGTGCATCACAAACGCCAAGCCTTTTTGATTTTCCGCCGCTTCAATCAATACGGAAATTTTTAATCCCCTTCGATTTTTGATAAATACTTTTTGCATATTATATTTGCGGCATTCTCACATTCTTGAGAATGTTGGAATGTCCCTATGCCTGCTTATTTGTTAATAAAATCTTTTAGTTTCTCAAGCGCGATCCGGCGCATTGAGGTTTGATGCTTTTCATCAGCGGACATTTCCGCCCAAGTTTTGACAAAACCGTCCGGAATAAAAATCGGATCCCAGCCGAAACCGGCTTCGCCTCTCGGTTTATCACTAATGCGTCCTTCACACGATCCGGAAAATATTTTCACCTCTCCGTTAATGCACAACGCGAAGCTCACCGCGGCTTTTGCGCGTTTATCGCCATATCGGTCAAGCAAATCGCATAAGCCATCGTTTCCCAATGTCTCATAAAACCATTTAATCAATGGACCGGGTAATTTATCCAGCGCGTTAAATACTAAAGATACATCCTCCACCAAAACCGGCTTTTTGATAATTTCATAAGCTCTCTTCGCTTTATCAGACACAATCTCGGCCAAATCAAGGGATTGAATTTCCGGTAAGTCAAGTTTTTTATGTTCAACAGGAAAATCAAAATAATCGCTTAGGTACTTTGCTTTTCCAACATTGCTGGTGATGAAATATAATTCCATATCACTCCCACCCGAATTCATAATAATTTACGCCTAAATCTAAAAGCTCTATTGATTTTTTAATGTATGGGATAATATTTTCCGGCAAATTATCCAAATCAAACCAGTTTAGTTCGCTGCATTTTTCCGGCTCGGCATTGCGGGGCGCTCCGCTATATTCGCGCGCCGTGAAAAAGAATCCAACTTGCTCGCGATCAGTTTTCCTGTGCATCACCAATCTGAATTCAAGATCGCCCGGATTTATTTCAATGCCGGCTTCTTCTCGCGCTTCCCTGACTATCGCTTCGGTCGCCGTCTCATCGCCGTCCGCGTGCCCGGCGATCAATCCGTATTTGCCGGCCTCATAACCCGTATTGGCCCTTTTCAATAAAACTATTTTCCCGTCCCTTATTAATAATAAATGAACATCAACGATTAGTTTGAATCTTTCTTTTGACATAACATGAATCTACGCCCCATGGCAATTCTTATACTTCATTGGAGTTCCATCTTCTTTTTTCGCTCCGCATGGACACGGATCATTTCGTCCCACCTTCTCTCCCGAATCGTTTTTGGCGGTTGGCAAGGCTTGATTGGTTGAGTGCGTACCGGAAGTCATCGGAGTGGAAACAGTCTGGGGCGCCTGGTCTATAGTGATTTTAAAAATCGTATAAACTATTTGGGAATTAATTGATTCCACCAGCCGCGAAAAAAGGCCAAACGCCTCTTTTTTATACTCAATCAAAGGATCTCTCTGGCCGTAGCCGCGCAGAGCCACCCCCTCGCGCAAAGACTGCATTGTTTCCAAATGATCAATCCAGAGAGTATCAAGCGTCCGCAAGGCCACCATGCGAATGACTTTTTGAGCCGCTTTCGGATCATTGGTTTTCTCTGTGATTTTTTTTACAAATTCATCAGCCGCCTTGCGCGATTTCTCAATAAGATATTTTATCAGCGTTTCGCGAGCGCCCGCATCGGCCAATTTATCACCGGCTTGTTTTCTGAAATCTTCAATTTTTATCCGATCTTCCAAGGGTAGCGGAAAAATCGTGTCCATTCGTTCGTAGATTTCGTTCAGATTCCATTCCTGCTCGTTTTCCGCCGCCGTATGAAAAGAAACCAAATGCTCAATTTCTTGCTCCACCAATTTGAGCAATTTTTCTTTCAAATCATTTTCACTCAAAAATTCTCTGCGCAATTTATAAATTACATCGCGATGCTTATTCATCACATCATCGTACTCAATGAGGTGTTTTCTGATGTCAAAATTATGCCCCTCCACTTTTTGCTGGGCCGAGCTCAAGGCGCTGGTAATCATCCGATTTTCAATCGGCATATCATCCGGCATACCGAGCGTTTCCATTATGCTTTTGATCCTATCGGACGCGAAAATGCGCATCAGATCGTCTTCCAGAGAAACATAAAATTGAGTGGATCCCGGATCGCCCTGCCGGCCGCTTCGGCCGCGCAATTGATTGTCAATGCGCCGCGATTCATGGCGCTCGGTGCCGACGACATGCAGTCCGCCGGCTTCGCGGATTTTGCCGGCTTCGTCCGCCGATGGCGGATTGCCCCCTAAAATAATATCAACGCCTCTGCCCGCCATATTGGTGGCGACAGTCACAGCGCCCGGCCGTCCGGCTTGCGCGATGATAGCCGCTTCTTTTTCGTGGTGTTTGGCATTCAAGACTTCGTGGGGGATGCCGGCACGGCGCAGCGCGTCGCTCAACAATTCGTTTTTCTCAATGGAAATCGTGCCGACCAGCACGGGCTGGCCCATCTTATGCTTTTCCGCTATATCGCGCACCAAAGCGTTGAATTTCTGCTGTTCGTTTTTAAAAATCAGATCAGGCAAATCTTTTCTGATCATCGGACGATGCGTAGGAATCGCGGACACTTCCAGATTATAAATTTTTGAAAATTCTTCCGCTTCGGTAGCGGCCGTACCGGTCATTCCTGACAATTTTTTATAAAGCCGGAAAAAATTCTGCAGCGTAATGGTGGCCAAAGTCTTGGATTCGCGCTTGACCGCCACGCCTTCTTTGGCTTCAATGGCTTGATGCAATCCCTCCGAATAACGGCGGCCGACCATCAAACGGCCGGTAAATTCATCAACGATTATTATTTCTCCGTCTTTCACCACATAATCCTTGTCCAATTTGAAAAGCGCGTGCGCTTTGAGCGATTGCTCCAAATGCTGAACCAAATGGATGGCGTTCGGTTCGTAAAGATTTTTTATGCCCAGCCACTTTTCAATTTTATTCATCCCTTCGTCCGTAAGCGTGGCGGCGCGCATTTTTTCGTCAATATTATAATCCTCGCCTTCGGATAATTTCTTCACCAATCGGGCGAATGTAAAATATGTTTCGGACGATTCTTCAGCCGGAGCGGAAATTATTAAGGGCGTCCGCGCTTCATCAATTAAAATACTGTCCACTTCGTCAATGATCGCGTAATTCAACGGCCGCTGAACCATCATTGAAACTTCCGGCACCATATTGTCTCTCAAATAATCAAATCCGAATTCGTGATTGGTGCCGTATAAAATATCGGCGGTATAAGCTTCTTTCCGGCTTACCGCGCGCAAATTTTTCCATTCCGATGCGGCAGTTAAAATATCCGTGACATCCTCCGCTATTTTCGGCTCAAAAAAATAAGCGCTCTCGTGCTGGAGGCAGGCGACCCGCAAACCTAAAAACGAAAAAACCTGCCCCATCCATTCAGAGTCGCGCTTGGCCAAATAATCATTGACGGTAATAATATGAACTCCAAGACCTGCCAAAGCATTCAGATATGCCGGCAATGTGGCCACCAAAGTTTTTCCTTCGCCGGTCCGCATTTCCGCTATTTTTCCCTGATGCAGCATCATGCCCCCCAAAAGCTGGACATCATAGTGCCGCTGACCGATTGTCCGCTTGGCCGCTTCTCTGGCCACCGCAAACGCCTCGGGCAAGATCTGCTCAAGCGTCTCGCCGTTTTCCAATCTTTTTTTAAAATGATTTGTTTCAGCGCGCAATTTTTCATCCTCCCAATCCTGATATTTTTTTTCCAATTCGTTAATCTGATCAAGCAGCGGCAAATATTTTTTTAAAAGTTTTTTGGACGGATCGCCGAAAATAGATGACAAAAAAGACATAAAAATCTGTGATAAAAATTCCAAATCCTAAGCTCCAAATCCTAAATAAATCGCAAATCTCAATTACCGAAACTCGGTATTTAAAATTTATTTAGAAATTAGATATTAGAAATTTCAATAATTCCGTACCCCTCATCTTCTCTTTTATAAATTACGGAAATTTTTCCGGTTGATTCATTTTTAAAAATAAAAAAGGAATGGCGCAAGCGGTTCATTTCTTCAATGGCGCTTTGTTCAGTCAACGGCTTTTCCAGCTGAAGAATTTTTCTTTTCTTTATGTCGCTTTCCGGCTCCTCAAAGGTGTACCCAAAATATTCCGGAATGCTTTTTAGAGCGCTTCTAATCCGTTTGGTTTTTCTCACCAGTCCTTTTTTTCTATTATTGTATTTTTCCAGCTGGACTTTCAATTTTTGAATCGCCAAATCAATGGCCGCGTAAAGATCGGATGCTTCTCCCTCGGCGCGCAAAAGATCTTTCGGGGCGTACATCATAATTTCGGCGCGAAAAATATCGCCGGTATTATGCTTGGTCCCTCGTTCTAAATCCACCCGTGCTTCCAAAATTTTCGCTTCAAATCTTCCCAAGGCGCCTACTTTTTCATTGACAAACGATTTAATCGCGTCCGTTAATTCAAAATTTTTTGACTTGATAATAATATTCATAAACGCTGATTTTTACTTATAATTTCAATTTTTGTTAACTTTAACATTGTATCATTGCGTCAAATAAAAATCAAGCCGCAAAAGTATTTTTTTGCGGCTCTAGAATCTATGGCTTTAAGACTTCAACCGTTCTTCCAGCTCTTTTTCCAGCACTCTTTGCTTTGCCTCCGAATCGGCCCGGGCCCAAGTATATTGGCCGTAATCAACGAATTTCAACGACTCTTCGGCCCAGGGGCAAATTTCTAAAATCTGCCTGGCCATTTCCTGGCAAATCTGGCGATATGATGGATGGCCTTGCGGTGTGGTGCGAAGCTCGGTCATATGTTCGGCCTCCCGAAGATTCATACCCATTGTAAATCTGATGCGATGGCCGAAAAGCACGGCATATTGCGCGACAATGCGTCCGCACTCTTGTTTGATTTTCTCGTATAATCGTTCGGCTTTTTCCCGCACCGCATCAATTTTCGCTTGAAAACCGGCAAGGCGGATATCGTCATTATCCGCAAATCCCAAATAAGGATTCAAAAGCTGGCGCTGCTGGGTGAGCATCCTGTGTCTTTGCAAATCGCGGTAAATGCCAAAATCGCCGATCAGATCAAAAGTAAAAGGATATCCGGCTTCCAATGCGCGATCCGGACGGTCGCGCCGCGTTTTGCGCTCTCCGGCGTATGTTTCAAATATTTCCTGTTTTTCCTGCGCG